>JGI24136J36422_10000416_pt1 | contig 16695 bp, 16 predicted proteins | sample BarGraNGADG00212_2_FD_36422 | JGI IMG/M metagenome (IMG submission 36422)
GTGTTGGATAAATACTGCCGTGGCATTATTTGCGTCAGCGGATATGCGCAAATTATCGATGCTAATATTTATAATTTTGCTATACTTACGCACATCGGCTTTATGAGAAACCCAATCATTTAACTTCATTCCTTTAGATTCGAAGTTCGCGGCATAACAATCACGGTAATTTTTCATATCGCCTGACTTCCAACTGTTTACCCATTTATTTAATAAATCTCGCACAGTACCAGCGACAGAAGATTTTGATGAATCGTCAATCTGAGCCAGTTTCTTATTACGAATAGCCAAGGTAGTTACATCATCGATAATCTGCCATTTATTATTAATTTTTTCCAAGACCAGTTTACTATATGAACCGTGGAAGGAGTTATCACTGTTGACTGCAACAATTTGGTCAAACAGAATAACGGCGTTATTCTCCTGCTTTAAAATGGAGACATCTCTGGGCCGTAAAACAAAATGTTTGTTTATACGCTTTATAGATTTAATCTTGTTGATCAGCGCTTCGCGTCGTTCCCCTTTTATTTCTGAACCCTGCAAATACAAAGAATCAATTTTTTTTATGTCACCTTCGGTTAAAGCTTTATTCCACGACATTAAAATGCTTTCCAGTTCATCTTTTGCCGGTGAAACTTTATTTGGAGAGACCCAGTTTATCGATTCAGCAATGACTACAGGCGTTTTATTAAAAAAGATAATATCGGTAAGACGTTGCAGATCACTATCGCTTAAAACAACACAACCGTTGGATTGTGAAGGTAACAGCTGTTTGGTAGTGCCGTGAATCCAGATATTATTCCCGTTACGACCGGCTTTTTTATCGGAAAGAGTAGGGTAATCCAGCGGAAAGGCATGCGAACCATAAGTTTCGCGTGGTCCGGAATTGCGCAAAATTTTTGTCGCGAAGAAAATTCCATTAGGGGTTTTTGCGTCGCCGGAAACTTGTTTTGCGCCGGGGTTTTTGCCTGTGGAGCAAGGAGCTTCAAAGACTTTAGAAAAGTATCCATTTTTGTGAAATACGTACATTTTCTGGTATTGTTTATCAACAACAATCACATAACCGGAAGCCAGAGAAAGTATCGAGTCCGGTATATTTTCTGAACGGGGTGATAAATTGGCTAATACTGCAGCAGGTAAGATCAATAAAAAAATTAAAATTAAGATATAAAATCGTAGCAGGACTTTAATAATCATGGCAATTAAATTAACCTTATCAATTTTGGTCAAAAAAAGATGAGCCTTCATAACAAAAACTTTCCTGTCATTCAAGGTTTTTAATTGGGCTGTGGGTACGACTTGACAGTTAATCATCTTTTTGCTAAAAGTTACACATTGTGAGAATTCTCTTCGTCTGCCGCGCAAATATCGTGCGCAGTTTCATGGCTGAGCGCGTGCTTAAGAGTCTGCTGCAAAGTCGCGGCATTCATGGGGTGGAAGTGTCATCGGCCGGCCTCTTGGATATGCAGGGGGCGCCTGCCGACATGACGGCGAGACAGATCCTGCAGGAAAACGGCATCGATGATGAAGGGCACCATTCCCGGATTGTGAATGAAATCCTCATCGAGGAAGCGGATCTGATCATTACGATGGAAAAGGAACAATTGCAGAAAATTGGACATCAATATCCCCAGGCCTTGGACAAGTTACGGGTATTGAAATCCTATTTGCCGGGCTCGGATTATGGCGAAACCGCAGAAGACTTCCGGGATCCCTATCGGCGCTCCATTTTTTATTACCGGTTGTGCTTTGCAGAAATTTCGCTGGCTATGGGGGAAATGATCAAATGTATTTAGAGTACTGGGGACTGCAGAAGTTCCCGTTCGAGAACGTGCCCGATCCGGAGTTTATGTACTATTCGTCCGAACATGAAGAGGCCCTGGCGAGACTCGTCTATGCCGTAAAACGGAACAAAGGGGCTGTCCTGCTGACCGGTGAAATCGGGTGCGGCAAAACAACGTTAAGCCGGGTCTTCATCCAGCAATTGGCCAACTCCGAATTCGACATCGGCCTGATGACAAACCCGTCGCTGGAACCGATCGATTTTCTGAAGGAAGCCCTCTACCAGATTGGTCTGAATCCCCAGTCTCAGTCCAAGTCAGAATTGCTGAAAATATTAAATGACCGCATGATCGAAAACATGAAAAACAATCTGACGACTCTTCTGATCATCGATGAAGCCCAGTTGATCTCCAAAGAAACATTTGAGGAGATTCGACTGCTCTTGAATTTTCAACTGAACGACCGCTATCTTTTGACCCTGGTCCTCATTGGGCAGCCGGAATTGCGCGATATCATCAAGGGATACAAACAACTCGATCAGCGGATCGCCATCCGCTACCATTTGAATCCCCTCAATAAAGATAATACGGAGAAATACGTCGTCTTCCGTCTGGAAAAGGCCGGGCGGACAAAAAACATCTTTACCGCCGCCGCGATGGAAGAAATTTACAGCTATTCCGGAGGAGTTCCACGTAAAATCAATAACGTCTGCGATCTGGCCCTGCTCATCGGATTCAACATGAAGGTCGAGAAGATAGACATCGATATTATCAAAAAGGTTGTCAAGGATTCGCTATAGTCGTTATCTCCAGCCCGATCTGCCGTCGCATTTTTTTTGAATTCGAAGGAATGTCGAGCATCCCTGAAAAGATTAAGAAAGTTTCCCTGTCCGGCGCCGGGTTTTCGGGAAAAGTCCTTGATTGTGCGCCTCTTCGCAATACCAGAATGGCGCCCAGAGATCCCGGTGGCGATAATAATTCTGGGCAATGCAACTGCCCATACAGACGTGTTTCAAGACACAGTCTGCGCAAATGCCCTGCAGTTGTTCAGGCAGTCCCGCTCGGATCTGGTTTAAAATCGGAGAGTTCAACCAAACCTCTTTCAGGGAATCCCGGCAGGCGTGGCCGAAGATCATCTCCGCAACGGTTGCGCCGATGCCGCAGAGCGCGTAGGAACCGTCTGCCAGAACACCCAGGATCCCCAAGATACCGCAACAATGGCAGCCGTCGCCCGCTGCTGCGCTGAACATTTTCCCCAAGCTGCGGAATGACGGCGGCTGATGGAAATACAGGGGCACGGTCGTGGATAGTGACAATTCCTCATCAACCCACTTCCCCAATGAAATAAGCTCCTTGATATCTATCGTTTCCCCCGCGGCATGCATCTGCCTGCCCCTTGCCGTTGGCTGCAAAATATTGAATTTTACGGAACCCGCTCCCACGGACTCAGCCAGTCGGACGACCGCCTGCATCTGATCTTGGTTGCGCCGCATAACTGTCATGATTATCTGGGGATGTAACCCGACCGCAACCAGGTTTTTAATGCCGGTGACGGCTGCTGTGAAACTTCCCTCTTTTCCTCTTACCACTCGTGGGTTTCGGCGTCGGCCCCGTCCAGACTAACGGCAGCGAAGGCGTGTTCACAGGCGGCGATCTTTTCCGCGAGTTCTGGTGTGCATAATGTTCCGTTGGTCTCCACGGTAAGACGAAAGCGCCTTTGTCGGACGATATCCAGCAATTCACTGATTTGAGGATGAAGCAGCGGTTCACCGCCCGTCAATTTGACCGCCTTTGTTCCAAGAGGCTCGGCCTGGTCGAGAATTGAGATGAATAATTCTCGGTCGATAGCAGATATCGCGTTGCCTTCAGACAGATAACGGGGCTCAATCCAGCAGTGACGGCAGCGCAGGTTGCAAGTATCCGTCAGGTAAAAATAGAGCTCGTTCAAGTGATAAGGAAAGGATTCGTCTGACGGATGGCTTATCATGGGTTCATTCTGTCCGGTGATGGGCGGATCGCTCAGGCAAACGTCCCCCCTGTTCCAGGAATAAACGGAGGCATGCATCGGGGCTTGGATGGTTGACCTCACCCGCAAGCGCATAGGCCATCGCCGGGCAATTGCCCGTGCAGTAATCTGTGTAGGCACAGCCCTGGCAAAAGATAAACGAAGGGAGGGCAATGGTGGATCGTTGCCTCAGTTTCCGCAAATCGGGGTGGTTCTGCCAGACGTAGAGGAGATCGTCATGATTGATCCGACCCAGGGCCATATGGCCCAACTGAAGGCAGGGGATAATGACGCCGTCCGCTCTCACGGCAAGGGTCTGCCGGGGACCGTTGCAGCCCGTAAGGAAACCTCGCCCCTCCATCCTCTGCCGTCCATTCCGAGATGCCTCCTGCATTTCGAGCCAGGATCTTCCGTCTGCAAGGGGACCCGCNGTGGCATTTATTCTGCCTCCGTATTTGTCCGCAAGAAGCATAAGTGTCTCCGCAGCCAGAGAGCGCTCGGCGACGGTGAGCTGGGTCTGGGCAGCGTTCTTCCGGCAGAGGCCCATATGGGACGCCGAATTTGTGGAAAAAGAGGGCAGTTTGATCTCTTCCAGGAGGAGTCCGGCAATGGCTTCGAGCTCGTGGACGTTTTTCCGGTGAATGGTGACTCGGACGGTCGTGGGTACGTTGAATTGCTGCAGGGTCTTAATCCCTTGAATAGCTTTCNTGAAATTACCCTTCCCCCGGAAGGCGTCGTGGGTGATGTCGATCGCGCCGTCGATGGAGACCTGGACGAGGTTGCAGCGGCCGGTTGATGCCAGGAATGCGGCCATGTCGCGATCAATAAGGGTGCCATTGCTGAGAATGGAAAAACGCAGCCGGTTGGCGACAATACTCTGGATGATCTCCCTGATGTCCGGGCGATAAAGGGGTTCCCCCCCGGAGAGGGTAACGTTCATGACGGCGCAGCGCTGCAGCTCCGAGAAAAACCTGAGCCACGCCCCCAGCGGCAGGTCCTTTTCGACATCGCCGGGTCCGGAAAAATGGCTGCAATAGTCGCACCGGAGATTGCAGGAGCTCGTGATTTCCATGTCGACCGAGCGGGGCGATTTCATGATGNCTGAAGACATATTATCCTNGCGGGGCTTCGTGACTAACGAGTCCNAGTTTGACGGCGTTCCTGACGAAATCCTGTATGTGGCCGGTCACATCGGACGAAACATCCTCAGCCGCTTCCCTGATTTTTTCCGTAATTTCGTCCAGGGTGTGATGACCATCAAGGTGCTTCCAGATCAGGACTCCGATCGGATTCAGGCCGAAAGTGTTGCCGGTATCCGGATCAAAGAGGATCGCCCAGTTATCAAATTCTTCCCGAAGAACAATCAATGGATTTGCGACGATGTTTTTTTCAGTGTTTTCATTCATGATATATGCACTTTATCTGCCTTTGACCCTGTGACGATGCTAAGGATGGTATTTTACTATAAGGTATTTTCAAGAAATGCAAGGTCAATTTCCCCCGGGTCTGCCGGGCAATATCAAGAGCAACAATTTAGCAACAATTTAGTTGACATCGGTGCCATATAGTATAAAGATATGCTTGAAGGGACGTGTTAAGATTTAAGTTTTACGTTTTAAGTATTTGACTAGATACTATATCCTAACACTTAAAACTTAAAACGTGATGAATCCGACTTTTTACGAGTTCATCAACAATTGGTTTGATACACGAAAAGGAGATTCGTATGATGACGTCGAGAAGGAATTTTTTTACAGCCCTTCTGGGAACGGCTGCCCTTTTACCAACAGCGAAACTCCCGACGCCGGGAAATGTTTACGTCCACCTGAAAAACTGTTGGACCTGGTATGAAACCAAGGAAATTCTCAATGCCTTGCCGGTCAGAAAGAACGACATATCAACGAGAAAAGAAACTTTTTTTACAATTCTTTCTGATTTGCACCGCCAGGACCTGATCCAGTTAAACCCTGTAGCTGCCAGGATCTGGAATCTTTGTGATGGCAGGAACAGTGTTGACCATATGGTACGGAGGATGACGAGCGATTATGATGTGTCGCCCGTTGTTTGTGTAAACGATGTTATTCTCACACTCAGGACGCTCAAGCGAAAGGGCCTGATCTCTTGCTGAAGATAGATTGAGAAGGGAGAAAGTCGATGGAGATAAAAATAAAATTGCCCTATGAACCGCCCATGATCATTGATTTGAGCGGCGGTAAGGCTTACGCCCAGGATTTAGCACCATTGAATTCTTCGCAAGGCTGCCGAAACGGTTCCGTGGACGTGCAACAGTGCATGGATGGATCGCAGGCCTCGCAGAATCAGTGTATGAACGGTGGCAAGGCATCAGAATCGCAATGTTATTCCGGCGGATCCCCGGCTCACCAGTGTCTTACGGGGGGGACGGCCTATGGCGGCAAATGCAACAGCGGCAGCGTCGCCTCGGACGTATGCGATTCGGGCAGTTCCGCGCAATCAAACCAGTGCAAGACAGGCGCCATTGCTACATCGCAGTGCAATGCCGGAACGGCTGCCGGAGACCAGTGCAACAGCGGAAGCGCTGCAGCCGGGGGCTGCAAGAATGGCGGGTCTGTGAAGGGACAATGTTTTACTGGCGCCAAGGCCACGCATTAACGAGATAAAGCACTGTGGGGGAGACATTTTCGCTTTTACAGCAGGCGGAGGAATTGATCGTTCTTTTGAAAATAGAGGTCGAAAGCGGGGATGGATCCGCAGAGGTCGCAGCAAAAATGGAACACCGAAGCCTTTAAATCCCCGTCCATAACGTCAAACCCATGGATATGGTCCTGTAAAAGTTCAGCCATTGCAGACCGTTTGTCCCGGCGCTTCAGATCCGTGTGGTTCGCCTGATTCAGAAAGATAAGCTTTGTCAGAAACGCCTCTTTCCGGTGATGATTCGCCGATTTGTTTTCGAAAAGATTGACCTGGCTGAACGGCGATGCGTGAATCTTAAACAATCCGCCGTCTTTTGTGATAGCGGGCGCATCATCGGAGAGGACATCATCTCTTTCGACGTACCCCGCCACTGTGCTTTTGCCGGCGCCGGAAGCCCCCAGAAACAGACAACCTTCTGATTTTATGCTAACCCCTGCCCCGTGGATCAGGAGTTTGTTCTGTTCAGCCATAACAATCGCTATAAAGAGAAACAGCAGCTTGTGTAAACTACCCAGAATAAAATTTTTACCTTTCGATCTGAACAGGTAAATGTGGCCTTTTTGAGAATGAAGATTATAGACCAGTACCCCGTTTAGAAATCCGATCAACAGGGGTGCGTCTGAGAAAGGATAATGCCTTTCAACATGATGGAGGATTCTCAGTGTTTCCCGGTCTTTTTTTTGCGAGAGTCGGGTGGGGAAAGCGGTAAATTTACGGAGTGTTGTAAAATGGTTATAGGATATGGTGACTGGAATGGCTTCATTGCCCCCTTGTTTGAGAAAACCACGAAAGAAATCCTGCAAGGGGGTCAGAAAAAACGCTATTGCCTCATCCATTTGGATCGCCACGGATGTTCCGGCAATAACGAGGATCATTTTTTTCATTTTATTTCGGCAGGTCCTCTTCGGCGACTACATCAACAACGTTCAGGACGTAATTTTGTGCCATATCGATGACTTCGCCGGTATCGACTTTTTTGCCACGGCCATCAAAAATCAGGTTAATGACAGGTTTCATGGGTAGCGACCGGTTGGTGCGGCAGACCCTGCCGATGGCGCCATTATTCAATTTGACATAGCTGCCAATTGGATAGATCGACATTTCTTCAAGAAAGACCTTGAGAATCTGTGGTGAAAACAATAGATCTTTGGATTCAATCAATTGCCGAACAGAAGCAAATTGCATGAGCGCCTTTTTATGCGGGCGATTATGCGTCATGGCCTCATAAGAGTCGCAAATTCCGATAACTTTGGCATATTCGCCAATCTCATCGCCTTTGAGACCCCGTGGATAGCCCTGCCCGTTTTCCCGTTCGTGGTGTTCATAGATCGTTTCCAGAAGCCAGGGATAATCATTCTGATAAGGCAAGAGGATGTCCCTGCCCATTTCGGGATGCTTTTTAATCACACCTATTTCAGCATTCGTGAGGTTTCCGGTCTTATTAATAATGCTGTCAGGCACCAGAAACATGCCGATGTTCTGCAGGAGCGTCGCCAGTCCGAGTTCGATGAGCTTCGAACTCGGATAATTCAAACGCAATCCGATTTTCAGGGCGTAGATCATGGTATGCACAGGCTGAAAAATATTATAATCCCCCTCATTGCCGAACTTCAGCGTTAGCGGATGAATGCTGAACAGCAGTTCGGTGGAATTGGCAATTTTATTGATTAGTGAAATGGCAGGGTCAAGTTCAATGAGGGTATGATTCTTTACGCTGTTTCTAACGCTTTCCATGTATGTTCGTGCTGTTAAGTAAATATCGTCAACATTNTGAACCTCACTGTACGGGNTNGGCGTGTGCCTCTCTGCTAAAGACGATGTTCCTTCTTCCCGGGANTCCCGTTTCGCGAAGCTGCTTAAACGAAGTAAATCTGATGGNCTGTCCTTTTTTGATGAGGGCGTCTCATTCATTCGTTTCACAATATCGGATGCTCTTACCATAGGGTGAAAAACCTCACTACTCGATTAAAATGGACAAGGGGCTGGTGATATGCCCGTCAACAAATCTTAAATCGTAAATCTTAACCCGTCTCGTAAAATGCCTTTTTACGAGAACGTCAACATTCAAGTTATTCTTTTTACAAAATCCATTTGCAGTAGATCCGCCAGAAAACGATCTACATCTTTTTCAACCTGGTCCATTGGAACGCTCTGATACTCACCCGCAATCCGGGCGATCATCCCTTCCACCGGGTGAAGACCATCACAAAGTTCATAGAGAGATGTTCCAACCCGGTTGATATACTTAAGATTTCCAGAATCCGGATCATACAGATAGGCGCCATTTTCTTCTTTACGAAAGATAATTTGTGTATTCTGAATTAATCTGCACTCTCGCTTCATAGCATGATCCAACGCTATTAATATTTATTTGATTTTCGAGCTATTTATAATATATAAAGAAAAAATTCAAGATAGAAAATTAATTATTTGAGAGACGACGTGAAAACACAGATGGAAGATCAGTTTGTCGTGAGCATTCTCGATGATCTGACAAATCAGGACCAAGGCGCTAACGTCGGGCAATGTATCGCTGAACAAGGCAATGCCCTTGACTGGAATTATTTAATCCGCAACATGTCCGCCGAAGGTGTTTCCTTTCTCTTCTTTTACTACATCGAAAAATTCCATCTTCAGGATCTTCTCCCGGCAGGTGTGTATGACGTGCTGTCCAGTGAGTATTACACCAATTTGAAGCGGAACATGCTTGCTTGCACGGTGCTGAAACCGGTCTTTGATAAATTCAATGAACAACAAATACCCTTTATCGTCCTGAAAGGCATTGCCTTGGCCGAACTGGTTTACCCTGGATTTGCCATGAGAGGTATGTCTGATGCCGATATCCTGGTAAAGAAGGATAATGTTTGCATGGTTGACACCTGCCTTTCTGCTCTGGGGTATATCTCCCGGGATAGTTCTGTTGAGCAAGCGCTTGATAACCCGGTGGGCTACTTGGCCAGTCTGGACTATCAAAAAAGTGATGGATCTCTTCCGAATCTTCACATCCACTGGCACCCGGTCAATACGTCTGTTCCGGCCTTTCATGTTCGCCGGGCAGGTCGATCCGGACCGGCTTTGGGAAATGGCGATTCATACGGAAGTGGCCAATGCAAAAGCCCGTATCCTCTGCCCGGAACATCAAGTGATTTATCTCTGTGAACACGCGTTAAGAATCAATCATTCTTTTGATCGTCTCATCTTGATTTATGATATTTTTTATGTTATAAGTTCGCTCAAGTATGAGATCAAATGGGACTTCATCATCGAGGAAGCCCGGCGGTTTAATTTATCGAAACTGGTCTTTTTAAGCCTTACTGTTGTTAAGCATTATACATCGTTGACTATTTCTGAGGAGATCATGCGAAGATTATATTCAGTGGATTTGACATTCGGTGAAAAGTATTTTCTGAATCTTCAATTCAAGAATCGGCGTTTCCGCGGTAGCAGTATTCTTGTCTATCTGGCCATGAATGAAGGATTCATCGAAAAATGCCGCTTTTTACTAAGAACCTTTTTCCCCCCTTGGCAAATCCTCATGCAAAGACAATATGTAAAAAATGGTGAATTCAGGATAGCCTATTATGTCTTGCGTTTCCGGGAAGTGTTATCGCACCTGTTCAGGATTTACCGGCGTCAGTATAAATTCTGAACCTTCATTTGATAGATTGATCGGATATTTTGAAAAAGGGCATGGAGGTTGAAGGAAAGATGAACAACAGCAGTAAAAATATCTTCTTAATCGTAATACTATGCCTGATCGTGGGCTCTCTTGTTGCATGCGGATCGGTTGGCGTGGTCAAGGGTATACCGGTCAAAACATACAAGATCCCTCCGGCCGATCTGGCATTGATGGAAAAGCAGGCAAAAGAGACCAATGAGGAAATCCTGCAATTGACCCAGGTCAAGCAGAATAACGTCTTCACGGAAAAACGCGGTATTCCGGAGTACATCATCGGTCCGGGCGATGTCCTGGCCCTGACATACTGGATGCCCTATTCATCCTATTCACCGGCAGCCGGACAGCAGACGCAGGGCACCGCCGAAGGGTTCATGCAGACGTCCTTTAATGTGACGGTCCGGCCGGACGGTAAAATATCCTACAGCTTTGGCGACAACATTCCCGTAGGCGGTCATACGGCCAACGAAGTTCGTGAGATCCTCTTGAAAGAAATCCAGGATTACATCAGAAAACCCAGGCTGGAGGTCCTCGTCAAAGAATATAAGAGCAAATCGGCGCTTTTATTCGGACGGATCAATAATCTGCAGAGTACGACCGGCATGACCGGGCCGGGGAAGTATCCCCTGAAGGAAAAAATGACGATCCTCGATCTGATCATCACGGCCGGGGGGCCGATCACGGGAATTCCCCAGCGTAGCTCGCTCAGAGCGGACTTCAATTACGGCGGCAACGGGGATCTGCGGAAGGTGGATCTCGTCAGAAAAGGGAAGAAGTACACGCTAAACCTCTACAGCGCCCTGTTTGGCGGGGACATGAGCCACAATATCATTGTCGATGATGGTGATATGATCACCGTTCCGGAAGAGCCCACGTTTGCAAAGCGGGTTTATGTGTTCGGTCAGGTGAACAGTCCCGGCGTCTTCAGCCTGGCAGACGCCAATGATTTGTTGATGGCCATCTCCTTAACGGGTGGCACCACGAGCGTCGCCGTCAAAACGGACGTAAAGATTGTCAGAGAATATGTCGAGAGGCGGGGCGAGCCTCTGGTTCTCTCGGTGAATCTGGATGAGATCCTCAAGAGGGGGGATATGTCTCAGAATATCGCCCTGAAAGACGGGGACCTCGTTTACGTGCCGAGAATGGTGATTGGCGACATCAATGAATTTATCGCTAACATCAGCCCGCTTATGAATTTCTTGACATTAGGTTCACCAGCGGCGAGTTTCCGAGATACGTGGATGAAGGATCCGAGTCGGCTTATGTTTTAATGACCATGAATAAGCTGCGACATTCAACCCTATATGATTTCAAAAAGATGGAGATTAATCTTCGATGACCAAATACGACCTGAGCCTCAGAGATTACTGGCGTATCATCAAGAAAAGGAAGCTGATAATCATCTTTACGTTTCTGGCGATGACGATCTTCAGCTTTATCGCCGCTACGCTGACAAAACCTACCCCCATTTATAAAACAAGCGCCACGCTCAAATTTGAAAAAGCTCAACAGGCAGCAGGAGGGTATAATCCGGGCTATGGGTATGGCACTTCCACCGGCAGCATTGAAACTCAGGCCGCAATGATCAAAAGTTATTTTACCATGGAACTGGTTGCCAAAAAACTGGGCTTAATTCCCGCGGATATGACTCCGGAAGGGGTGCGAAACAACCCCCAATATATCAACGTCATTCTGGACCTGAAGGGCAAAGTGGAAACCGAACAGGACGGGACGAGCAACATGATCAACGTGGTCACCACCTCGAATGATCCAAAGTTTGCACAGAAGCTTGCCAACACCATTGCCCAAGCCTACAAGGAGCAGCATAGCCTGGATATCAACAGGAAGGCCATTGAAGCGAAAAAATTCATCGAAAATCAAAGAGCTGTTTCGCTGGAGAAACTGGTCAAGGCCGAGGAAGCCGTCAAGAATTTCAAGGAAAAAAACCAGAATTTCACTGCCGACGCCACAGGCGGCAACCTGATGGGTCAAGTGGACAGGTTGGTTCAGCTTTACGATCAGCAAAAATCTATTTACCAGAGAGCGAACTCGATCCGCCGCCTCCTGAATAATGCTGAAAACAGGACGATGACGTCCGATAAAATCTATTATTATGAAGGAATGTCAAGTGGATATAGAAGTCTTACTGAATATCTGGTCCAGTTGCTACTGCAAAGGGACATGCTCCTGCTCAGTTATACGAACAACTTTCCTAAAGTCATAGAGCTTAAGAATCAGATCCGCGAAACTGTCAAGTCAATGAGGTCACAGCTTTTGGCCCACGAGAGGGCTTTGACAGAGGACATGAAGGACTTAAAAAGGCAGATCGGGGAAAAACAAGAAATCCTCCGGCAGGTTCCGGAAATGGGATTAGAGCTGGTGCGGCTGGAAAGAGATCGCGGCATCGCGCTGGAAGTTTATTCGCTTCTGGAAAAGCGATACCAGGAGGCACTCATTGACGAATCAGAAAAAGTGGAAGAGGTGCAGATAGTCAAACCAGCCCTGGAGCCGAGGGTCCCCATCAATCCCTCTCAAGTGTCGACCAACGTGATGTTGGGGATGATTATTGGCTTGGTGCTGGGGATCATTTTTGCCTTCCTGATTGAAACTTTCGATACATCAATAGGCGCCATCGAAGAAATAGAAGCACTTCTGAGGACGCGCGTGATTGGAATGATCCCCTTTTTAAAGATGGAAGATGTTCGGGACAGTATAATAGCGGGACTGCCTGCAGATGTAAGCGAAGATATGGTTAAACGGCATTTCCAACTGATTTCTCATTTTCTGCCTACATCGACGCTGGCGGAAAATTACCGCGCCCTGCGTACCAATTTCAGCTTTCTGTCCATTGAGAAAGAAGCAAAATCAGTAGTAGTCACAAGTACTTATGAAGGTGAAGGAAAAACCAGTGTCGCGGCCAACCTGGCGATCACTCTGGCCCAGTCGGGGCATAAAGTCCTCCTCATCGATGGAGATTTCAGAAGGCCGGTCATTTCACGAACCTTTGGCATCGACCAGATACCTGGTTTAACCGATGTTATTCTGGGTAATTACGAATGGCAGCAGGTCATCCGGTCCGTCTCGGACCTGATGATGGGCAAGATGAACGTCGACGAAGTAACGCAAACGGCCGGCCTGGATAATCTCTATCTGATGACTAGCGGTACCAAGCCGCCCAATCCGGCAGAACTGATCAGTTCAAAGACCGTTGCCGAGCTAATCCGACAGATGCGTGCCGCTTATGATATCGTACTCATTGACGCCCCACCGGTGCTGGCGGCGACGGACGCGACGATCTGGAGTTCAAAGGTTGATGGGGTTGTCATGGTTTATCAGGTAGGCAGAGTCGCCCGTGGCGCCCTGATGCGGGCCAAGTCTCAGCTGGATAATGTCAAGGCTCAGATGCTGGGTATCGTTCTGAATGGTTTGAAGATTGATATAAGCCCGGATTTCACCTACCAGGATAAATATAATTATTACTATGGTGATTCTGCTAAGAAAAATAAACCAAAAACCATTATGGAAAAACTGACGTCTCTATTGCCGGGTAGCTTTGTGGAGACGCTGAAAAACTATTCTGATCGCTTCAAAAGCAGGAAGGGTAGCGATACCGCGGAACCAACGCGCATCATTACCCAGGAAGCTGGTAAAGGAAAGTTTAGATGGTTGAAAATCACGATTTTGGTTTTCGCCCTTTTGTGCCTTGGCGCAGGCGTTTTGTATGTGATGGGTTTTCTGCGAATACCATAATATCCAGGAATCATTTATGGCTCAAATAGACAAACCAAAAGAATTCGACCGTGCCGTCCAGCGAACCATGAAAAGGAAGGCCAGAAAACGAACGTTGATATGGATGGCCGTCATTTTTATTCTCTCCATCCTCTTAAGCTTTATTGTCTACTACGCGCCGATCTGGTATGATATGCTCGTTCGATATCATGATCCTGTCTATCGCCCCATGGATATTGAAAGACAATATCAGTCGCTGGAAAGAGAGCGAAAGGGCGGCATCAAACAATACTGAATTCTATAAGCAGTGATAGGTCCTATGAATAAGAGCAGTACTCAGAGTTTTGATGTAAAAACGATTTTTCTGCTGCTTTTCATTGTGATCATCACAATGGCAGCCAGCATGCTGTTTGTGAAGATGTCGATAATGTTGGCGATTGCAATAACGATAGGCGTTATCCTGGCTATCGTCAGTTTTATCAATACGGAACTTGCCCTCTACATCTTGATCATATCCATGCTTTTGGGGCCGCAATTCCTCATCGGCGGGGCGGAACTTGTTCCCGGCCGCGGTCGCGCAGGTATTACCCTTCGTTTTGACGATTTTATATTGCTTGTCATTGGATTAAGTTGGTTTTTTAAAACGGCCATTAACAAGGAACTGGGGCTGTTTGCCGATACACCGCTGAATCGAGGCATTGGTTTCTATTTTGCTATCTGTCTTATTTCTACCTTAATTGGTTATTTGATGGGACGAATGAAAGGTTTAACGGGCATTTTTTTTGTTCTGAAGTATTTTGAATATTTTATTATTTATTTTATGGTTGTTAATCAGATCAAAGAAAAGAAACAAATTGAACGCTTTTTAGTAACCATACTCGTGGTCTGTTTTATCGTCTGTCTTGTTGCCATCTATCAAATTCCGTCGGGAGGCAGGGTGTCGGCGCCTTTTGAAGGGGAAGGATCAGGTGAACCGAATACCCTTGGCGGTTATCTGGTTTTGATGATGTCGATCGCTATGGGGCTGTTGCTGAACTATGGAACCAAAAAACAAAAAAGTTACTTGGGGATACTGCTCTTTTTTATCGTCATCGCGCTGGCTGCGACTCTCTCGAGAAGTTCCTGGATTTCTTTGGGCCCCATGTTTCTGGCTTTGATCTATTTTAATAAGAAAAAAGCCGTAATTATTATTCCTCTGGCGGTAATTCTTATGATTTCGCCGTTTATCATTCCTGAAAACGTTAAGCAAAGAGCCCTGTATACCGTGGCCCAGCCTACTGAGACAGGCCAAATTGTTATTGGAAAGACCAGGATTGATACCTCAACCTCGGCGAGGCTGGCATCATGGAAAATGGTTCTTACTTCCGATTTTATAAAGCAACCCATTATTGGTTATGGAATTACGGGATACCGTTTTCTTGATGCCCAATATCCCCGGGTGCTTGCAGAAACCGGTCTCGTTGGACTTTTTGTATTTCTATATCTTTTGCGCACTATCTACATTAATGCCCGGAATGCCTATCGCAATACTACAGATCCACTCTATAAAGGTCTGACGGTGGGGTACCTGGCGGGATTCTGGGCTTTGATTGCACATGGCATCGGCTCCAATACCTTTATTATTGTGAGGATTATGGAGCCATTCTGGTTTTTAACGGCCATGATCATTATGATTCCGGTATTATCGGAAGCGCATGAAGAAAAAACAGAAGCAGAATTGCCTATCAGATAACGTTACGATTTTTCTATGAGTACTCACGACTCGTGGCTTGTGATGTAAGCGAGAGAGCGGAGCTGTATAATCACCGCGAGAGAGGTTTGCAAGCCATTGATTTTCATAGAGGTTTTATTTTCACCAAATTTTTGGGATTCAGTATGTTGGTTGGGGCTGAAGGTGGAATTTTGATGCCTTTCAATGATAGGACAGTTACCCAGCGAGGAGTATTATGATCCTGATCGCCGGCGGTGCGGGCTATATTGGCTCACACACCAATAAACTATTCAGCCAGCGCGGCTACGACACGGTAGTCTTCGACAACTTGGTCTACGGCCACCGCTCCTTCGTCCGATGGGGCGACTTCGTCTTGGGCGACCTCGCCGACCGCGAGCAACTCCGGCTCTGCTTCCGCCAATACCCTATCGAGGCCGTTATGCACTTTTGCGGCTTCGCCTACGTGGGCGAGTCGGTCACCGATCCGGCGAAATACTATCGCAACAACGTTGTGAACACCGTGAACCTCCTCGATACAATGCGCGAATTCCATGTCCCTTACATTATCTTTTCGTCCACCTGTTCCACCTACGGCGTGCCGCAGCGCATTCCGCTCACGGAAGACCACCCCCAATCGCCCGTCAATCCCTACGGCTGGAGCAAGTTCATGATCGAGCAAATCCTCAAGGACTACAACAATGCCTACGGGATCAAATACGTCAACCTTCGCTATTTCAACGCCGCCGGGGCTGACCACGATGCCGACATAGGCGAGCGCCACGATCCGGAAACGCACCTGATCCCGCTGGTCCTCGACGTCGCCGCCGGCAAGCGGCCCGATGTGAAGATTTTCGGGACGGATTACGAAACCCCTGACGGAACCTGCGTCCGGGACTACATCCATGTCACCGACCTGTCAGATGCCCACATCCTGGCCTTAGATTATCTGCGCTACGGAGGCCCGAGCGATTCTTTCAACCTCGGTAACGGGAACGGTTTTTCCGTGCGCGAGGTCATTCGGACAGCCGAAATAGTGACCGGTTGCGACATCAAATCCGTAGAAGCGGACCGCCGTGCCGGCGACCCGCCTATCCTGGTTGGCAGCGCCCGCAAAGCCCAG
>JGI24136J36422_10000422_pt1 | contig 16499 bp, 13 predicted proteins | sample BarGraNGADG00212_2_FD_36422 | JGI IMG/M metagenome (IMG submission 36422)
GATCAGGCATTCGAAAAAATATGGAAGAATGAAGCCTACCGCGAATTCCGGAAAAGAATTTTATCCTCACGAAAATCCATCAATATCTGTATGAATTGTACCGAATGAATTGGGTGTTCATCATCCTTCATATAATTAAATCCTAACAATCCTCTTCATTCCGGAACTAATGTTGCCGGGCATTTTGCACGGCAACAATTTTCTTTCTCCCTTAATCATTCAATATGTGAATGATTATTTTTGATTTTAAGATAGTGGTTTTCCACAGGTACATTTTACGGTTAACCGCTATTGGATGCTAAAGAAAACTTGTTTAAGTTTGTAGGGATCAACAAAACATAAACACACCACCATGTTCTCATACCAAAAAAAACTTGTTTATCTGATTCTGGTTCTTNTATGTTCGACAAGTGCATTAAGGTCGCAGAATTCATTTGACGTAATACTGAAAGACAGTACATATGATAATATGGTGCATAGTGCAATCGAGTTGTCAAACGGACAATTCATCATTGTTAGTGTGAGAATTCTGCAACCGGGAATTGTCGCCGCTAATATCATGAAGATAGATGCTTATGGAATCTTATTACACCAGAACATTCTTCGTTTTAATGGAACCAGCAGTGGACTTTCAGGTATCGTTCAACTTTCAGGGAACCGGTTTATTTTGAGCGGAGCGACTTATCAGGGAGACTCAGCCAATTTATGGTTATGTACCATAGATTCCTCCTTGAATGTGATTGCGCAGAAAAGTTACAAGATTGGGTCTTTTTCTTTATCTTATTCCAAAATAAAACTTGATTACCAAAACAATATCCTGGTTTTTGGAATAATTGATTCATTGAATACCCCTTATTCATTCATTTTCAAATTAACCCCTGAACTGGATAGTATCTACTGCAGAATTTATAATCAACATTGGTCAATGGAGCAGGATTTAATAGAAAGAAGCGATCATAAGGGATATTATTTTTTGGTAAATGGGTTTGTTTCTCTCGGATCAGGAAAAATACTGTCACTGGATACTGATTTTAATATTGAGAAAATTACTGAATTAACGGATGGAATAGGCTATCATGGAACCCTAAAACTACTGGATTCAACCCATATTATAGTTTGTGGTGAAAGGGCTCCAGCAGGTAATCTGAACAAGGCGTCAATTGGTGTTCAACTCTACAATACTAATTTTAACCTTATACATTATAGTTATTATGGCAAAACGGATACAGTCGAGTTACCAGCGTTGGTAAAAACTCTTGACTTTTCGGATCCTTTGTCTGTTTTTATTGGTGGTACGAGCAATTTCTTTTTTTATGAGTTCACCCCTGCCGACAATTGGTATAGGCTCAACAACATTGACACGGCCTTTAATCTGAAATGGGAAAGATTTTATGGTGGGGATGGTGATTATGCACTATATGGCATTTTGGCAACCCATGACGGGGGTTGCCTTATGTATGGGACATTTTGGGATTATCGTAATAACCCGGACTATACCCGTTACCTGCGATTGATCAAAGTAAGTAAAGATGGTTTGCTTTCCGATAAAAACGGGAAACCCAGTAATAAGGCGAAGGAAGTCATACTTTATCCGAATCCGGGAACAAACAGAATAATAGTTGAATCAGGTTTGAAAAACCTTATGGTTTCCTTATTCGATATGACCGGAAATTGTGTCCTTAAGAAATCTATTCAATCCATGGTTGAGATATTGGATGTTTCTGAATTGTCATCAGGAATCTACTTTTATCGGTTCACATGTGGGGATAAGGTTATAGATAGCGGGAAATGGATTAAGAAGTAAGCCGGACTGAAGTCCGGGGTAATTCATATCAGGAATAAACCTTAAAATTATGCAAGATTATATGAATTACACTGCGCTTTAGCGCGGGGTTAAAAAACGACACAAAACCGGGCTTTAGCCCAAAACCTATTATGTGGTTGCCTCGATCTCAAGCCAATTGATTGATTTCCCATTCTTCATTCTTCATTCTTCATTTTTCATTGCTTCCTGTTGCATGATTCTTTCATTACTTTCTTCCCGTATGAATAATAATAACGACGGTTTTCAGTTCTATTCATAACAAATTATTTTCTTACCTTTGCACACCTAATTTTCAGCCCAATGGTAATGGATTCAGACAAATTTCAGGGTGAAGGACTGACCTATGACGATGTGCTGCTGTTACCGGCTTATTCCGAGGTTCTTCCGCGCGATGTGGATGTGACGACCTTGTTGTCTAAGAACATCCGTCTTAATATTCCGATCGTTTCTGCCGCAATGGATACGGTTACCAACTCCGTCATGGCGATCGCCATGGCCCAGGAAGGCGGGATAGGGGTGTTACACAAGAACACAACCATTGAAGCCCAGGCCATTGAAGTAAGGAAAGTGAAGCGGGCCGAGAACGGCATGATCCTGGATCCGGTCACCATCAATGTGGGCGGCCTGGTAGGAGATGCCCTGGANCTCATGAAAGAATTTAATATCGGCGGAATCCCTGTCACAAATGAGCACAATGTGCTTGTCGGTATCGTCACCAGCCGTGACCTGCGTTTTGAGCGCGATGTGTTGCGCCCGATCACCGAGGTGATGACAAACCAGGTTTTTACCACTACTGAATTCACGGATTTCGCAAAGGCAGAAGAGATCCTTCAGAAATACAAAATCGAAAAACTCCCAGTTGTAGATGCCGATAACAAACTGATCGGGCTGATCACTTACAAGGACATCATCAAGATTAAGGCGCGTCCGAATGCCTGCAAGGATTCACGCGGCCGTTTGCGCGTTGCTGCTGCTGTAGGAATCTCAAAAGATACCATCGACCGTATTTCCGCTCTCGTTAACGAGGATGTAGATGCCATTGTGATCGATACCGCTCACGGCCATACACGGAGCGTGATGGACATGGCAAAACTGGTGCGGAAGTCATTTCCCAATATTGACCTCATCATAGGGAATATCGGCACCGGAGAAGCCGCCAGGGACCTTGCCAAACTCGGCGTAGATGCCGTAAAGGTGGGGATCGGGCCTGGTTCTATCTGCACTACCCGCATCATCGCAGGAATCGGCATTCCGCAACTTTCAGCCATTTATGCCGTCACCAAAGCACTGAAAGGTTCGGGCATCCCGGCCATTGCCGATGGCGGGATCCGTTATACCGGCGACATTGTAAAAGCATTGGCTGCCGGCGCCCATTCGATCATGGCCGGTTCGTTGTTTGCCGGTGTTGACGAATCACCCGGCGAAGCCATCATCTTTGAAGGAAGGAAATACAAGACTTACCGCGGGATGGGATCGATCGAGGCCATGCAGATGGGTTCAAAGGACCGGTATTTCCAGGACATGGAAGATGATATCAAAAAGCTGGTTCCTGAAGGTATCGTCGGAAGGGTTCCCTATAAAGGTTCACTTTCTGAGGTCATTTACCAAATGGTTGGTGGGCTGCGCTCGGGAATGGGTTATACCGGGTCGAAAAACGTGGAAGAACTTCAGAAAGCAAAGTTCCTGAAGATCACTGCCGCGGGGGTTGTTGAAAGCCATCCACACGACGTAACCATCACCCGTGAGGCTCCTAACTACAGCCGTTAACCGGATGAACGATTGAATATATAGAGTAATCCAATATTTATAAAATTAAATCAGTTTAACGATGAAAAGATTTATTGCTAATTTTTTTGTATTGTCGATCTTAATTGGAATCGGATTCCCATTGAAGGCCCAGGTAAAAAATGACGAAGTTTTATTGACCATCGGGGGCAAGCGGGTCACGGTTGGTGAATTCATGGCTGTTTACCAGAAGAATGACATGAAGAAAGGCGATCCGATTGACACAAAGAAACTGGAAGACTACCTTACTTTGTACATCAATTTTAAATTAAAAGTGCGGGAAGCCGAAGAACTCGGCCTTGATACTGTCACCTCCTTTGTGACTGAACTCAGAGGATACCGTGATCAGCTTGCTAAGCCCTACTTTACAGATGAAGCGACCATCGACCGGCTCATCAGGGAAGCTTACGACCGTGAGCATTCCGATCTGCGGACCCGCCATATTTTCGTCAAACTGGCACTGGATGCCTTGCCAAAGGATACCCTGGANGCCTGGCAGAAAATCTCNAAGATCCGGGAGCGGCTCATGAACGGTGAAGCTTTTGAAAATGTNGCAACTGAAGTATCGGAAGATCCNTCTGCAAGAGATCGCGAAGCTAACCAGCAACATCCCTTCCTCGCTGGAAACCACGGTGACCTNGGCTATTTCACCGTTTTCGACTATGTTTATTCCTTTGAGAGCGGCGCTTATAATACAGCCCTTGGGAAAGTCTCCCCGATCGTCAGGACCGAGTATGGTTATCACCTGATCAAGGTTACCGTCAAACGGGAAGCGCTTGGGAAAGTGACCGCTGCTCACATCTTTATGTCCATCCCGAAAAATGCTACCCATGCCGATTCCCTGCGTGTATCCCAAAGGATCGATTCCGTTTACCGCAAACTGAAGGATGGCGCCAGGTGGGAAGAAATGGTAAAACACTATTCCGATGACAAGGGCAGCGCTGCAAAAGGCGGGGCATTACCCAAATTCGGCGTGAACCGCATGGTACCTGAGTTCATCGATGCCATTTATAACCTGGCAAAAGAAGGCGATTTCTCCACACCTGTCCAGACTCCTTATGGCTGGCATATCATCCGACTCATCGAACGGAAGAAACCAGGAACATTTGAAGAAGAAAAAGCCGACCTGAAACAGAAAGTCCAGAAAGATGGGCGTTCAGACCTAGCAAAGCAGGCAATATTCGCCATGATTAAGAAAGAGAGCAATTTTATGGAAATGCCGGATGCTGTAAAAGATTTCCATACCGTGGTCACCGATAGTATTTTTGCCGGAAAATGGGATGTNGCCNTTGCCCAGAACCTTACTAAACCGATGTTCCAGATCANCAACCAGCGATGCACCCAGAAGGACTTTGCCGCTTACCTTGCAAAGAACCAGCACAAGATGGAAAAACAGAAGATCACCTTCTTTGTGGATAAGGCGTATAAGGATTTTCTCAATGAAAACCTGATAAAATATGAAAACACACGTCTTGAGGCGAAATATCCTGATTTTAAAAACCTTATGAACGAATACCGAGACGGGATACTCCTCTTCGATCTGACCGACCAGAAAGTGTGGTCGAGGGCTACTAAAGACACGACCGGACTCAAAGATTTCTATACGAGCCACAAATCCAATTACATGTGGGAAGACCGGCTGGAAGCTACGATATATACTGTCAAAGATCCGAAACTGGCGCAGAGAGTGAGAAACTTCCTCCAGTCGGGACTTAATGATGAGGCNCTTCTCAAGGAACTCAATCCCGATACGACCAAGAACCTGAAGATCGAATCCGGAAAATATTCAAGGAAGGAAAACAAATACATTGATGCCATTGCCTGGGTACCCGGTTTGTCGAACGACATTCCTGCAAATCCCAGTGTGGTGATCGTAAGTGTAAAGAAAGTCCTTGCACCTGAAGTCAAAACCCTGAATGAAGCCCGCGGATTGATTACTAATGATTACCAAAATTCCCTGGAGAAGATCTGGGTGGAATACCTGCGGAATAAATATACTGTCACGGTCAATAAGGACGTCCTTACAAAAATCAAATAAATCACCGTGAAAAAATTCATNCTTGTCCTGCTGATCATCATTACAGGTTGTTCCGNATTTTTCAAAAAAAAAACNGAGCATGCNGTTGCAAGGGTGTANAATGAATATCTTTACGAATCCGACCTGAAAAGTGTAATCCCGATGGGTACTCCGGCAAAGGACAGCATCGGCCTGGCAAAAAGCTACATCGATAGCTGGGTCCATCAAAGGCTGGTCATTCATCAGGCAGAGCAAAACCTCACCAGCGCCCAGATGGAATTTACCCAGCAGCTCGACAATTACAAGAATTCACTCATTATTTACACCTATGAGAACGAGCTTGTAAAACAAAAACTGGATACATTGGTTACGGATGAGAATGTGGAGAATTACTATGATGTGAATCAGCAGAACTTCCTGCTGAAAGACAATATCGTCCAGCTTCAATATGTGAAACTTCCGCTGAAATCAGCCTATATCAAACAGTTCAGAAAACTACTCGGATCGGACAACCCGTCCGATAAGAACCGGCTATCACAACAATGCGAGCAATATGCTTCCGATTATTTTCTGGATGATCAAAACTGGCTTCCGTTCAATGACCTGCTAAAACAGATCCCCATCAAGACATACAACCAGGAAGAGTTCCTGAAAAACCGCCGGGACCTTGAGTACCAGGATTCTGCTTTTATTTACCTGGTAAGGTTCAAGGATTTTAAAATAAAAGAAAGCGTTTCCCCATTGAGTTTTGAGAAAGAACGCATCCGGAACATCATCCTGAACAAAAGGAAAATTGACCTCACCAAAAAGATGCACGAAGACATCTTTGAACAAGCACAGAAGAAAAATGATTTTGAAATTTATTAAGAAATGAAAATATTCCTGAGAGCGATCGTCTTAGTCTTCCTGACTACCGGTTTATCGATACCAGCGAAACCACAAACTGCCAGCGACTCAGTTGTTGACGGTGTAGTGGCTGTAGTCGGCGCCAATGTGATCTTACGGTCGGACATTGAAAACCAGTACCTGCAATTCCGTGCTCAGGGAAATATCCAGGGAAGTGCAGAGAAAGTAAGGTGCCAGATCATGGAAGGGCTGCTGCTACAGAAACTTCTGTTTCACCAGGCACAGATCGACAGCGTTAAGATCACCGAATCGCAGGTGGATGGTCAAATGGACCAACGCATGCGGATGTTCATCGGGCAGATCGGTTCTCCGGAAAAGCTGGAAGAATATTACCAGAAGTCGATCTCTGAGATCAAAAACGAGATGCGCGATATCATCAAGGAACAAATGATGGTCCAGGAATCCCAGGAAAAGATCACCAAGGATGTGCACATCACCCCTTCGGAGGTAAAAGCTTTTCTTAAAAAGCTGCCGAAAGACAGCATCCCTGAAATCTCTTCCGAGATTGAAGTTGGCATGATCATGAAAACACCTGTGATCGGTGATGCCGAAAAGCAAATCTGCATCGACCGGCTGAAAAGCTTTAAGGACAGGATCAAAAAGGGAGATGATTTTTCCACGCTTGCCGTTTTGTATTCTGAAGATCCCGGTTCAGCCAAGAAAGGCGGCGAACTGGGAATGTTCAAACGAGGCGATATGCGGATCGAGTTTGAGGCTGCTGCTTTTAAACTGAAACCCGGGGAGATTTCCGATATCGTGGAAACTGAAGACGGATTTCACATCATCCAGATGATTGAGCGGAAAGGGGAATATATCAATGTGCGCCATATCCTGCTTCAGCCAAAGGTATCAATAGCCAGCATGATGCATGCAAAAAACATCCTCGACAGCGTCGGCAACCTGATAGAACAAAAAAAGATCACCTTTGCAGATGCTGTTGTCAGGTTTTCAGACGACCCCACCCGGAACAACGGAGGGTTGATCATAAACCCGATGACTGGCACCAGTAAATATGAAGCCAGCCAGCTCGATCCCAAGATATTTTTTGTAATCGACAAGCTGAAAATGGGCGACATCTCAGCTCCTGTGCTCTATAAGACCGACCGGGGGAAAGAACAATATCGCCTTTATTATCTGAAGACCCGAACGGTTCCTCATAAAGCCAATTTGGAGGACGATTACGCGAAGATCCACCAGCTGGCACTGGATGAAAAAAAGATGGAAGCAATGAATGACTGGATGAAGGAAAGAATAGTGAAGACCTTTATCAGCATCGACGAGGGATACCGGAAATGTACGTTTCAAAGGGAATGGATTAAAAAACAATGATGGAAAAAATGCATTATAAATCGGATGTAGAAGCCGTTGACGCCCTGGTTCAGAAGTATAATGTTTTACGTTCGGAGATCGCCAGGGTGATCGTCGGGCAGGAGGATGTTGTTAAGAATCTGCTGATATCGATTTTCTGTAAAGGACATTGCCTGCTTGTGGGTGTGCCCGGGTTGGCCAAGACACTGATGGTAAACACTCTTTCGAAGGCCCTGGGTTTGAATTACAGCCGGATCCAGTTTACCCCGGATTTGATGCCTTCAGACATCATCGGGAGTGAGATCCTGGATGAGAACCGGAAATTCAGGTTCATCAAAGGACCTGTATTTGCCAATATCATCCTTGCCGATGAGATCAACCGTACGCCCCCGAAAACACAATCGGCCCTGCTTGAGGCAATGCAGGAGAAAGCCGTAACCGTTGCAGGTATTTCTTACCACCTCGAAGAACCTTTCTTTGTGCTTGCCACCCANAACCCCATCGAGCAGGAAGGCACCTATCCTCTGCCGGAAGCCCAGCTTGACCGGTTCATGTTCAANATCTGGNTGGATTATCCTTCTTTCGAAGAAGAAATAACCGTGGTCAAAAACACTACTTCCCGGCATCTGGAGACGCCACAGNTTGTAGTCAGCGCCGANGAGATCCTTTTCTTTCAGGAACTGATCCTGAAGATTCCTGTTCCGGATAATGTTTTCAATTATGCCGTGAACCTCGTTTCAAAAACACGCCCGAATACTGCAAAAGCAGACGAAAAATCGAACCAGTTCCTCACGTGGGGCGCTGGTCCAAGAGCTTCGCAGTACCTGATCCTGGGCGCCAAGTGCCATGCAGCAATCAATGGAAAATATTCCCCCGATATCGAAGANATAAAGGCCGTTGCACATGCAGTGCTGCGTCACAGGATCATCCGGAATTATAAAGCCGAAGCAGAAGGAATCAGAGTGGAAGACATCATCAACCACCTGATAAAATGAATTATTGCAGGTTTTCACCTGAGAATCCGTAATAATTGTTGAACGGGAAATGGAAACCCTGTACTTTTATCCGCAAATCGTCTATCCATAAAAAAATAAATTATTACAGATGAAAAAGCGTTACTTCCTTCTCTCCGTATTCTTTTGCAGTATGTTTGTCCTGTCTTTTCTTTTTCCTGCCTGTAACTCCGGTAATAGGCATTCAAACAAGAATGGCGATAGCCTATCCGGGAAGATCACCATTTCGGGCGCTTTTGCACTTTATCCGCTGACTGTTAAATGGGGGCAGGAATTTAAGAAGATCCATCCGAAGATAACCCTCAACATCTCCGCAGGCGGGGCCGGGAAAGGCATGGCAGATGCGCTGTCGAAGATGGTCGACCTGGGCATGTACTCCAAAGAAGTAAGTCCTGAAGAGAAAGCCAAAGGGGCCTGGTACATTGCCGTTTCCAAAGATGCAGTTCTTCCTACCATTAATACGGCAAATCCGGTAATAAAGGAACTCAAGGCCAATGGGCTCACAAAACAAAAATTTTTCGATATCTTTATTTCCGGAAAGATCAAAACCTGGGGCGAAGCAACCGGAACCCGGTCGAATGTCAAACTTGAGTCATTTACCCGTTCGGATGCATGTGGCGCAGCAGAAATGTGGGCCAGATACCTTCAGGGGAAAAAACAGGAGGATCTCCAGGGGCTTGGTGTAAACGGAGATCCCGGAATTGCAGACGCCATCCGGAGAAATGAAGGTGGCATCGGTTACAACAACCTCAATTTTGTTTACGATATGAACACCCGTAAACCGTACGAAGGCATTGATGTGGTTCCGCTCGACATGAACGGAAACGGGAAGATCGACCCGGAAGAAAACTTTTACGGCAGCCTCGACCAGGTGATGACCGCCATCCGGAATGGGGTATATCCTTCGCCGCCGGCCCGCGAACTTTACCTCGTTACAGCAGGAAAACCCAAAAATAAGGTTGTTCTTGCATTTCTGAACTGGATACTTACGGATGGTCAAAAGTACCTTTCCGAAGCCGGGTATGTGCCGGTTTCACCGGAAAAACTGAAAGCAGGCCTTGAAAAGCTCAAATGATCAGTGAAAGAGATTGAAATTTAGCAGAACAGCATGTACCTACTCAACCGAATTCAACGCCACCGGGTCAACTACACCTGGATGATCGTAAGTTTGCTGCTGGTTGCATCATTGCCTTTCCTTTTGTTCCTCGGACTTTACCTGAAATCATTCCTGCTGATCCACGATTACCATCTCGGCGACCTTTTGTTTTCCAAGGTATGGAAACCGGGAAGTGGCAAGTTCGGGTTCTACCCCTTCATCGTCGGCTCCATCTGGGTCACACTCCTGGCCATGCTCATTTCCGCACCCATCTGTCTGCTTACAGCCATCTATGTGACGCAATACACCCGCAAACGGTTCCTGCGCATCATGCATCCCGCAATCGATATCCTGGCAGGGATTCCTTCGGTAGTTTATGGAGTATGGGGCATCCTGGTGATTGTTCCGTTCATTTCCCGTTTCGTCGGGCCTCTTTTCGGCGTACAAACTTTGGGCTACAGCATCCTGGCTGCGGCGCTGGTGTTGTCGGTCATGATCATTCCATTCATCCTCAATATCCTGATCGAGGTTTTTCGCACCATCCCGGTGGAACTCAAGGAAGCCTCGCTATCCTTAGGCGCAACGCAATGGCAAACGGTTAAAAGCGTGCTGGTAAAGAAGGCGCTTCCGGGTATCATCGCGGCATACGGGTTCGGGCTGGCACGCGCATTCGGGGAAACGATGGCCGTTTTGATGGTGGTCGGGAACGTGGTGAAACTGCCAAAAAGCGTATTTGATCCGGGATATACATTACCTGCACTGATAGCCAACAACTACGGGGAAATGCTTTCGATCCCGAAATATGAATCGGCCCTGATGTTTGCCGCACTCATTNTGCTTGCAGTATCGNTGTTCTTTAACCTGGTGATGCACTTCTTCATCGACCGTTACAATAAATTCTCCGCATGAAATATTCAGGAAAGATAGAAGAAAAGGTTTTCAAAATCCTGATGGTCATTGCCACCTATTCCATCCTGGCTGTCCTGGCCATCATCATCTATAGCATCTTTGCCAAAGGGATCAAGGCCCTGTCGTGGGAGATCCTGAGCCAGGTGCCACAAGGAGGATATTATTATGGGAAAGGGGGTGGAATCCTGAATGCCATCCTCGGATCGCTCTCCCTGGCGTTTGGCGCAACCCTTCTGGCTTTCATCGTGGGTCTGCCGGTAGCGCTTTACATCAATGTTTTTTTGGTGCGGCGGAAAAAGCTGATCACACTTTTCCGTTTTATCCTGGATCTTGTCTGGGGCATCCCCTCGATCGTTTATGGAGCATTCGGATTTTCCATGATGATCCTGCTAGGCCTGCAGACTTCCCTGCTGGCAGGGATGCTCACGGTGACCTTGTTCATTCTCCCGATCATGATCCGGTCGATGGATGAGATCCTGCAAACGGTGCCAATCGGGCTCTCGGAAGCCACCTATTCCCTGGGAGCCAACAAATCGGAATTGGCCTTTAANATCTTTACCCGGCAAACCGTATCCGGCATCATCACGGCGATCCTGCTTTCCTTCGGAAGGGCCATCGGGGATGCAGCTTCCGTTTTGTTTACGGCCGGCTATACCGATAATCTGCCCAACTCGCTGATGGAACCGGTTGCAACCCTTCCATTATCGATCTTCTTCCAGTTGTCATCGCCCGTGCCTGCTGTACAGGACCGAGCTTACGCTTCCGCCCTTGTACTTACTCTTATCATTCTCCTGGTCAGCCTATTTTCACGTGGACTCGGGAAGAGATATCATAAAACAAAAATCAACTTTTAACCGGTGAGATCTGATTGAAATGGAACCCACAACTAAAATACACATCGAAAACCTGAATGTTTACGCCGGGAAACAGCAGATCCTGAAAAACATCAACATCGAAATTCCGAAGAATAAGATCACGGTGATACTGGGACCTTCGGGTTGCGGGAAAACCACGCTGCTGAAATGCATGAACCGCCTCACCGACCTTTACCCCGAACTGAAAGTGACCGGAAAGGTGATGATCAACGACAAGAATGTGCTCGAGGCCGGGGAAGATATTGTCAAACTACGGCAATACATGGGGCTGCTCTCGCAACGCCCCTATCCCCTACCTATGACCATCTATAATAATATTGCCTTCGGATTGAAACTGAAAGGGGTAAAAAAAAGAAGGAACTTGCATAAACAGGTGGTTCGATATCTTCAGCAGGCCAACTTGTGGGATGAAGTGAAGAACCGTTTGAGGGAACCGGCATCCCGGCTTTCGATCGGACAGCAGCAGCGACTTTGCCTGGCACGCGGGTTGGCCGTGAATCCGGAGATCATCCTTGCTGATGAGCCAACCTCGGCGCTGGATCCCATCTCCAGCCAGTATATCGAAGAGAAATTCGTTGAATTAAAAAACGACTATACCATCGTCCTGGTTACCCATGTCTTGCGGCAGGCAAGGCGTATTGCCGACTTTGTCGTGTTCATGTACCTCGGGGAAGTGATCGAACAGGGAACCGTCGAGGAGGTCTTCGGAAACCCAAAAATGGAGAAGACGAAACAGTACCTTGGGGGGACCTTTAATTAATCTTTACCCGATCCGGCAATTTCTTGTCTATCTTTGTGAAATTCTTTGCAATTTTGCAAAAACCTGTATTTTGGAGTTCTGAAATTCATTCTACCAATGGATAAAACCGACAATAAGGCCGGATTAAGTTTCCTGGAAAAAGTCATCCTCCTTGCATTGGATGATAAGGGTTGGTTCGGCAATTCAGAACACAGCATTAAATTCGGGCTGGCCGGTGCGATACTGTTCGAACTCTTCAAACACAACCGCATCGAGTTGAAAGAAGGCGTCGTGGTTGTAAAAGACCNCACCCCCCTGAATGACCCTCTGCTCGACAGGGTTCTCGAGTTTATCCGTTCCGGAAAAAAACACAGGAGTATCCGCACCTGGATCCAGCGAATGGTCTTCAAAAAAATGATGATCCGGAAAAGCATCATCCGTTCACTCATTGCAAAAAAAACCATTCGTAAAGAAGAATACAGTTTCTTCTGGGTGATGTTTCAGTTCAAATATCCTGTTATCAATTCTGAACTTAAAAGAGAGGTGAGGGAAGAGATCTTCTACCGGATCATGAAAGAGGAAAAATTAGATGGATACGACCTGATGATGATTGCAGTGATGGATTCCTGTAAGATGTTCCGGAAAAATTTCAGGCATTTTGATAACTTTCCAAGGTTAAGGAGAAGGATCAAAGATATCATCCGGTTTGATGATCCGAAAGAAGATGGTAAACTCGTGGGATTCATCCACAATGCCATCCGGAGTGCCATTGTAGCTTCCAACGTCTCTATTCACGCATAAAATTTCCCCTGCCGGCTATCGCGTTTTTCAAGTTCTGCCTCGATCCGGCGAAGAACCTCATCGTAGCGTATCAGTCCCATGTTGGTGCCGGTCAGGAACCTCGGCGGCATTTCGCTGGTAAACCGTTCAATGACGATGGAGGGATTCAGTATTTCGATAAAACGGATAATGAAGTCGATGTAATCCTCCAGTGTGAATGAATGGAATGCAGCAGGATTTTCATTAAATTCCTGTTCCATCCGGGTCCCTTTCACGATCTGGAGCTGATGAAATTTAACAGAATCGAGCGGCAACCGGGAGATCACCTCCCCGGTGCGGAACATCTCTTCAGGGCTTTCACCCGGTAGTCCGAAAATGTAATGCGCTCCGGTGCTGATCCCGTATTCATGGGTTTTCCGGATCATCAGTTCGGCCAGCTCAGCATTATGTCCCCGGTTGATACACTTCAGCGTTTCATTGTTGTGGGTTTCAACACCATATTCAACCTGTATGTACCATTTTTTCGTCAGTGTCGCCAGGTATTCCAGCTTTTCATCGTCCACGCAGTCGGGGCGGGTGCCTATGACTAATCCTGCCACACCCGGGAAAGAGAGGGCTTCCCCGTATTTTTCTTTCAGGACTTCAAGGGAAGCATAGGTGTTGGAGAAGGGTTGAAAGTAAACAAGGAATTTCTTTGCCCGCCGGTACCGGGCTGAATGAAATTCAATTCCTTCTTCAATTTGTTGGGTGATCGGTTTCCGGGGATCGCAGTAGGAAGGGTTAAACCCACGGTTATCGCAGTAGGTGCATCCGCCGGTCCCTTTGGCCCCGTCGCGGTTAGGACAGGTAAACCCTGCATCCACCGTCACTTTCTGAACCCTCCCNCCGAATCGCTNTTTAATGTATTCGGAATAAGCGTTGAACCGGCGGGAGTGGTTCCAGGGATATTGTTCGTGGTGTAACAAGTTTCTTTTTTTTCTCGCAGATTTTCGCAGATGAATAGCAAATTTTCGCAGATAAGATTAGTATCATTATTAAATAACCTCATCTGCTCTGAACAGTGATAAGTATTCTGCGCGAATCAGCGTTTAATCTGCGGAAATCTGCGAGAACTCTTTTAATGTTATCCGATTTAAAATTCCTGGAAAAAATTTACATATTAGAGATGATCTCGGTACCGAATTCCGAACATTTGAGTTTTGTGGCGCCTTCCATCTGGCGCTCAAAATCATAGGTTACACGTTTCTTCAGGATGGATTCCTGCAAGCCTTTTACAATAAGATCGGCGGCTTCTTTCCAGCCCATGTATTCCAGCATCATCATGCCCGAAAGGATCACAGAACCAGGATTGACCATGTCCTTGCCTGCATATTTAGGCGCTGTTCCATGGGTAGCTTCAAAAACCGCATGTCCCGTCATATAATTGATGTTGGCGCCGGGTGCGATGCCGATCCCGCCAACGATGGCTGCCAGTGCATCGGAGATGTAATCGCCGTTAAGGTTCAACGTGGCGATCACGGAATAATCTGCGGGCCGTGTGAGGATCTGTTGAAGAAAAGCATCGGCAATTACATCTTTGATGATGATCCTGCCGGCGCTGATGGCCGCTTTCTGTGCCTTTTCTGCCGCTTCTTCACCCTGGTTTTCTTTCAGTTTATCATACTGAACCCATGTGAAGACATGATCCCTGAATTCCCTTTCGGCCAGTTCATATCCCCATTGCTTAAACTGTCCTTCGGTAAATTTCATGATGTTCCCTTTGTGTACCAGTGTTACCGAGGGTTTCTTTTCGCGGATGGCAAATTCTATCGCAGCTCTTACCAGCCGTTCCGTTCCTTCTTTTGAAACCGGTTTGATGCCGATCGAGGAGGATTCGGGAAAACGGATCTTTTTCACCCCCATCTCTTTGATCAGGAAATCAACGATCCTGACCGCTTCCGGCGTTCCCTGCATCCATTCGATACCGGCATAAATATCTTCCGAGTTTTCCCGGAAGATTACCATGTCAGTGGTCTCCGGATGCTTTACAGGCGAAGGAACACCCTTGAAATACTTCACTGGCCTCAGGCAAACATACAGGTCAAGGATCTGGCGCAGGGCCACATTCAGCGAACGGATTCCCCCGCCTACAGGTGTGGTCAATGGCCCTTTAATGGCAACGATGTATTCCCGCATGGCNGCCAGGGTTTCATCCGGCAACCAGTTGCCGGTCTGGCTGAATGCCTTCTCCCCTGCCAGGACCTCTTTCCAGATAATTTTTCGTTTTCCGTGGTAGGCTTTTTCCACCGCTGCATCGAATACCCGCACACTGGCATTCCATATATCCGGACCGGTTCCGTCGCCTATGATGAAAGGGATCACCGGGTGATCTGGCACATTTAAAATTCCTTTGTTGATTGTGATTTTTTCTCCGTTCATAATTTTTTGAATTAATTTTTAGTTTTTAATTTTTTCACCACAATAGACACATTCATTAGCTGGCGAGTTGGCGAACTGGTGAGCTGGCGAGTTTTTTCATTTTTCATCCTGCATTCTGATTTCCTGCATTCTAAATTCCTGCATTTTCAATCATTTAACCTCTTCACCAGCGCTCCCCACTTTTTATCCACTTCAAAATAATGTTTCAGGTAATAGTTTCCCAGGAGGAAATGAGCTTTCACCACCTTGACTCCCCTTGCCGCCATACTGGTAAAGAAATTCTCGATCATCCCCGAGGCGATCCCCCTTCCCTGCAATGACGACGTAACCACAACACCATCCATCAATACATTATTATTCTCAAGGTTTCTCCAGGTCATCCCTCCGATAATCTTATCATTTTCATCCGTTACAACATAATGATGATCGGTGGCAGAAATTTCTTTTGGGAAATTTTCGCGGAAGAAGAGTTGGTAAAGCTGGCCTATTTCCCTTGGTTCAACCGGGTCGCGCTGGGTATATTGTGTTCCGGATTTGTCGGTAAGCAGGAACTTTACTACTAAGTGTTCTTTCAGCCGTTGCCCCACTTTCATAAAATCGATCTTCTGTTCGCTCATGAGCCTTGGAAATATCATTCTGCTGAAAATATTCTTATCCTCTCCACCGGAGATCACCGACTGAAGGGCTGATAATTCGANAAGNTGTATCGGTAATACATTCGGATCGNTCATCATTTTGTCGAGTAGCTTATCAAAATTCAGTTTTACCGTTTCGGATGCATCCATGAAATAAGAATTCCGGTAAAAATAATATCTCACGAGTTCAGGG
>JGI24136J36422_10000426_pt1 | contig 16443 bp, 19 predicted proteins | sample BarGraNGADG00212_2_FD_36422 | JGI IMG/M metagenome (IMG submission 36422)
ATATCTGGTTTTTAGGTGGATGAGTGAGGGATCTGTGCCTCCCTTAGCAGAACTTTGAAAAGATGTTGTCATTAGTAATTCATCTTCCGACAACGAATCTCCCTCACTTCCTCGATATATCTGACTTTATTATTGATTCCCGACACTCATATTTTAGTATTTATTTTGAGGCTTAACAAGATATGAAATTTGAGTGTCAGTTTCATTATCCGGGGTTAACTTTATATGTGACGAAAACCCAATGCAATTTAATTATGGACCTGTTGTATATATTTTATTCAAACTAATAATATGATTACATTTGTGATTCTCGAATCGTGAATTATTGTTGCGTTCTGAAAAAGTAAAAAATGTTCGACGAGATTAAGAAATATAAAAATAATGGCCATTTCTTTTTCAAAAAAGGAGATAACCTGAAGGAAGTAAGCAATAAAGTTCCGGACTTACCCGGGGTCTACTATATTGTTCGTTTATCGAAAGGCAGAATTGAAATTGTATTTATTGGCAAATCCAGCTCTTTGCAGCAAACCGGGAAATTTAAAGACCAGGGATTAAAAAGCCTGTTGAATAGTAAGCAGGAAGGAATTGAAAGACAGGATTTTTTTGAATCAAAAATTTTGAAAGAAACTATCGACGCATTAGATATTTACTGGTTTGTAACATTTGATGCAAAATCCAAAGATCTCCCCGGATTTGTTGAAGGACTGTTAATTCAGCGATTTTTCGAAATTTATGGAAGATTACCTTTGTGGAATAAGGATTTTTAAAGCCTGCGGTTCCTCAATTAGAAGTCGATGCAATTATTTCGTGGAGTTGATATTAATTCATGTTTGGATAAATAGAAGATCCGCCATCATTCTTATTTCATGTTGAATGGATTATAAACCCTCACCTCTGTGCTTTTGTCTTTTTTTTAACAGAACCCAATAAAAAAACGCGTCATTGCGATGACGGCAAAACCAAATTTTAATAATTTCCTGAATCTGATTTGCCGGAAGAAGCAATCCTTTTATCTTATCCAGAAAATGACCTCATGCAACCTGCCCCTTGACGCTAATATTTTGGAGTTTATTTTTGTTTGAATAAATTTCTTTATAAATTTAGAAGATAAATTAACTAATAATTATCGGCAATGGATCACAATAAAACAACCACAACCTTTGAATTAAAAGGGTATAGCATCACCAGAAATTTGGGTGTAGTAAGAGGAATTCTTGTACGATCAAGATCAATATTCGGTAGCATAGGGGCCAGTTTTCAGACACTGCTAGGCGGCAACATCACAATTCTGTCAGAACTATGCGAGAAAACCAGGGGAGATGCATTTGAAATTATGATAAAGCATGCTGAGTCTCTTGGTGGTAATGCAATTATTGGCATAAGGTATGAATCTACAGAGATTTTCCAGGGTGTTACCGAAGTGTTGTGCTACGGAACCGCCGTTGTCGTAGAAGAACTAAGAGGATAATACATTTCTAATTTAAGCAGCAGTAAGGGTCTGAAATAATTGTACTGAAAAATATTTAAATGAAGTAAATCAAATTCAAAAAGTATGGAAGAGACGATTCGTTTTGAACTTAATGGAAAAAAGACAGAAATGCTTCTTGATCCCAATCTCACTCTCCTATGGGTTTTACGTTACAAATTCGGGTTAACAGGAACCAAATATGGTTGTGGTATGGGATTTTGCGGAGCATGTACTGTTCTTCTGAACCAGGAACCTGTCAGATCGTGTATGTTGCCGGTGAGTGACGCAGCTAATAAAAAAATTGTCACAATCGAGGGACTGGCACGTAATGGTAATCTCCATCCCGTGCAAAAAGCTTTTATGGAAAATGATGCTTTACAATGCGGATACTGCACTCCTGGTATGATTTTGAATGCTGTGGGATTGTTATTGAAAAATCCGGAACCATCTCAACAGGATATTATAAAGGGTATGGAGGGTAACCTGTGTCGCTGCGGAGCTCATGTAAGGATAGTTAAAGCAATTCAGACAGCCGGGAAAGAAATGAAAGGAGGGAAATAACCATGAAAAAAACAGTCATAAATGAAAATGGATCATTGAAGTCACTGGAACTTTCCGGGATGAAGAGAAGAGATTTTTTTAAACTTCTGGGTGGAGGAGTATTTATCTTTTTCCAACCCTGGCATCCTTTTGAACTTTTTGATTTACAAACGCAACAACGCAGATCTCTGCCAACTGAATTCAATGCTTTCCTACAGATCGCAGAAGATGGTTCAGTGAACTGTTATACCGGTAAAATTGAAATGGGACAAGGAGCAATTACATCGCTTGCCCAGATAATGGCCGATGAGATAGAGGTGCCGTTTGAGAGGGTGAAGATGGTTATGGGTGATACCGACCTATGCCCATGGGATGGTGGCACAAACGGTTCCCAGACAATCCGTTCATTCAGTCCACGCATGCGCGTTGCAGCTGCCGAAGCAAAAACAGTATTAATGCAACTGGGTTCGGATTACCTGCACGTACCTGTCTCACAGCTGGAAGTAAAGGATGGCATTATCAGTGATATTAAGAACAACAAAAGCAAAGTCAGCTATGGTGAGTTGGCAAAAGGAAAAAAAATTGAAAAACACCTTGATGGTAAACCGGAATTAAAAGATTATACAAAATTTAAATTTGTCGGGAAACCATATCTGCATCAGGATTCACGGATAAAGGTAACCGGTGAAGCAAGATATTCAGCTGATATTCAGTTGCCCGGGTTGTTACATGCACGTATTCTCAGACCTCCTTCACATGGAGCAAAATTACTAACTGCCGATGTTTCGGAAGCTGAAAAGATAAAAGGTGTCCAGGTTGTGCGCGACGGAGATTTCATTGCTGTGGTGAGTGATGACCGTGACAAGGTTGACCAGGCGATTGTCAAAGTGAAAGCGGAGTACACATTCGATGAGATAAAAGTTGATGATAAAACTATCTTCGACCGCATACTGAAAGCGGAATCAGTTGCTAATGTTTTAAAAAGCAATGGAGATATTGAAACAGGCAGGAAAATTTCTGATACGTTAACAGAGTCTGAGTTTCTTAACAGTTATGTGGCACATGCACCAATAGAGCCTCATGCCGCAACAGCTATAATAGAAGGTGATAAAATTACCGTATGGGTTTCTACACAAACACCATACCGGGCCCAGGAAACAATTGCCCGGGAAATGAACGTTCCTCTTGAAAAAGTGCGGATAAGAACACCTTTCGTGGGAGGTGGTTTCGGTGGTAAGTCAGCACATGCACAGGCAGGTGAAGCTGCAAAACTTGCAAAGATCACCGGTAAACCTGTGGTGGTTGCCTGGACACGGCAGGAAGAGTTTTTTTATGATACATTCCGGCCGGCAGCTGTTGTGAAAATCACATCGGGTACTGATAAATCAGGCAGGATAACACTCTGGGATTATAACACTTATTATGCCGGATCAAGGGGATCAGAGACAATCTATGATGTTCCGAATGCCAAAACAACAGATTATGGCAGGGCATCGGTACATCCCTTTGCTACAGGAGCATGGCGCGCCCCCGGTAATAATACCAACACATTTGCAAGGGAGTCGCAGATAAATATAATGGCTTTTAAAGCCGGTATTGATCAATTGGACTTTCGCTTAAAAAATCTGAAGGATGAGAAAATGATTGCTGTATTAAAAGCAGCAGCTGATAAATTCGGCTATATACCTGCCAGGAACCCCGGTGGCAGGGGTTATGGTATTGCCTGTGGAACAGATGTCGGAACATACGTTGCTCATATTGCTGAAGTGAAGGTGGATAAAAAGACCGGACATGTACAGGTTATTCGTGTGGTCTGTGCCCAGGATATGGGTCTGTGCGTTAACCCACAAGGTACAACCATACAGATGGAAGGGTGCATAACCATGGGGATCGGATATGCTCTGACTGAAGAAATACAATTTCAGGGAGGTGATATAAAAAACCACTCCTTTGATACTTATGAGATACCCCGTTTCTCATGGGTCCCTAAAATTGAAACAATAATAATGGACAGAAAAGATCAGGCACCGCAAGGGGGAGGAGAACCTGCAATTATATGTATGGGAGCCGTTATTGCAAATGCTGTTTTTGATGCAACAAGTGTGAGGTTATATCAACTGCCCATGACACCTGAGAGAATATTGGACGGGATGAAAAAACCCTGAATTGCCGGTTAGTTTAACAAAGTAATACTTTTGTTTGTTATATTTAAAAAAAATCCATGAACTCGCAACACCCCATTAACTGTACTAATTGCATTGATAATGCATGTTTCTTCAAGATTTATGAATCATCCTTGAACCAACCTTTAAATGAGACAATTAAGCATCAGTCAGACTATTTGCAGGAACAATATATAATTCGGGAAGGGAGCCCTATTCTCGGACTTTATTTTGTACAAAAGGGGAAAGTAAAAATATTTTCTTCCGGACTGAATGGAACTCAGCAGATCGTGCGGCTTGTACGTGCCGGCGAATCACTTTGTTTCAGAGGGTGGGGGAGAACAACATATTGCTCAAGTGCTGTTGCTCTGGAAGATACGCGGGTATGTTTTTTCGAAACAGCCGATTTTGAGAGAATGTGCAGCATACCTCAACTTTCAGATTATCTTGTATCATATCTTACTAAAGAACTTGAAATTGCAGATAACAGACTGAAATACCTGATGCAAATGAACGTAAGGGAAAAAACAGCTGAAGCGTTATTGTTCATGAAAAAAAGTTTTGGTGTAAATAAAAACAATGAGCTGGCAGTGTACATGAGCAGGAAAGACATTGCTGCGATTGCTGGTACCAGCGAGGAACTAATCATTCGCCAGTTATCCGAATTTGAAAAGGAAAAGCTTATTGAAAGAAGAAACCACGGAAGCATAATCGGATTACTCGATGAAAAAGGATTAAACCTGATGATCAGGAAGTATAATGTCTTTTCCTGATTATCTTCTGCGCACCGATTGCCTGTAATTCCTCATTTCCTGAATATTATCTATAAACTATCCTTCGATCTGACTCTCCGGCAAAGTCGCGAAAGTTAATCATTCTTGTATTCATATATTCCTGAAGACTCTTATTTCATAGTCATTGGTACATGGTGTAAAGTCATCTGCAAATTTTTGTAAGGGCAGACAATTTTAGAGAGATTTGCTTTGTTATTTTTTTAACAATTGGGTAATAATTTTTTGCATATTTTTTAAAGTAATAACAAATGAAATGCAGGAAGATAACAAACAAAACAAGAAAACCGGCCGCAGGGATTTCCTGAGAAAGAGTTTGATTACCGGAGGTGTTCTGATTACGGGCTCCCTCGGTCTTGAAAAAGTTCTTTCCGGTGCGAAAGATTCCGGAAAAATAGTAAAAGTGATTACACCCGATGGGAAAGTGTACGAAGCAAGTTCAGATGATCTGAAAGAATTTCGTCCGTTACCAGTAACAAATGCAGAAGCGCGTAAAGGAATTGCAAACAAAAAATTCGTTATGGTTATTGACCTTGCAAAATGCGATGGCTGTAAAAAATGCACTGAAGCCTGCCAGGAAATGCACTTTACCGAATCAGACCGCGAATGGATTAAAGTATTTAAAATGAAGGATGCTGATGCCACTGCCCCTTACTATTTCCCAAAGCCATGCTTCCATTGCGATAACCCTCCTTGCACAAAGGTTTGTCCGGTGAATGCAACCTTCAAGAGGCAGGATGGCATTGTTCTTATTGATAATGAACGCTGCATCGGATGCCGTATGTGCATGGCTGCCTGTCCTTATTCTACACGCTTTTTCAACTGGAGCCATCCCGCCCCCGCGCAGACAGCCGCAATTGGCAATATACCCTATTCACCAGAACAAAGTGTACCACGAAGAATGGGAACAGTTGAGAAATGCGACTTCTGTCCTGATATGATCAGGCAGGGCAAGATGCCTGCCTGTGCAACTACATGCCCTATGAATGCTATTTATTTTGGCGACCAGAATGAAGATGCAGTAACCAATGCATCGGGAGTAACTGTAAAATTTAGCCAGTTCCTCGAAGATAATGCCGGATACCGGCATCTTGAAGAATTGGGAACTGAGCCGCGTGTGTATTATCTGTCGCCCAAAAACAGAAAATACCCTAAACCAGATATGAAATCAGTTAGCAAAGAGAATAAACATTTAGAGATGGATATGGGAACAATGCAGATGTAACTTGTAAATAAGAAATTTGAAAACTATGGCAATCGAAATTAATAATCTGAATCAAGAAATAGAAACCGTTCGCGAAGATTGCCTTCGCCCGACACAAAAATGGGGGCGCTCCACTCAAATCTGGATAGGGTGTTTGCTCATCGTGATGGGCTGGGGGCTTTATTGTTACATCCACCAACTCAGAGATGGACTGGGAGTTACAGCTATGCGCGATTATGTTTCGTGGGGATTGTACATTTCTACCTTCATATTCTTTATTGGCATTAGTCACTCAGGTACACTTGTATCAGCTATACTGCGGATTACAAAACAAGAATGGCGAAGACCCATCACCCGCTCTGCTGAACTGCTTACAGTTGTATCCCTGCTCTTTGGCGGTATTATACCGATTATTGATTTAGGACGCCCCGATCGGATAGGAAACCTATTCATTTTTGGAAGGATACAATCACCGCTCATGTGGGATGTCATTGCCATCTGCACATATTTGACCGGTAGCATGTTATTTCTTTTTCTGCCAATGATACCCGATATGGCGCTTTGCAGGGATAGATTAACCGTTTGCGATTCTCCATTCAAAAAATTCAGAAAGTGGCTTTATACCAAAATGGCTATAGGATGGACAGGCACTAAATCACAATGGCACCGGTTGGAATTAACCATGACCATTATGACTATCGTAATTATCCCGGTTGCTGTATCAGTACACACAGTTGTTAGCTACATCTTCGCCATGACGCTGCGTCCGGGATGGAACAGTACTGTATTCGGTCCCTATTTTGTTGCTGGCGCACTTTACTCCGGTTCTGCAGCTGTAATATTAGGTATGGCTGTCTTCCGCAAGCTATATCATCTGGAAAAATATATTACACCAAGACATTTTGATTTGATGGGGCGTATCGTGCTGGCGCTGACACTCATCTACGCTTATCTGAATCTGAATGAATATTGGATTCCAGCTTACAATATGGTAACTGCTGAAGGGCATTTGTTGAGTGACTTGTTTTATGGCAGTTACTCAAAAGCGTTCTGGACATGCCAATTCGGCACTGTATTGTTGCCCATTATTATTATGTCGATTCCAAAAGGACGAACTCCATCAATACTTCCTATTACCTGTATTATTATAGTAGCAGGCGCATGGGTAAAAAGATACCTCATTGTGGTGCCAACTCTTCTGCATCCCTTCATGCCCATCCAGGAAGTTCCGGGGACATGGTCAAGTTATTTTCCAAATTATGTGGAATTTTCAGTCACTGCGGCATGTCTGGCAGGAATATTTCTTCTCATCACAATCTTTTCAAAACTCTTCCCTATGATGGCTGTATGGGAAGTGGAGGAAGGAATACTAATTGAGCACGATAAGAAAGTAGCCAGTGAACTTAGAACGAAAAGAGAAGCAGAGGAGGCAGATATGGTTAGCAATCCATTAAAACAACCGACGTACTAAATAGAATAAAAAATGAAGATGAATATCATAATCAAAAGAGCATCTGTTGAAATAGCCATTATAGGTTTGTTCTGCGGTATCGTTTCCGGACAGGACCAATCACCTGCTAAGGGAAAAAGCGAAGCCACTATCGAATTATCGTATTACAAGAAAGCCGATATGAGCAAAACTGTGGTTGCGGTAATCAAAGCAAAAAACAATGATGGAAAGTTTGTTCCTGCAAAAAATACACAGGTAAATTTTTATGTAATGCATAATAAGGAGCAACAGAAACTTAATATAGTAAAGACAGATAATTCAGGCCATGCTATCCTGGTGCTGCAGAAAGATTTACCTTTGAATGAAGACCTCTCTTTCACTATCGTGGCTAAAATTGAAAATGACAGCTTGTATGAAGATACCGAAGAGCAGGTGCATTATAAAGATGCTGATCTTACCCTAAACCTGAACCCGCACGATACTGCAAGGCTCGTTACTGTCAAAGTAACGGAAACCGGTAAAGACGGAAAAGAAATACCGGTACACGGTGCAGACGTGAAGTTTTATGTGCAGCGACTGTTTGGCATCATGCCGGCAGCAGAAGATAACACTATTGGCACGGACGATAAAGGCGAAGCATCTTTTGCCTTTCCTAAAAACATCCCTGGAGATACGTCGGGCGTCGTCACTATAGTAGCAAGGATGGTGGACAACGAACAATTCGGAAATGTGGAAAACAAGGCTGCTACCTCATGGGGTTCAGTCCTGGCGATAGTAAAAGATCCTTTCCCGCGTGCACTTTGGGAACCTTATGCTCCGCTGCCACTTGTCATTACTATAACAACGCTCTTTGGCGGCGTGTGGTTCACCTATTTTTTCATCTTCTTCCAATTGCGTAAAGTAAAAAAAGACGATCAACTAAAAATGAGACAATAACTAAAATTAAACGAATGAAAAAAACAATCAGACAAGTCAGTAAAATGAAATTATCTCATTTCATGGTGATCGGAACAAGAGCTGGCGCAATTATTTTTCTGTTCGCATTCACTCCAATGCAGCAGAGTGAAGAATGGATTGCTCCGGCAACTGCTAATGTGATGAAAAATACTTTTGCCTCGAACGAACAATCCATTGCTGCCGGAAAAATTATTTATACAAAAAGCTGCTATGACTGCCATGGTAAAAAAGGGAAAGGCGATGGTCCTAAAAGCGGGGACTTGGACAAAAACCCGAAGGATTTCACTAAAGCGATATTTCAAAAACAAACAGATGGCTCCATCTTTTGGAAAATCACGGAAGGCAGAAAACCCATGCCAACTTTTAAAAAGGACCTAACCGATGAGGAGCGCTGGAAGGTTATTAACTATGTGCGCACCCTGGAAATAAAAAAATAAACTGCCGGTTTGAAAATGGATTAATAGTACACTTCAACTATAAAATTTAAAATCTAACCTTAAAAAACAATTACATATGAAACTCCCGAAGCTATTATTTATTGTTGCTTTGCTCATTGTTTTCTCAACGGGCTATGCGCAGGATTCGACGCTAATAGAAAAAAATTTAAAAATTCTTTCAGCAATTCCGGGCAATACCAAAATGGTATTGACCGGAGTCGCGTGGTTTGGTTTCCAGTCCACATTTAATGACCCTGTGAAAACAGATGTTACAAATAGTTTTAATTCTTATGGTTTCAGCCCGATGTTTTTGTGGAAACTTTCCGATAAAATGTTTTTTGAAAGCGAGATTGAAATAAACAATGGTGCAATGGAACTTGAGTTTGCAAAACTTTCCTTCTCACTGAATAAATACATGACCATCGGAGCGGGAAGAATGCTTACTCCTTTTGGTGCATATGGCGAACGGTGGGAGCCAATTCATATTGAGCGGTTTCCTAATTCACATCTCTTACCTGATGATAATTTACTTCCTGATGACACCCACTTATATTATGGTGCTATAATGGGTGTGGATATTCGCGGAGGTATACCGCTAGGCAGTTCAAAAATGAATTATTCCCTGTACGTTTCCAATGGTCCTCTATTATCTAAAGATGAAAATGGAAATCCTACGGGTGTGATTCAGTACGAAAATCTTCTTGATGAAAACAACAACAACAAGGAAGTGGGCGGAAGAATCGGCATTCTGCCTTTCTCCAACTCATCGCTGGAGATAGGATTTTCCGAAAAGCATGGTATTGCAGGCGATCGGGGAAATCCTGTCTATGGGAAAACAGGAGCGACTGCTTATGCTGTTGATTTATCATATGTAAAAAGTATTGACGCTATAAAATCAACCATAAATATCCGTGGACAATTCAATTCACTTAAGGTCGACAAAGCCAATTACTATCTGACAGATTCTACCAATTACACTTTTGATAACACTATGCAGAATTATTTTGTCCAGTTTTCTCTTCGCCCTTCTATGTCTCGTAACAAGTACCTCAAAAAAACAGAGCTCTTGTTCAGATACAATGCTTTAACTCCTCCCAAAGATGCACTTTGGGGCGCGAAAGATAATAACGGGAATGGAGGAACTATTACCCGAATGGATGTAGGCCTCGATTATTGGCTCAGCTGGAAAACAGGATTGCGATTCGCTTACGAAAGTACCGCCTTCCCGAATGGAACGAAAGCAAAAGAATTTTTGGCTAGTTTAGTTTATGGATTCTGATAACTATCTCTATGAAATCTTAAAACTTATATATTATGAAAAAAATAGCAGGAATATTAATTGCAATAGCTGCCGTAATTGGAGCAACAATTATTATCAACGGTTGTGCAGCTACACAAATGGTTATTGCAAAAACCGGAACACAACTCTGGGGAGAAAACTGTATCAGGTGCCACAACGCTCCACCTTCTTCTGATTACAGCTCTGCGCAATGGGAAACAATTGGCATGCATATGAAACTTCGTGCCAATCTCACAGATGATGAAACAAATAAAATTGTAGCGTTTCTTAAGTCGACAGACTGAAAAAATCATGATTTGCTTTAATTTGTTTTTATCAAATCCCTCATTGAAGCAAGCTTCATTCGGTATTATCAAAAACAAAAAATCCTGCTCGCGCAGGATTTGGTCAGATTGCTTCAGCGGAGAAAGAAGATGGAAGTTACTGTGATGGAGACAAGTCTGCCAACTTATATCTATCATCATGAAATACAGGATTCTATTACAAATAAGTTGTATTCAGATATTCAGTCATTCAAAGAATGAAGAAGTANACACATCATTCACGTAACCTATTGATACTTAAATAAACTAGTTACTTATAATTTTCAAATACNCTGTCTATTACATCAGCCAGATCAAAGTCCAGTTTAGTTATACCCTTGGCGTCATGAGTGTTTAGATTAATTCTTACACTATTATAAACGTTACTCCAATCTGGATGATGGTCTATTTTTCCTGGGTTTAAATAAACATTCCGGGTCTCTGAAATGTTCATAGTAATATATCCCGTTTGCTTGATTAATTCAGATGGAAGTTATTAAATATTCTAAGTAAAATTTAATCAAAATTGAATATGAAAAGTGAACAAATAGTTTTAGCATCAAGACCTCATGGTCTTCCTTCATCCGAAAATTTCAGAGTTGAAAAGAAAGATCTGGGCCCATTAAATGACAATGAAGTTTTGCTTAAGTCCTGGTACATTTCTGTTGATCCGTACATGCGGGGCCGTATGAGTAATGCAAAGTCATATGCACAACCTTTTCAGGTAGATCAACCTATTGTAGGAAGTGTTGTAGCTAAGGTAATTGAAAGCAGAAGTAAAACCTTTATTGAAGGAGACATTGTTTTTGGCAGTTTACCATGGGCGACCTATTGTATTGAAAAAGCAGAAAATCTTCGAAAGGTCGACACTCAGGCAGCTCCGCCAAGTTATAGTCTGGGGATTCTCGGAATGCCGGGTCTTACGGCTTATTTTGGTATGATGGATATTGGGAAACCTAAAGCAGTAGAAACAGTTGTAATATCCGGGGCGGCTGGNGCAGTAGGCATNGTGGCTGGACAAATTGCCAAAATGCAGGGATCCTATGTGGTTGGTATTGCCGGTTCAGATGAAAAATGTAAGATATTGAAAGAGCAATTCGGNTTTGATGAAGCTATAAACTATAAAACTGCAAAGATAATGACGAAAATTATTGCTGCTGCTTGTCCAAAGGGGGTGGATGTATATTATGATAATGTAGGCGGGGAAATTACAGATGCCGTTATTGATAACCTGAATTTTCATTCAAGGATCGTTTTATGCGGACAAATCTCTTTATATAACAACACTGAGGTTCCAATGGGACCTAGATTATTTCCCAAACTACTGACCCGAAGTATTCTTGTGCAAGGTTTTATTGTAAGTAATTACAGTGACCGTTTTGGAGAAGCCTTCGCACATTTAACTCAATGGGTTAATGAAGGAACACTTAAATACACGGAAACTATTATTCATGGTTTCGATAAATTACCTGATGCTTTTCTTGGACTGTTCAGCGGAAAAAATCAAGGGAAAATGCTTATAGAAACGGATTAGTGTTTCTTTCTATGTTTCTGGATACTCACCAATAGACACAAAATGAAAATCAATATCAAAAGGGTGTATGAAAAGCCGGATAAAGAAGACGGCGTTCGTATCCTGGTGGATAGACTTTGGCCACGAGGATTAACAAAAGAAAAAGCAAGCATTGATTTATGGTTGAAGGATATCGCTCCAAGTACTGAACTTCGGAAATGGTTTGGTCACGACTCCGAAAAATGGAAAGAGTTCAGGAAACGTTATCGCCACGAACTCAAAGAGAACGAAGAACAGGTGTCGCTTTTGAAAAATCAGATGAAGAAAGGAATAGTGACATTAGTTTATGGCGCAAATGATGAAGAGCATAATCAGGCAGTTGTTCTTAAAGAATTATTCAGCCACTAAACTTTCTATAAACCGACACAGTAATTTTTTCATAATATTTTTTCGAAGACTTAAATATTAATCAAATAATAGAGTATGAAAAGTGATCAACTTTATCCCGAAACAACAAAAGATATCTACGAAAAAAGAGTAGCTCTGGCTCCTGAAATGTCAGAGGCATTCCACAATTTTGGAAAAGCCGTTTTTAAAGAGGGTGCGCTTTCTGAGAAAACAAAACAACTTATTGCCGTGGCCGTGGCACATGTAACCCAATGCCCGTATTGCATATGCAGCCACACTAAATTGGCTTTGAGAAAAGGAGCCAGTAAAGAAGAAATCATGGAAGCCATTTGGGTAGCTTCAGAAATGCGGGCTGGAGCCGCTTATGCTCATGCTGCATTGGCAATTGATGAAATGGAATCAATACAGCCTTCGACAAGCTGATGGAAACTTTAGCAAAAAAGTCATTATAGAAATAAAGAAAGAAGTATGCAAGTGGTCTTATGGAGAAACAAAAAGAATGTTGATAAAAAATGACCATGGTAAACCAATATCTACTGGTTCTTAATTGAAATCAAATTTATTCCATGTTTACTCGTTTTACCAAGGAAGAAAAAACAATACACTATCCCATAGACAGGCGCATGTTTATTGCCATTAAACCTTATATGTGGATATGGTTTGCTGTAATTATTTCTGTGCCGATCGGCTTAGCGTGGTTACAATATTTACTAATAGGATTGCCGGTTGATCCTCCTTTTTCGCTTTCCAATATAACACCTGCCGATCCTACCGGATTTCCTTTGTGGTTAATACTTAACCATTGGTTCAACTTCTTTTTCATGGTGATGATTATAAGAAGTGGCCTCTCCATTTTAGTAGATCATCCTCGTTTATACTGGAATATTGGTTGTACCCCAGGTACGGATTGGATACGTTTTACCCCACTTAAAGAGCCTAAGAATAAATCATGGACAGCTAAAGATGATGCCCGTTATATTAGTCCGATATTAGGCTTACCCGGGTACAGGCATTCAATAGGCATAGCAAGAGCATGGCATTTTCTTAAAGTCCCTTTATTTGTGCTGAATGGCACTGTTTTTATTATTCTTCTATTTTGTACCCATCAATGGCAACGTCTTGTCCCCGTATCATGGAATATCATCCCTGATGCCTGGAGTATCTTTGTTCATTATGCTACATTTAACATGCCGATTGAGCCTGATGGATTTTATCATTATAATGCTTTGCAGCAGTTAGCTTATTTTAGTGCAGTGTTTATTCTGGCACCACTGGCTATGCTTACGGGCCTGGCAATGTCACCTGCTATTGAAAGCCGGTTTCATTGGTATCCAAAAATATTTGGCAATCGTCAAAGCGCCCGTTCCATTCACTTTTTAATAATGATATCCTTTGTAGTTTATATTATTATCCATGTCTCAATGGTTGCTGCTACCGGATTGGTCAGAAATATGAACCATATAGTTCTGGGAACTGATGATTCAAGAAATGTATCAGGTCTGTATATCGGTATAGGTATCATACTGGTAGCTGTAGCCTTTGGTATCCTGGCACATTGGCTTTCCTGGCGTAAACCACGTTTGCTTCAGCATCTTGATGCTTTTGTTAACGGCAACTTATGGCGTATTACAATAAATCGTTTTCAGCCAAAAGTTTATTATCAGAAAAAGGATATTTCTCCATACTTCTGGCCCAACGGAAAAATTCCTTCTTCGGAAATTTGGCAGAAATTAGCAAGAAACAATTTTAAAGATTACAAATTAAAAATAGGAGGATTGGTAGATAACCCTATAGAATTATCGTTGGCAGAACTTAAAAATTTAGGGATGGTACAAAACATTACTATGCATCAATGTATCCAGGGTTGGTCAGGAATAGCAGAATGGGGAGGGATACCTATCAGTAAGGTTGTTGAATTAGTAAAGCCTCACACTTCAGTAACAACCGTGGTTTTTTATTCTTTTGGAGAAGGGCTTTATGGCGGTCGATATTATGATACCAATACCCTTGATAATTGTCTGAAACCTCAATCCATACTGGCATGGGAAATGAACTATGAATCGCTTCCGCAGGAACATGGAGCTCCACTTAGACTTCGGGTAGAAAATCAATTAGGTTATAAAATGGTAAAATGGATAAGCTCTATTGAATTTCTGGAAACATATAAAAGCGTGGGCAAAGGCCAGGGTGGTAAAAATGAAGATGATGAATATTTTGATTTACTGGCAAATACCTGATTACATATTAGTTATAATATAATCCACAAAATTTGTTTGCAATGGGAAATTTTAATGTGAAAATTATATCAATCGGACACATCACACATGATGTACTTCAGATTTTTACTGAAAAACCCCAACAAAGCATCAAATTTGATTTTTACATATAGTTGAGTTGACTGTCGGAATAAATTTACGCCAATGAAAAATATTAAAATAAAGTACATGGGGATCGAATTAGATAACCCAATAATTGTTGGTGCCTCTAATTTGGCAACAAATCTGGATAACCTTAAAAAGGCAGAAGAGCTTGGTGCAGCAGCTATTGTTTATAAATCATTATTCGAGGAACAGATTCAACTCGAGAGATTTCAACTCGATGAGAGGCTTAGCCAATTCAATGATCTTTATGCAGAAATGATTACAATGCACCCACATATTGAACATGCAGGACCTGATGAACATCTGTTGAATATCAGGAATGCAAAGGAGCATTTATCTATTCCGTTGATAGCCAGTCTTAATGCAGTCAACAATGATACCTGGCTCAAATATGCCAGACTCCTGAGTGAAACCGGAGTTGATGGAATCGAACTTAATTTTTACCAGATTCCTTCAGATTTTGATAAGGATGCAAAAGATATCGAAGATGAACAGATTAATATTGTGAAAGAGATCAAACAAAATATTTCGATTCCTGTAAGTGTAAAATTAAGTCCTGATTACTCGAATATTCTGAATTTTATAAAAAAACTTGACGAAGCCGGAGTAGATGCGTTTGTCCTGTTTAACTCCTTTTTCCAGCCCGATATAAATGTCACAAGTGAAAAACATATCAAATCTTTTAATTTCAGTAATGAAGGAGACTACAAGAAATCTCTGAGATATGCGGGGTTATTATTCGAAAATATTAAAGCTGACATCTGCAGCAGCCATGGGATATTTACCGGAGCAGACTTAATCAAGCTGATACTCTCAGGGTCATCCTGTGTACAGGTGGTGAGTACATTATATAAAAACGGCTTTTCGCAAATTGATAATATCAAGAAAGAATTGGAGAAATGGATGGATATTAAAAACTATACGAGTATTGATGAGTTTAGAGGTAAGCTGTCGAAAAACAAGCTCGGTAATGATCCTTTTGTTTATAAAAGAGCTCAGTACGTTGATTTGCTGATTAATTCAGAGGAGATATTTGGAATTACTAAATAAGGATTTCATTGCTATTAATAATGCGCACTCCCATTTTTGTAAGCTCGTTTTTTATACTGATAAAAGCATCATTGCTCAACGGACGCGAGGCATCTTCAATCAGTGTTGCGAAAAAACCTTCTTTTAATGAATCCTTTATTGTGTAATAAACACAGATGTCGGCAGCCAGACCGCAAAAATATATCTCAGTGATTCCTTTTTCTTTCAGATAACCCGACAGACCTGTGCTCATTTGATGACCGTTGTCGTAAAATCCGCTGTAACTGTCAATTTCAGGATCCATTCCCTTGCGGAAGATGGCAGCGATTTTATTGATTTCAAGATCAGGGTGAAACTCAGCTCCTTTCGAGCCCTGTACGCAATGATCGGGCCAAAGGATCTGTTTTATTCCATAAAGGTTTATTTCGTCAAAAGGTTTTTTGTTTGAGTGGTTCGATGCAAAACTTTTATGGTTTTGCGGATGCCAGTCCTGTGTAGCTA
>JGI24136J36422_10000427_pt1 | contig 16422 bp, 17 predicted proteins | sample BarGraNGADG00212_2_FD_36422 | JGI IMG/M metagenome (IMG submission 36422)
CCCTACTTTGACAGTTGAAAAATCCCATTTATCGGGAATGTCTACTATTTTGGCAGGGAAACCAATCTGACAGTTACAAAAAATTAACTCTATTTCTTAACTTTTTGCTATGTTATTCCTTGATTTTGATGCAAAATCAGCTTATTTATTGGGTCAAAATTAGCATAAATATACATTTTTGGCTTGTTAATTCTGATATTCACGGTAACTGTCAAATTCATCAAGCTGTTTATTATGAATTTTGTCGAAGTGGTTTTCAATTCCTTGATCTCATATCGTATCAAAGAAATGAACAATTGAGCTAAAAACCCAATGATNAATGCCCCATAAATGCTATCGTCCGTCCATACGCGTACTGGTTTAATTTCAATCTCATTTTTCATCGAATTAAAAATCTTCTCGATTGAATCCTTTTTTCTATAGGTTTGTAAAGCCTCTTGAAGTGTCAAATCCTCACTTGATTTGATGCAGAAAAATCCTTCTCGACCGTTAATAATTACCATTTCAACGAGTTTTAGAGCTTCCTCTTCACTAAGTTCCATGAGTTTTGTTTGATAAGAATAAGACACATCAATGAGAACATTATTGATACGAAACTTCATTGGCAGCTTTTTATTGGTATCAATCGATTTTTGTATCTCTTTTGCTTCTTTTAATTTTCCCAATGCTTTTCTTGCCCTGGATTTTAGCTGATCCTTCTGCAAGTTCTCAGANAAATAAAAATAATCTGTACTGCCGGGCTTGACAAATTTTATTCCGTAAACTCCTTTTTCAGGATCAACAAGTTCGGCTTTGGATTTATCGAATTTCTTGATCCTTTTATCATCACTTTTGTTCAGTTTCTTAGATGTCAGATATTTCATCTTGTCTGCAAGNATAAGGCCAATATTTGTTTTACTATTTGCTCCTTTATCAAAAGTGATAAGGGAACCCGGTTTGAGCCGGTCATTGATCTGTTGATATGTTTCTGCGAAGTGTTTCATATCATTGAGATTCCCTTTATTCACTGTAATTCCAATAGGAATATTAATAGGACATGCAAGTTCACTTATCCCGACGGTTATTTGTTTCTTGTCGGGTCTATGATCTCGACTATATCCGTGTTTTCCCAATTTGCTTTTATCNCCATACAGAACTANACTTGTCCAATCGAGATTGACATCGGTGTGCTCGAAATTATACTTCTGGAATAATCGGTCCTGGGTATCTGAAATTATTTCTTCTCTATTCTGTCCAATGATTTCGAGTGTTCTGAAGAGTATCGTGGATGGGAAAGAGGGAAAAAAATATGAAAGCATTGGGAAAGATGCTCTCCTCTTCAGCCACGACAGCAAGCGAGTTGTTTATGTGGCAATAGAAGGAAATAAATCGATTGTGGTAGCGGATGAAAAAGAAGATCAGCCATATGATAGCATCGTGGGAGGGACAATTGTTTTCAGCCCAGATAGCAAGCGATTGGCTTATTTGGCTAAAGAAGGTGGAAAGTGGGTTGTAATAGTAGATGGCAAAGAAGAGAATGGAATTAGTGCCCCCATTTTCAGCCCTGACAGTAAACACATTGCTTTTGTTGATCAGGAAGGAAATAAGTCGTTCGTAGTCGTAGATGGAAAAGAGGGGAAAAAATACGATGGAATCGGGAAACAGCCTGGGGAAAACACTTCCGTTTTCAGTCCTGATGGAAAGCGGATTGCTTATGAGGTTTTTGATGGAAGTAACAGGTTCGTAGTCATTGATGGAAAAGAGGAGAAACGATATGGTAATATTGTAGTAACTCCAGTTTTTAGCCCTGATAGCAAGCGAATTGTTTATGGAGCTCGTGCGGGTAATAAGTCATTTATGGTAGTGGATGGAAAAGAAGAAAAACAATATGATAACTTTTACCACCATCCCGTTTTTAGCCCTGATAGCAAGCGATTAGCTTATTTGGCTCGAGAAGGCAATCATTGGTTAATGGTAGTGGATGGCAAAGAGGAAAAGAAGTACGATGGTTATGGTTTATCAAATCCCATATTTAGCCCTGACAGCAAGCGAGTGGCTTATGCGGTTCAAGGAGATTATTTTGGAGTTGTGGTAGTAGATGGAAAAGAAGAAAAAAAGTATAATGGTGTATCTAACCTCAAATTCAGCTCTGATAGCAAGACGTTAGCTTATGGTGCTGTTAATTTTACTAATTTTACTAATTTTCCTGATTTTGAAAATGGTTCAGTGGAGATAGCCAATTTCTTAGTGGCAAACGGAAAAGAAGGAAAGAAATACTATTTCGCACTCCAAAATAAATACGATAACATTATTTCAACGTTCACATTTGACTCTGCTGATAGTCTTCATTATCTTGTTTTAAAAGAAAATGGTATATATTTGGTTGAGGAAAAGATAAGTGATGTTAGTTGAAGGCATAACAAAATTGCCAAATACCTTGGCTCTTTTATTTTGAATATATGCGCCTGAATATAAATACCGGAGGCAGTATAGACAACGAATTTCAAACCCTGAACATTAGCGCCGAGGATGCCCCGAATTTCCAATCCGGCCGGTTTGTTTAATCTAAAATCGGTAAGTTGGGATGTTGTTGAGATATTCTAGTATTATTAATAAACAAACACGCCGGGCGAACGCAACCGTTTCGCGCTTCACATGCGAAACGGACGAACGCCTTTCGTTGAAGCCATGAGCACGGGAAACGAACGGGAAGCCCTGTGCGGCAGAGTGGAGTTATTTCGGATAGAGCGCCAATTCAACAATTGGACCGGACAACGTGCACGATAGTTACATGGGAGGTTGGGCGAAATTGGATAATGCGCATAATCGCGTTTCTCAGTCCACAACAGATGTTTTGACAGGATTCACAGGATCGACAGGATACGATTTTGGTGACTTATCCTGTAAATCCTGTCGATCCTGTCTAAAATCATGAGGATTGCGCCCTCCACACTAAACGGAGCACGCAAAAGCGAATGTGCGCCCGACCGCGCATAATAGCCCTCCTGGAAGGTGTAAGCAGGGCAAAACAACCCCTAGTGGATCGTATTATCGGGACAGTGGAGAAACATACGTAAGAGTTCAACAAATGTATGTGGTTGATTCTACTGGAAAAGAACTGTTAAATAAATCTATCGATTATCCTCATTTAGATAATATCGGTTTGGTGATATTAAATAACCAAACATACAGGACTTTTTCTGAAAATATGACACAGATGTTCATCCCACATGGTACAATCGTGCACTTTTCTTTCACTAGCGAATATGGATGGCCGGCAGGCATGCGTTCGACTTTCAATAATCAAGACATTATATTGGATGAACAACACAATATTACCCTGGCACGATATGATAAAACGAAAATGATATCCTGAGAATAGAATTTGTCCAGATGACACGGATTACGTTTTCTTATCTTCCAATTCCCACAACTCCGCAATCTATCCTTCCATCCTCTCCCTCAAATTCCTCGCCTTCTCCGCAATATCCTTCTTCCCATAGATCCCCGCGATCAATTCTACAGCCTCAAGGTTCCTCGCAGCCTGGTCAAGATAATTCAGAACATCGCCAGCATAGGCATAAACCCCATATTGTTTTTCAAGCTCGCTAATCACACCGTCAGGTGATTTTCCTTCAGCACACAGTTCAATGACCCGTCTTGAAAATTTCCTCTCCGGGCAGCCGCAGTAAGGTGAATCCTTGCATGTGCATGACATGAATTCGCGAACAAAGTTAAACATGATGCGGCGCAGGTTCTCTTTGAGCTTTGAAAAACCATCTGCCGAAAAAACGATATCAAGACCGGCGCCAAAAACCCTTGTGGGGATGTCGGTCCCAAGTGCATCCGATAACTGTGAAGCATACCTGAAATATACAGAAACAAGTGTCTCAAGCCCTGTAACGATATCAAGAGGTTTCTGTTCATCAAGGATCGCGTTCTTGATATTGAACGTTTGTTCCACGCTCAGGAAATGGGACGCAACGATAAACCCAAGTTTCGTGGTGCGATAATCGCCATCTTTTTTTTCGATAAATCCATATTCCTTGAGTTTCCCCAGCAGCCAATCAAGGTCGCCCTTTCCCAGAAGAAATTCATTGATCTTCCCAAGATCGGCCAGAGAATGGGCAATAACGATATTGGAGAGAGTCTCTTCAAGCTGTTCATCATCCCCGTAATCCACGCCAAAATGCTCCAATTCGCCGCGCAGCAGCCTGAATGCGACCTCATCTTCCGAATCACCTTTGCCGAATCTCCTTTCAGGGTCAGCAAGAAGAACAACGGTACCAAGGTCATGATAATCGGGTCTTCCGGCACGCCCAAGCATCTGCTGAAATTCACGCACGGTCAGCCATTCTATTCCCATGGCAAGAGATTCAAAGATCACCTGGGATGCAGGAAAATCTACACCTGCTGCAAGTGCCGCCGTTGTCACAACAACAGGGAGCTCTCCTTTTCCGAATTGCTCCTCCACTTTCTTTCTCTCAGGATAAGAAAGCCCTGCATGATATGGCAGCGCCTTGATCATGAGACCTTCTGCGAGCATATGACAATTCCGGCGCGAATTGGTAAAAACGATAGTTTGCCCGCGGAAACCCTTTGAGGACCTTTTGTCAAATTCCTGACGGGCAAGCCGCTCTATCAGCCGCTTTTTTTCATATTCCGGAGCAAAGATCAGGTGTCGCTCTATGGGAACCGGCCGCTCCTCGAATTCTATTAATCCCGCTTTCAGTTTTTCAGCAAGCCAGCGCGGCTCACCCACGGTGGCTGAAAGGTAGATGAACTGGGCCTGGGGTGCAATGAATTTCAGGCGCGCAATAAGACCGTCGAGCCTGTGCCCTCTTTCCTCATCTTCAAGCGTATGCACTTCATCAATGACGATCGTTCCGATCTCTCCCAGTGAATGTGCGCTTCCTGACCTGATCACAAAATCAACACCTTCGTAAGTTCCAACGATGATATCTGAGGAAAGTGTTGTCCTGATCCCACCGATATTCTTTGCAATCCTGCTTGTTCCCACACGCAGGGAAGTTGTGGCGATGGAAGAATATCGTCTCGTGAATTGTTCATATTTCTGGTTGGCAAGAGCTACAAGGGGAACGAGGAACAGCATTTTGCCTTTCTTGTTCAAGATATTCTGGATCCCGGCGAGCTCTCCAATAAGCGTTTTTCCCGTTGCTGTGGCAGAAATGATTATCTGGTTCTTTCTATCAAGGAGGCCTGCATCCACGGAAAGCGCCTGGACTGGCATGAGTTCTTTCATCCCAAGAAGAAGCAGTTTTTTAAATTCATCACGCAGAGGCAGGTCTTTTACTTTCATCGATTTATCCACTTTGCATGCTTCCATTGTATCGAATCTTGTCAATCCCGAATCAAGTTTTCCCGGACTTAACATGGCAAGCACCCGGTCAAGATTTTTTGTCTTATCCAGGATTTGCAGGAGTCTTTCTTGGCCGTGGCTTCCAAGCTTGATGGATCTTGCTTCCTTGATCAATTCTTTTTTTGCACAATCTTCGCATACCGATTCGTTGTGGAAACGTATCGGACTATTCGTTGTATATTTACCCACAAGAAGGCAAAGGCGGCATGTAGTCGTATATCCATAATCCAGTTGATACGCATCCAGCAATTCCTTAAAGTCGGCTTCTGATCCCTCATCCCCTTCCGCGATAAGAATCTTATCCGCTAGGCGCAGGAGTTCTATGAGTTCCTCAGGCGCCCTGAAGTCTTCCTTTTCGCCCTGCTTTATCCTGAATTTCCCCACGCGCGCGCCTTTCGGGGTGTGTTTGAGTATCAGGGTGCCATAAAAGTTGGGCTCCTGGGAGTTGTCTTTTATGGGGAGGACGATGAGCTTTGATTTCTGGGGGTGGATGATGATGTGAAGCATTATTGAGGTAATTTATTTTTTATCTTAATTCTCTCAGTTTTCTTATTTTTTCAATCCCGTCTTGCGTTTTTGCAAGGCGCTCATAGAAATTGTTTGCCATGATTATTTGTGAGTCTATGAGAGGTTTCACTTCTTTGATCCACACAGAGCGCGGATGAGATTGTACATATTTTGCCCATCGTATTACCTGTTCTGAATGAGTCTTGTCCCTCATGATAACCTCAACCTGCGGATTTGCGCTTTTATCTTTGTGATCTCATTTTCATCAAGCACGTCAGAATAAATGATCCGCAAATGATTTGCATCATCAATATCCTTTTCAGACCTGAGTAGTTCTTCCTTGAAAGCAATGTTCATTTCAATGCTTGAAAAATATATATCCAGCCCCGTCAGAGGCAGTTTTTTGCGTGTCCTGATCTGATATTCGTCCAGTTCATCCCTGGCTAATTTTAATTCCATTTCAGGGAGAAAATGTCCTTTTCTGGTATATCTGACGCTGGTCTTATCTTTCAAATAGTCATCATAGATCACATCCGGATCTTCTGACTGTATGCATTCAAAACCTGCCAGAAGGAGATCATTATGCATTTCTTTGAATGTGTCTTTCCCTATCCTTTCAATGACCAGGTCAATGTCTTCTGTCCCTCTGCTTCTTCCATGCGCGATCGCAACAAAACCTGAAACAATAATGTATTTTGCATGTTTTTCAACAATATCAACAAAGTCCTCAGCAAATTTATCAAGAATTGTCCGTTCTTTTATTTCTCTTTTCATTCAGGATGTTCATTATATTTGCGGGATATTATGTCTTTCCACCTTTCCCGACAATAACTCCTTGGAGATATATGAATTCCTCCGGCGCCCTGAAGTCTTCTTTTTCGCCCTGTTTTATCCTGAATTTCCCCATGCGTGCGCCTTTGGGGTTTGCTTCAGTATCAGGGTGCCGTAGAAGTTGGGCTCCTGGGAGTTGTCTTTTATGGGGAGGACGATGAGCTTTGATTTCTGGGGGTGGATGATGATGTGAAGCATTTGGAGGTACTGAATGGGGGGTGAGGGATATTAAAGATGGGGGATGCGCGGGATTATGAGAACTGCAAAAAAGTAGCATTTATACTCATCAAGCTAAAATATTAATTTTTTATAAAGATATTTTCGTAATGATATTTTAAGAAATGTTTGTCTGGCAAGAATTTATTGGGTAAAAATATAGAATGTTTGTCATAAGGTATAAAAAATCTGGCAGACCCGGAGCATGCGGGATGCACGGAACCCGGACAGGTGCGGAGAACATATCGCAACCTGTGTGCACTTAATTTAAATATATGTTTAAACATATGTTTACTTATGGCAGCCAAGACCATAACCATACGCGAAGACATTTACAGGATGCTCCTCTCGATAAAGGGAGCAAACGAGAGTTTCAGCAATTTTTTTGAACGGCTCGTGAAATCGCGAAGAAATATTGATAAACTTAAAGAATTGAGAGGCTCTGTTGAATTCAGGAATAAAGAAGCACTTTTGAAAGAGTTATCTGATAAAAGAAAGGAGATAAGATATTGATCCTTGCTGATACTGATGTTCTTATTGAAATTTTCGATAAGAACTCAAATAAAGGGGCAGTTGCTTTGAAGAGGATCGAGGACGCCGGGGAAGATATTTCCCTCACATCATTGAATCTTCATGAAATCCTGTATGGTATGTATAAATATGCTGATAAGCAAAAATCCGAGAAAATAATGGTACTTGAGGTTGTGGATTTCACGAAAGAAGATGCAGCTCTCTCTGCCAAACTTGAAGTGAAAGCAGAGAAAAAAGGGAATAAAGTTCCCAGGTTTGATGCAATGATAGCAGCAGTTGCGATAAATAGGGGTTTCAAATTATTCACTTTCAATAAAGGCCATTTTGACGGTTTTGAGGAACTGGAACTGTTCTAGCGCAATTTTATCTCAGAAAAGAAATGTCAACAGATTCATTTTCGCAATTCTACATGTTACAGAAGGGCGATGAACGCCCCCACCCATCTTGTTTCCCACCCCCGCCCCCTCCCGTCGGCAGACCCGGCGCGTGCGGGATGCGCAGAGAGCCCGGACAGGTGCGCAGAACATATCACACCGATGAAGAATGAACGCTTCTTTCATACATCTTTCCAGCAGTCTCTTCGATAAGACCCCTATTCTCAAGCCCTTCAATCCATCTTTCAGGAAAAGATTCACTTCCGTGAAGGGCTCCGCACAAAGCACCTGTTATACATGCTATAGAATCCGTATCGCCGCCAGCATTCACGGCTTCTATGATCGCGTTTTCGGGGTTATCAAAATGCCGTGTGAAACAATAGAAGGCGCAGGGTACCGTATCGAGAACCAAATATGATGTTCCGATCATGGAAAAAACCTCATCAGGATAATTATTCCTCAGTCCAAATGAAAGCTTGATCTTTTCTGCAAGCCCGGTATCATATTTTAAAGTCCTGGCACATGTATCATATATAATATCCGCGCACTCCATTTCATCAAGAGCGCATCTTACCGCTATGGCAACAGCTACAGCGCCTGCGATAGAGGTTTTACTGTTATGTGTTGATATGGATGAAAGAGTGGCATTTGATTCGACTTCATCAAGATCGTCATAAAAAAGACCTACAGGAGCCACTCTCATAGCAGAACCACAGGATGGGATATTGCTCCCTGATTTTTTCCAGCTTATTCCTGAATTTAACTTCTCGATTGCATAAGCACTTGTTGGCCCGACAAAGGATTTCCTTATTGGATCTTTCAAAGCATCTTTTCCCCATTTCGCTATCCTGTGCGAAAAATCAGTTACATCGAATCCATTATTATCGATCAGGGAAACTGCAAGTACAAGCATCTGTTCTGTATCATCTGTATAATCTCCAGGTCTTAATTTGCCGCCCGGAGTTCCCTCTATAGCTTTCCCATAATCTTTTATCCGCCCTCGTTTGAGGATCTTCTCCCGTTTTACACCTTCATTCTGTTTTCCAAGAGCATCCCCGATGGCTCCTCCCAGCATGCAGCCAATGTATTTGCTTTTTGATCTTTCGACGGAAATCATTATGAACCTTATATTCAGATTTAATCCTTTGATTTATTCTTTCTCCTTAATTTCTTTTAATGCTTATCTTTATGCTTAACAAAATGATATTATGGTGAAAAATGGTTTTATTCGAAATATTAATTTCTTATGGTATGTTGGGACTTCTTCTCATAAGTCTCATTTCATCAATCATACCAATACCAACTGAACCTGTGGTTTTCGGATTACTTGATGTTGGAAAAAAACCGGAACTGGTATTGATCGTATTGATAGTGGGTTCAATTGCTGGAGCATATATTGGTTATCTTCTGGGAAAGTATGAACTAAGAAAGATTATCCCGTTCCATAATAGAGAGAACGAAAAAATGATGCAAAATCATTTCAGGAAATACAGCGCAGCGCTTCTCCTTATCTCCCCATGGATCCCTATCGTAGGAGACCTTGCCCCGATGGTAGCAGGGATTGAGAACTATGAAACCAAAAAATTCCTGGTGGTAATTTCGATCGCAAAAACAATAAAATGCATCGGGATCATATATTTATCCATCAAAGTTGTTGATTGGTGGTCTCTTTTCATTAAATAAACTAATTATTTAATAGAATATCCTCAAAGGTAAAAGCATTCCTGACGCATTCTCCGCAGGATGTCATGGCAATCCCCCGAATGAAATCTGCGCTTGTTATCGATATTGCATGCTTGCAATTCGGGCATTTATAATGTTGTGTCGATTTCATATAAACCACCATCCTGTAATAAGGTAAGACGTTTTGTCCCATTTAATATCATTTCGTTCTTTCCATGTTGATAGATTTTGTTTTATTGCCATAACTCCTCACGTCTCATTTTTTTCCAATGACCTGTTGTTATATTTGATTTTGTCACATTCCATTAATTTAATACTATCCGCACTTGCTCCGGTTTTTTTAAAATACAGATAAGGTTAATAATGTATTTTGAATTATAATAGTTATAATGATTATATAGTTATCGCAGTTTATAATCTTTTATCGTGATCTTAATGAATGATTGATCTCCTGACTTTTATCTTGACGCACTGGAAATTATTAACGCATTTCGATATCAAGACAGGTAATTTTCTTCTATTCATTCAATTCTTTTGACAGGATTAACGGGAGAAACAAAATATGCAATCCGCTCGTACCCAAGTCTTTCCTGTTTATCCTGTCTTAAATTTCCATTTTTTTTTTATTTTTCACAATACATTTTAAATTAGTTAGCTATAGCCTGCAAATTTTGGTTAAAACCTAACAATTCAAACTATACTTTGCGGATTTTGCACCCTTTAGGGAACAAAAAACAAGCACTGCAAAGTGTTTTTATGCAAAATAAATTTTGTTCTTCACTATAATGTGGTGCCTTGCCTGCTCGAAAAGGATGGCGGGGGAGATGTGATGAACAGGCTTTGGTTACTTCTTTATTTTGAATGCCTAAAGCTTATTCTCATCTGCAAATTTCACAAGCGCCTCACCCAGAGTCCGTACGTATTTTGGATTAATATTGAACCGCCCGCGCTTCTGTCCGCTTCGTTCCTTGGCGATCTCCACATATTCTTTTTCAGTCTCGAACTTATCGCTTTTCTGCATCGTGATGGTCATGAACCAGCCGGAGGCCATTTTAATTTCTGTGAAACTTTTCTCTTCTTCGGTCATAAAATTTCTACACTTCCTACAATTGCATCGACTAAAACCTTATCCCCTGTTTTTATGGTATCAACAGGATTCTTTTCTACATTATCAACAAGCGGTATATCTGAAATGATAGCCCCAACCGCAACAATAGGCTCAGCCTTTACATTTATCATCGCAATCGGAGCCGTCCCGTTTTTCTTGAGCTGATAAATTGCATAAGAGCCAACGGTCGAACCCTTTCCACCAGGAAAAACAAGCACTTTACCGCTTATACTTTTTCCTTCAAGTTCATGCCCTTTTTCAACAATAATCCCTTTTTTTACATCCACGCTTCCCAGAAAGGAGATCGCCTGAGAGGTAACAAGGGCATCGCCTTGCCCCCTCCCCCGTGAAACAATATGCGCTTTGAGTATTGTAGTCATTTCATGTCCAGCATTTGAATGATCTTATCATGCAGTTCTTTATTTTTTGTTCCTACAATGGACAAACCCGACACTTGCACGTTATTCGTTAAATTCATGCCTAATAAGTCTGTAAGAGAACCTTCAGACTCTTTCAATACCAGAGCTGATGCCATGATATCATAACCACTCACAAGACCTCGGGTGTCTATGAGCCCGTCAAGTGTCCCTTCTGCCACAAAACACATATCAAGCGCAATGCTTCCCAGCGCCCTCACGATAATTGATTTTTCAAGTTCTATCAATCCACCCGGAACAATAGGAACGCCATAAGAATAGACCGACACAACAGGTTTTGGTCTGGAGCCTCGTTTCTTCCCGGATATCCGGGTTCCATTTAAAAAAGCGCCTTTTCCCTTCTGGGCAGAATACGTATTTCCCTGGATATCACATATCACAGCCATACTGATATCATCAAAGGTAGCGATATCGGTTTTGTCAGTATATGCTATGGAAGTGCAGAAAAACGGTATGCCACATGTGGCATTTGTCGAGCCGTCGATCGGATCGACCACGAGCATGAACTCGGGATGATTGCCAACAACACGATCACCAAGCTCCTCCGAAATTATCCTGGCAGAAAGATCCCGTGACAAAAGAGCAGTATCAAGCGCTTTTTCAGCCGCCATATCCATTTTACGCGTGATGTCCTTTGGGCGCTGCACAAGCATTTCGCCATAATCCACGTTTGTCTTAATGAATGAACTTATTGTATCCCTGACCTCGATCCCAATTTCAACCAACGTTTCAATTCTCATGTATAGTTAATCCAAAAAATGATATAATGGCGTTTACTGCTTTTTCTGCACTCATATCCGGTTTCATCCTGTCACTATCAATGACTACGATCGGATTGATGGGTTCTTCATAGGGAACATTCACACCCGGTACATTGGCGCCGGACCGTGCTGCTTTTATATAGATCCCTTTTGGTGAGAAAGCGGCTTTCCTGTGCGCTTCGCGTTCCATGCAAGTATCAAGTGGGCAGCGGATAAATATTTCTGCAAATTGGGGTATAAGGCTTCGCGCAGTGTCACGATATTTTCGTTTATTGGCAGTAGCATCGATAAAAACGTTCACGCCATTTTCCACGAGTAATTTTGCCATATAAACGAGGGATAAATAAACAATATTTCGTTCATCATCCGTATATTTTGGTACTGGCGTGAGAACTTTTCGTATTTCATCAAGCTGAAGTATCTTTACTTCAATGCCTTCGTTCTTGAGGATAGCCGCTGATCGGGAAGCGATCACAGTTTTGCCGCTTCCCGGAAGACCAGTGAACCACACAGCAAAAGCCATAATATCCTAAAAATAAGAATTCACGTTCTTATAATCAAATTCTTCGCTATCCAGAATATTATTTATGAAGTTAAAGATCTTTGTCCGGACATCTGGATCAAGATTGGGATACCATATCGGGCTTGCAACAACAACACTCCTGAAAACATAGAAGGGCTGGATGACCTTCAATAGTTCTTTATCCCCGGTTCTTTTCAGGTAATTCTCAAAGAAGAGCTCATACATTTCCTTAAATGGTCCTTTGAGTTCCCCGTATTTCTGGAGAGAATAGAACAGATAGTTCATCGTGATAGAGGAAACATCATCAGCAGCCTCCCCCCATTCACCCCTGCTCCTGTCAAGGACGGTGAAATCAGCCCCTTCCCTGAACATAATGTTCCAGGGGTGGAAGTCACCATGTGTCATGCAAAGGCGATAGGTCTTGCTTTTTATCTTATAACGCCAGTCAATGCATTTCTTTTCTATCTCACACAGGTCACTCCATTTTATGAAATCAAGATCATCCGGATAGCTGTCTGTCAAACCCATTATACATTCGCCATGTCCCACAAGATCCCTGATCTTCCTGATATACAATTCTGGGTCATCATGTTTTATTGTGTGGATGTCCGCAAGATATGATGACAAAGCGCATGTCCTGTCCCTGTCAAGAGATGTGCTCTTCCCGTCTGTCTTTATCTTTTCAAGGTCAAGGAAATACTCTTTTCCTTCTATTTTTTCCATTAAAATGAAATATTCTTCTGCTTTTCCTGATGAGAAGAGCTCACCTTCATGCGAAAAGTAGCCAACGTCAAGCGACTTTACATGTTTGGGCAGCCTGTTGAATACCGAGTTTTGCCAGATGAGAATTTGCGCCCTGTCGGAAAAATGGTCATGACCGAAACCTTTCTGGATCCGCATGGATGAGAGTACGACAGAATGTGCTTTTCCACCTGCTTCGAATTCGATCAGATACGGCTTGCCATAACCAAAGCCTTTTACGCCTTCTTTTACTTCTTCCGGCATTGCCCCAAGCTCGCCGACCTTGGTAACTTTCGCGCTGCCGTATAATCCTTTCAGATAATTCTCAACTGCTTTTACCCGGAGTTGCATCTTATGTACCCATTGTCCACGAATGAAGATATTTATTCTGCTCTTCTGTCAATGTTTCGATCTCGATGCCCATGGATTCAAGTTTAAGTCTTGCCACCATTGTATCGATCTCCTGTGGGACTTTGTAAACCTGGTTTTCGAAGGTATCTCCCTTTTCTGCGATCAATTTTACGGCAAGAGCCTGGTTCGCAAAGCTCATATCCATGACTTCAGGAGGATGTCCGAATGCACTTGCAAGATTTACAAGCCTGCCCTCAGCCAGAAGATAAATACGTCGTCCGTCTTTCATTGCAAATTCCTGTACGTCATTCTTTATCTGGCTTACTTTCGTAGATAACTTTGTAAGTCCAGGGATATCTATTTCTACATTGAAATGACCTGAATTGCAGACAAGTGCCTGGTCTTTCATGACCTGGAAATGCTCTTTCCTGATAACGGAGATATCTCCCGTTACGGTAATAAATATGTCCCCCACCTTTGCAGCTTCCTTCATTGGCATTACCCTGTAGCCGTCCATAACAGCTTCAAGGGCTTTCCTGGGTTCTACCTCAACAACAACCACATTTCCGCCAAGCCCGCGCGATCTTGACGCAACGCCGCGCCCGCACCAGCCATATCCGGTCACAACTATTGTTTTTCCTGCGAACAGGACATTTGTGGCGTTCATTATCCCATGTAAGGTGCTCTGTCCCGTACCATACTGGTTATCGAACATCATCTTTGTTTCTGCGTCATTCACAGCAACGACCGGGTATTTGAGTGCGCCTTGCGCCGCCATTGCGCGAAGTCGGATGACTCCTGTCGTTGTCTCTTCGCATCCGCCTTTTATATCTTTTATGAGGTTTGTGTGCTTTGAATGAACAAGAGCGATTGTATCTGCGCCGTCATCAAGCGTTACATGCGGCTTGATCTTCAACGCTTCTTCCAGGCATTCGTAATACTGCTTCTCGTTCATACCCTTTATCGCAAAGGTTTTTATCCCTTCAGAAGCAAGAGCTGCCGCCACATCATCTTGCGTGCTCAGAGGATTTGAGGCGGTGAGCGCTATATTTGCACCACCAGCTTTCATGGCATAGATGAGATTTGCCGTTTCAACAGTAACATGGAGACATGCTACCACATTTATGCCTTCAAGGGGTTTTTCCTTTTCGAATTGTTCCTTTATTTTTGAAAGTACGGGCATGTGCCTGCGTGCCCATTCAATTCTTTGTTTTCCTTCTTTTGCAAGGTTTATATCTTTTATTATATGATCTTTCATTATTATCACTCAATTGAATTTCTAAAACGGATTTTAAATGCTTCAGATATTATTAAACTTGTTGGTTTTTTGATAAGATTTATACTCATGTGATTAATAGATATAAGTAAGGCAACAAACAATAAAGGAGTGATCAAACATGGAACATTCAGGATTTAAAGATTTAAAATTATCAAGAGAGATACAAAAAGCAATTACAGATATGGGATTTGAAGAAGCTACTCCGATCCAGAGCCAATCAATTCCCTTTATGCTGGAAGGAAAAGATGTGATCGGACAGGCGCAAACAGGCACGGGAAAGACAGCAGCCTTCGGTATTGCAGCTATAGAAAGAGTAGATCCTAAAAATTTGGCTGTGCAGGCCGTAATTTTATGTCCCACAAGAGAGCTGGCTATCCAGGTATCAGAAGAACTTAAAAAACTTTCAAAATATAAAAAAGGCATTGAGATCCTGCCTGTTTACGGCGGGCAACCCATTGACCGACAGATAAGAGCGTTAAAAAAGGGCGTTCAGATAATCATTGGCACCCCGGGCCGTGTTATGGATCATATGGAACGTCGGACTTTGAAACTGGAAAGCGTAAAAATGATCGTCCTGGATGAAGCAGATGAAATGCTGGATATGGGATTCAGGGAAGATATTGAACTCATTATGAAAAAGGTCCAGAAGGAAAGGCAGACCATTCTTTTCTCTGCAACTATGTCAAGGGCTATTCTTGACCTGACAAAAAAGTACCAGACAAAGCCGCACATGATCAAATTGGAAAATAAGGAAATGACTGTTCCTAAAGTCGAACAATTCTATTATGAAGTCAAATCGCAGTCAAAGCCGGAGGTACTTTCACGTTTGATCGATATTAATGACATTAAATTATCACTTGTATTCTGTAATACTAAAAGACTCGTGGATGAACTCGTTGATAACTTAAAATCACGAGGGTATCTTGCGGATGGACTGCATGGGGATCTGCAGCAAAGGCAAAGAGACATCGTCATGTCAAAATTCAGGAAGAAAGAGATCGAGATCCTGGTGGCAACCGATGTGGCAGCCCGCGGAATAGATGTGGGAGACATTGAAGCTGTTTTCAATTATGATATTCCACCTGATGATGAATATTATGTCCACAGGATCGGAAGAACAGCAAGAGCAGGAAAAGCAGGGCGTGCATTTAGCTTTGTGACAGGTAGAGAAGTATACAGGATAAGGCAGATACAACAATTCACAAAATCTAAAATTATTGCCCAGAAAATTCCTTCTGTAAGTGATATCGAAGAGATCAAGACAAACTTGATATTAGAAAAAGTTAAAGGGATCGTTGATGCCGGGCATCTGGGAGAATATAGTAATATGGTTGAAAAACTCAACCTGGAAGATTATACTTCTTTAGAGGTTGCTGCTGCCCTGTTAAAGATGCAGTTGGGCGAAGGCGGAAAAGAAGAGGCTATTAAGAAAAAGAATTATCAAAAGCACACTAATTATTGAATATAATTAGAAGAAAAAACAAAATCTGCCCTTTGACTTAAAAAGCTATCCCATTTTTTTTAGATTTCTCCATCACTCTATTTAGTCTTTCGATAGCGATATTTATATGAATGTTCTGAAAAGTTCCTTAATTTCAGTAAATACTATGCACAATCTGATTTTATAACGTGGGGTAGAGGGGTAGAGAATACCACCGGACTTGTCCGGTGGATGAATCGGCGTGCTTCGAAGCACAAGAAAGAAAGACTAAACAACAGGA
>JGI24136J36422_10000428_pt1 | contig 16403 bp, 15 predicted proteins | sample BarGraNGADG00212_2_FD_36422 | JGI IMG/M metagenome (IMG submission 36422)
CCCTCGACATCACGTATACCTCCCTGGCGCGTTCATCGTCGGTGCCGGCCATCGGGCCGGCTCCTCAGTTCCACGATCGATGTGCTTCCGCGACCGTCTGCTGCGGTCGGAGTCTCATATCCTGATGCGCAGGTCGCTCAGCGGGTAGGCCATGCACGGGTGGATATAGCCGGAGTGCCGGTCCGTCCAGCGCAGGTGGACCCTCTCGAGCTGGAAGATGTCACCCTCCAGCAGCCGCGTCCGGCAGGCCGCGCACTCGCCCGCGCGGCACACCGCCGGGACGACGATCCCCGCGCGCTCGAGCGAGTTCATGAGCGGCTCGACCGCGCCGGCCCTGACGGTGCGGCCGGTCCGCAGTTCGGTCACCTCGAACTCCGCTCCCCGCGGCACGCCCGGCCACCCCGGTTCCCGCGTCACGTCCGCCGGCGGCCCGTAGGCCTCGCGCCTCATCCGCCTGGCCGGCACCCCCAGAGACCTCAGCGCGTCTGCGCAGAACATGTACATGATCTCAGGGCCGCAGATGTAGAACGTCTTGCCCTCCACGGAGCCCACCAGCTCCGATATAGTGCCGGCGTCGAGCATCCCGCATGCGCCCTTCCATCCCGGAGGAGGCTCGCTGATCACGAAGTCCACGGTCAGGCTCGGGTGCCGCTCCGAGAGCTCCTTGAGCTCGGCCTCGAAGATGATGTCCTCGGGGCTGCGGCTGCCGTAGACGAGCTGGACCTCAAAAGCGGGTTTGGCGCGCGCGGCCTCCCTGATGATGGACATGAACGGCGTTATCCCGCTGCCTCCAGCCAGGAAGACCAGGTCGCGGGAGTCCATCAGAGGCTCGTGGTAGAAGCTTCCGCTGGGCCCCGTTGACTCGAGGACGTCCCCGGGAGCGACCCTGTCGAGGAGGTACTCTGACACGAAGCCGTCGGGCACGCGGCGCACAGTTATATCGAAGTATGGCTCGCCAGGCGCAGAGGCGATGCTGTACGGGCGCGAGGTCGCCACCCCGTCGACTTCCACGAAGATGTTCACGTACTGGCCCGCCCTGAAGCCCGGGAGCGGCGGATCGGCCGCGACCATCCTCAGCGTCCTGGTCGAGGGCGTCTCGTCCCGGATACCGTCTACCTTGAGCGCCACCCGGCGGGGGTGCCAGTACCGGACCGCCCGCCTGACACTCTCGACGGCCGTGCCGTCGACCTCGGGCGCGTCTCCGGCCTGCTCTGCGAGCTGGCTCTTGATCCTGTCCATCACCACCGTATCCCGGCCGCCGCCTTCCATGTCGCGCATGACCTCGCGGCAGACCTGGTAACCCGAGAAGATGGAGGGCTCGTAGCCGCCGCCTATGTTCACGTACGCGTTCGCGAAGTAGAGCCCGTCAAGCGGGCCCCTGTTCGGCATGCGCGCGAGCCCGGTCCCCTGGAACGTCTCGTCGAAGCCTATGATGCTGCCCCCCAGGTTGCCGGTATAGCGGGCGTTGGTCAGCGGGGTCGAGACCTCTATCTCCTCGATGTGATCCCGGAGGCCGGGCGCGACGCTTCGGCGAGTCCTATTACCCTGTCCGCCACCTGGTTCTTGGCGTCGATGTAATGCTCGGGCGCCAGCTCGAGCCAGGGGTCGGGGTACGCTATGAGAGTGAGCACCACCACCGAGGTGCCCGGTGGCGAGAAATCGGGGTCGATGGCGTTGTAGAGTGTGACCGCGGCCTCGGCGGGCGCCACGCCCAGCCCCGCCCTCATCAACCTGGCGTGCTCGTCGAGGTCGTAGCTCGTGTTGACGAAAGTCTCGTGGTTGCGCAGGCCGACCTCGGAAGCGGGGCAGTCGAGGCCCATATACACGTTGAAGGTGGAAGCCCCTCCGCTCCCGGCTCCCAGCCTTCGCAGGTACCAGGACGGCACCTGGTCCGCGCCGATGAGGTCGAGGCAGGCGACCACCGGGTTGGCGTTGCTCACGACCACCGGGCAGGCGATCTCGGTCCCGTCCTCCGCCAGTACCCCGCGCACCGCGCCGTCGGCGACCAGGATCTTCCCTGCGCCGTTGTTCAGCCAGACCTCACCGCCGTTCTCTTCGATCGTATCGACGAACGCCTGGGAGAGCGCCTGGGACTTGCCCTTGATGTGCCAGGGCCCGAACCGGATATAGCTGACGGTCCCGAGCGCATAGATGAGGAACGACAGCCTCGAGGGCGGCTGGCAGTAGTATCCCCAGGCCTGGCCCAGAACCCCCCGCGCCTTCTCGTCGTGGACCAGCGGGTTGAGCACGTCCGCAAGGGAGCGGCCGAAGTTGGCGGTCAGTGTCGGGTAGCTCTCCGGGTTCTTGGCAACGTCCTTCATGCCGGCGCGGTTTGCCCTGATGGCCTCGTCGGCGAAGTCGAACATGGTCGCCGAGAAGGCCTTGAGCCCGTCGGCCTCCCCCGGGAAACGGTCGCAGAGCACTTCCTCGAAGTTCTCGCGGCCGAGGGGGATGGTGACGTCGACGTCCGGGAACACGCTCCGGTAATACTCGGGGATGGGCAGGAACTCCACCCTCTGCGCGACGCCGGCGGCCTCCAGTATCCTGAGCAGGGGCCCCTTGTCCTGGGCGTTCCCCAGCCCGGAGAGCTCGTGCAGCGATATCTCGAACTCGAAGCGGCCCCTCGTGAACGAGCTCGCGTATCCGCCCGGAACGCCCTGTCTCTCGAGCAGCAGGACCCGCTTGCCCTCACTCGAGAGAAACGTCGCCGCCGACAGGCCTCCGAGGCCGGCCCCTATCACCACTACGTCATAATCGTTCATCCCTGCCCTCCGGAGATCGCCGCATCCTCGTCCTGTGCACCGGGCCTTCCACCGGCGCTTCGGCGCCGCGCACCGTTATTTCCGGCGCGCCTCGAAGAACTCCTCGACCGCCTTCTTGTGCTCGGGCGCGAGCACGAAGAAGGGCTGGATGCCGGCCTCGAAGTCGAGCTCGGCGTCCAGGCCTATCCTCTGCGCGTTGTTGAGGCTCCTCTTGGTCACCTCGAGAACCCTGGGCGAGCGCGACGCTATCTTCCTGGCGATCTTCATCACTTCCTCGGAGATGCTCTCGTGGTCGATCACCCGGTTCACCAGACCGATAGAGAGCGCTTCCTCGGCGCCGATGCGCGCCGCCGTGAGCGCCAGCTCCTTCGCCTTCGCGAGACCCAGCCGCTCGGTCAGGAAGAACGACGTGCCGAAGTCCGGCATTATCGCGACGCGCGGGAAGCTCATGAAGAACTGCGCGCGCTCGGTCGCGTATGTCATGTCGGAGGCTATCGCCAATCCCATCCCGCCGCCTACCGCCCACCCGTCGACCTCGGTGATGTAAGGCCGCGGGCCGTCGTGCAGCTTCCTTATGATGGAGCCCATGCGCGCCATGTCACGGTGCAGGCGTACGGGGTCCATCTTCTCGCCCATTGTGGTAAGGTCGGCGCCGACCGTGAAGTTCCCGCCCTCCCCGCGCAGCACTATCACGCGGGCCGCGTCGTCGCGCAGCACCGCCTCCATCCCCTCGAACATCGGCTCCATCAGCTCGTTGCCGAGCGCGTTCATCCTTGGGCCCCGCATGGTGCATCGCGCGACGCCTTCGGTTACCTCAACCTCGAAGAACTCGGAGTCCAAGCTTGACCATCTCCTCCTTCGACATCGGGGTCAGACCCCTTTGCGACTCTTGCGACACGTTTTGCCGCACCGGCTAACCTCTCTGCAGTTCGAAGTACTTTATGTCGAGCAGGCTGCCCGTCCTCTTGTCGTCGTCGTCGAACACGGCCCTCACCCTGTCCCCCGCCTTCATCTTCGCCGGGTCGGTCTCGTCGATGAAATGGATGAGGTAACTGTCTGCGCCGTCGAGATGTATCACGGCGTAGCCGTACGGCACACGCCTCTGGAGCCCAGTCGACGGGTCGACGAAACCGAAGCTGACGACCGAGAACGTCACCAGCGAGCCCTCGTCGCTGACCGGGACCAACTCGGTCATCTCCGCGTAGCACGGCCCGCACACCCCGCGTATCGGCACGTAGACCTTCCCGCATTCGGGGCACTTGATGCCCCATATCCTCTTGTTGTCGCGGATCTCGGTGAGGAACTTCGAGCCGTACGAACCGGCGCTCCACCTGAACGGCTGCTCCATCTCGCCGCTCTCGACAATTATGTATTCCCTCTTCGCGCCCGCTTCCGCCACCGCCGTCACCCCCTCGCCTTTTCCGGCTTATCTTTCCCGAGGACCAGCTCGTCGGACCAGTAGCACCCGCCGAAGCCCGTCGCAAGCGCGAGCCGCGCGTCCTGCACCTGGCGGTCCCCGGCGCGCCCCTGCACCTGGAGGGCCGCCTCCGCCACCCTCAGCAGGCCCGTAGCCCCGATGGCNTTTGAGGACATGACCCCGCCCGAAGGGTTGACCGGGCACTTGCCGCCCATGTCGGTCGCGCCCGANCGGACCAGNGCGGCCGCCCCGGCGCGCTCGCAGAACCCGAGCGCCTCCATGTACCTGAGGCCGGCGAANGAGTACGGCAGGTAGAGCTCCGCCACGTCGAACTGCTCCAGCGGGTCGGTTATCCCGACCCTGTCGTACAGCTCGGCGGTGGCGCGCTCCATCGCCGGGAACCAGGTGCCCCCAACGACGTGCTGGTTCACGTAGGGGTCGCTCGTGTAGGCCCAGAGGTGGCGGTCCGCTATCGCGTGGACCCAGGCCGGCGGGTTTGCGAACCCGTCGGCGGCGCCCTCGGAGCAGAACACCACCGCGCAGGCCCCGTCGGTGCGCGGGCACATGTCCCCCAGCTTGACCGGCCAAGCGAGGTAGGGGGTCGACATGATGTCCTCGACCTTCGAATCCATGCGCAGGTGGGCGAACGGGTTGTTGAGGGCGTGGCGCCTGTCGCGCACCGCGATGTAGGCCGCGTCCTCCTCCGTCGCCCCCGTCTCGGCCATGTACNGGGTCGCCTCCAGTGCCAGCCCCGCCACCGCGCCACCNAAGGTCGGCCTGTCCCAGAACGGGTCGAACGCGGTGATTATGGCTCCGGTCGTGTCCGATTCGGAGTTCTTCTCCCACCCGATAGCCAGCACCCTGTCGAACATGCCGCTCGCAACGTGGTAGTAGGCGCCCATGGCCACCGTGGTGCCGGTCGTGCCGCCGGTCGTCATCTTCATTATCGGTTTGCCCAGCGCCCCCGAGCCGTCCACCGACCAGGTATCGACGTAGTTGATACCTTCGAAGTGGTCCATGTTTCCGATGACGATGGCGTCGATGTCCTTCCTTGTCATCTGCGCGTCGGCGAGGGCCGCGCGAACCGCCTCGTTTATCATCTCGACCCCGGTCACGTCGCGCCTGGAGGAGCGCTGCTTCGTCATCCCGATGCCGACGATGCCCACCCTGGTAGCGGCCATCATGCATCACCTCCCAGCACCCATACGCACTGTGACTGCCCGCACGGGCCATTGAACCCTTGCGCGACCGCGGTCTTCACGCCCTCGACCTGGTGCGCTCCGGCGTCGCCCCTCACCTGCAGTGCGCACTCGATGATGCGGTTAAGCCCGGAGACGAGCACCGGGTTGCCCGCCAGACAGCCGCCGGAGGCGTTCACCGGCGCGTCTCCGCCCAGCGCCGTCCGGCCCGAGGAGGTCAGCATCACGCCCTCTCCCCTGTCGCACAGGCCGAGCCCTTCGAGCCACATCAGCTCCATGTACGAGAAGACCTCCGACAGCTCCACGAGATCGACCTCTTTTGCCGGGTCGGCTACGCCCGCGGTCGAGTAGGCTTTTTTCGCCGCCGTCTGCAGCGCGTCGACCTTCGAGAGGTCTCGGTCGCCCAGGTGGAATGCGTCGCAACTGTACCCGACCCCTTTGATCCAGACAGGCTTTCCCCCGGCGCCTTTCGCCCGCCCGGCATCCGCAAGCACCACCGCGCTCGCACCGTCCGATATCGGCGCGCAGTCGAGCCTCTTTATCGGGTCCGCTATGTAAGGGGAGGCCATCACGTCCTCGATCGAGAGCTGCAGCGGCATCTGTGCCACCGGGTTCGAGAACGCGTTGGCGTGGTTCTTGACCGAGACCGCGGCGCAATCTTCCTCGCTCACCCGGTAGCGCTCCATGTAGGCGCGCGCCTGCATCGCCGACGACGTCACNGCCTCTATCCCCAGGAACCTNTCGTACACGGGGTCGAACATCGCGTTGGTTATCAGGGGCATGACGCTCTCGGAGCCTTTGTGGTGCGCGCAGTAGAGGACGGTCCCCCACCCGGCGAGCACCCGCATCAGGGCGTGCGCCGCCCCGAAGGTCCCGTCTCCCTCGACCGTCGACACGTTCTTGTCGTAGGAGCCGCACGCGTCCATGATCGCCATGGAACTGATGGTCCGTCCGTCGAAGAAGTCGTTGGAGCCGGTGAGCACGACGTCGATGTCGCCGATGCCCATGCCCGCGTCAGCCAGCGCCTTCGTGCACGCCTCGAAGACCAGGTCGGCGTAGGTGTCTTCCTTCCTCTCTCGCCGGATCTCGGTCATCCCCACACCCACGATCGCCACGGGTTCCATCACGCCACCCCCTTCACGGGGCGGAAGTACCTGACGTCCGTGATGCTGCCCTCGCGCTCGTCGGCGAATACCGCCTCGACCCGCGCCCCGACCGCCAGCCCCCCGTCCTCGAACTCGGACAGGAGGTGGACGAACCCGGTGTCGGCACCGTCGAGCTTTATCACCCCGTAGCCGAACGGCGTCTGGAGAGGCGCGAGCCGCGGGTGGTGGCGCCTGGCGACAGTGAAGGTGACGAGCTCTCCCGAGCTGCCCAGCTCGACGTATCTCTCGCACTCGGTGAAGCAGTCGGGGCAGTGCATCCGGGGCACGTGGTACACGATGTCGCACTCCGGGCACCTGGTGCCGAGGAACTTCTTCTCGTCGCGCAGAGCCTCCAGGTAAGAGGTGCCCACCTCGCCGGCGGACCACGCGTACGGCACCTTGATGCGGCCCTCCATCACCAGTATCTCCTGCCCTTCCCACCAGTCGCCCATGCCCTCTCCTCTCCTCCGGCCGTGGGTCCGCCTCGCGAACGCCGATCCCCACTCGATCCGTCCCTTCCGTCACCCCGCTCCCGGGCTCGAGAGTCCCGGGCTTTATCTCCTCTTCGCCGGCTTGCGGCACCCTTCGACCAGCAGGTCGAAGAAGATGTCGGCTATCTCGGTGGCCGAGAGCTGCCCCTCGGGCTTGTACCAGGAGGCCAGCCAGTTACACATGCCGGAGATCGCCCTCACAACCATCGGCACGTCCAGCTCCCGGAAGACGTCCTCATCCACGGCGCGGCCGATGATGTCCCGGTAGATCGATTCGTACTCGCGGGAAAGGGACCTGATGTAATCTCTCTTCTCCGTCGGCAGCTCGCCCTCGTCGGCCAGGTATACGCTGAGCATGTCGCCGTTTCGCGCGAACATCGTGACGTGCCAGCGTACCAGGTCGTGTAGCTTCGTCTCGGGGTCCCCGTCGGCTTTCTCTATCTCGCGAACCCCTTCGATGAGCTCGTTGATGGCGGCCTCACAGATCGCATACAGGAGGTCGTGCTTGGTGTTTATGTAGTAGTAGAGAGCCGGTTTTGTTATGTCCAGCTCCCGGGCGATGTCGTCCATTGTTGTCGCGAGGTAGCCTTTTTCGCAGAACAGCCTCGCCGAGACCGAGAGTATCTCCACCCATCTCGATTTGTTCATCACTTGCCCCCGCGACGGTTTACACTAACCGGTTTAGACCTGTATTATTCTACTAAACGGTAAGTAAATTGGAAGGGCCAAAATCCAGGGAGGGGTAGCAATGAAGCCGGAAGACTACATGTGGGATTACAAGGACCCTTACGAGTGGATGCTCAGGACCAGGACGCAGGGTTTTCCTCCGCTAATAATCTCCTGTGCCGTCACCGGTGGGGTGCAGGGCAAGGAGTCAAACGAGAGCCTGCCCGAGACACCGGAGGAGCAGGCTGAGCAGACGCGCGAGGCCTACGAGGCGGGCGCGAGCATAGTCCACGTCCACGCGCGAAACCCCGAGGTGTGGTGGATGACCTCGGCGAACCCGGACGACTATCGCAAGATAAACACGCTGATACGCGAGAGATGCCCCGACATCATCATCAACAACACGACCGGCGGCGGTCCGGAGCTCTCCACCGAGCAGCGCATGGCAAGCATATTCGCGAACCCGGAGCTCTGCTCGCTGAACCTCGGCCCCTTCGTGCTCAAGGTACCTTTGAAGGAGAGGGCCGAACCCCTCCTCCACCCCCGTCCAGCCATGGTCTACGACCGCTGCATCCCCAACAGCTACGGCGACATAGAGCTCTACGCCAGGACGATGAAGGAAAAGGGCGTGAAGCCGGAGATGGAGCTCTATCACCCGGGGATGTACTGGGTGGTCCAGGACCTGATAATGGAAGGGCTGCTCGACCCGCCTTACGACATCCAGTACGTCATGGGATTCCAGACGGGGTCGTTCCCGACCCCCGCGAACCTGCTGGGGCTGATCAACGAGCTGCCTCCCCAGTCGATCTGGTTCGCCATCGGCGTCGGGCCGTTCCAGCTACCGATGACGGTCATGGCGATAATGCTTGGCGGACACGTGCGCGTGGGCATGGAGGACAACCTTTACTACCGCAAGGGCCAGAAGCTCGCGAAGAACGCGGAGCTGGTCGAGCGGATAGCCCGCATCGCGAAAGAGATGAACCGCGAGGTTGCTACCCCGGCGCAGGCTCGGGAGATGCTCGATATCTCGCAGACGCCTTCGTCTTACTGAGGCGGGAGAGGCGGAGCGCTCGCGGCGCCGGGTCTCGGAGGGGTGAAAAAAGCGGTCCGCCCAACCTGTGATCGGTGCCGGGTGACTGGAAAGAGGTGTGGGCGGACTTGAGGCACAAGCGAGCGCTGATGATCCTGGCGGCCGTCGCGCTGCTGGTTTTCATGATGGTCGCGCTCGTTGTGTGGCACAACCCGAGCAAGTACAACTCGTCGACCGACAGCAAGCCGTCCACCGTGCCGTCCACTTCACCGTCCAGCGCGCCTGCTTCCGCGCCGTCGACGACCTCACCCGCAACGACGCCGTCAAACACCAGCACCGGCGCCACCCCGGTCCCTTAGCACGCACGGGGCGTTCAAACCGTTTCTTGCGTCCTGAGAGCGGCTCGATTAGAACACGACCACGTCGTGCCCCCGGTCCAGCCGTTGCGCAATAGACGGGCGGACGCGGTCTCTCGACCCCGTGTCGTATCGGAGTAGCACGCTTTTCTGAAAATGGCGCGTCAGTTGTTGCCGCAAGACACGACGACCCCGAGTGACACCGGCTTTGACAACGCTCTTGTTGGGTTTATTCTTGGAGCCTGAATGTCGGCGGAGCTCGTCTTCGGGAGGGTCCTCTTGAGCAACCGATACGATGCCATAGTCGTGGGAGCCGGTCTGGGCGGGCTCACCGCGGCGGCGGCCCTGGCAACCTCTGGACTGCACGTCCTGGTCCTCGAGCGTAGTGGGCATGCCGGTGGGACGGCGGCAACCTACGCCAGGGACGGCTTCAGGTTCCCCATGGGTCCCCTGGGCTTCAGCAACCCCGGCCTCGTCGAACGGACTCTGCGGGGTGTCGGCGCGGGCCCGCCGACGGAACTGCGGCGCATCGACTTCGGCCTCAGGGCCTTCGGTCTCGACCGGAAGCTCTCAGAGCCGCTCGACCGGCTGGCCGACTCACTGGCGGGCGACTTCCCCGCCGACCGCGACGGCATTCTCCGTTTCTTCGGCGACGTGGGCATGATTGCCGGCGAGCTCAAGGACGCGAGGTCGGAGGCCAGGGAGCCGCGCCTCCGCGATTCTCACCTGTCGTCCGCCGGGGACTACCTGGCGGGCCTGGTCTCGGATCGAAGGCTCAGAAGGATCCTCGGCAGCATAGGCACCAACGAGCCCTTTTTCTCGATCCCCATGCTGGCTGCGATGTGGGACCTTTTCTGCGACATCGGCATATTCCGCCCGGCCTGCGGTATGGACGCCATCTGGCGCAGCGCCGTCGGCACTTCGAAGTCGGGGGTCGCCGGCGACTCGTCGAGCTTCTCTTCCTGCGATGACGCCGCCGGGTCGTTCGAGATCAGGCTCGGGTGCGCGGTCGAGCGGATATCGGTCGCCCGCGGAAGGGCCATCGGCGTGGTGCTTCGAGGAGATGAACTCGTGGCGGCGGGTTCGGTCGTCTGNAACGCCGATTTCAAGACCACCTTTCTCTCGCTGCTGGGCGCCGAAGACCAGCCGCCCGAATGGCGTCGCGCGGTCGCGGAAGCGCCGCTCTCCCCTTCCGGGTTTCACCTCTCTCTCGGCGTCGACGCGGCCCGGGTGGACCTCTCCGCTTTCACGGGCAGCAGGCTCATCTACAGGAGCGATCCCGGCCTCGACGGCGACGGCCCTGCGGCGCTCGACTGGGGTTGCCCGGAGATCGAGCCGCGCGATCTCGCCCGCCAGGAGCTTGAAGTCGACCTCTTCAGCGCCGATGAACCCGGGGCGGCGCCCGACGGCGCGGCGGTGGTTCTGATCCGGGCTGCGGCTGACTTCGCTCACTTCGCCAGGTTCAGGCCGTTCCCCGGCGGCCGGGAGCCGGGCTACGGGGACTACAAGGCCCGGCTGGCCCGGGCGCTGGTGTCGGAGGTCTCGAGACTGCTTCCCGGCCTGGCCGACGCCGCGAGGGTGACGGAAGTGGCCACTCCCCTTACGTACGAGGAGCGCGCCGGCAGGTCCCACGGCGCCATCGCCGGCTGGTCGCAGGGGTTCCGCGGAAACGGCGACTACGTGGTCCGTGAGCTCATACGGACCCCGGTGGCGGGGCTGTACATGGCCGGGCACCAGGCGTATTCCTGGATGATGCTCGGCGGTATACCCACGGCCGTCGAAAGCGGCGCCAGGGCGGCCCGGGCCGTCCTCCGGGGCGACGGCCCCGAAACCGGGGTTACCATCCCCAGCGCGTGAGGCCACGCCTGGCCGCGATTGTCGCTGCAGGTCTCCCGTTATAGACTTTACCCGATTCTGGAGCGGCGCGGCGGAGGGAGGAGGCCGATGGGCCTGCACGTAGACATCGATCTGTTGGCCGATTTCGAGCAAGGTCTCGACCCCCGACATCCCGAGCTGAGCCTTGTGCCAGCCCGCGTCCTCGGTTACGGCGAGATAAGCACCACCTTCGAGATCGACCGGCAGACCGGCAGCGGACTGGCTTTCAAGCGCATGCCGATATTCGAGACCGAAGCCGAGCTCTCCGACTACGAGCGGACCTTCAACGACTACATCCGGCGGCTCGACGACATCGGGCTGAACCTCCCGCCGTACGACTACGCGACCCTTAGCCCCGCCGGGGGCAACACGGTCTTCTTCATAGTGCAGGAGAAGCTCTCGGGAGACTCGATCGGCAACAAGGCGATCCACCTGGTCCCCCGCTCGGACGTGGTCCGCCTGGTCCGGCAGGTCCTCCGGGAGCTGGCGAAGGTCTGGGAGCACAACCGCCTGCGCAAGGGGGTAGAGCTCGGGATAGACGGGCAGATCTCGAACTGGTCGGTCAGGGGGTTCGAGGCCGCCGGCGGCGAGCTCCCGGAGCAGGTCGAGCTGGTCTACTTCGATACCAGTACGCCTTTCGTGCGCCTGGACGGTGTCGAGCAGCTCGACCCGGAGCTGTTCCTCAGGAGCGCGCCGTCCTTCCTGGTCTGGCTGCTCCGGATGCTGTTCCTCGAGGACGTCGTCACGCGCTACTACGACTTCCACCTGGTGGCGGTGGACCTCATCGCCAACTTCTACAAGGAGCAGCTTCCCGATTTGATACCGGAGCTCATAGAGGAGGCGAACGATTTCTTCGCGATGGAGGCCTCGCAGCTCGAGGTCGCCCCGATAACGCTCAAGGAGGTCAGGTCGTACTACAGGGAGGACGCTCTCATCTGGTCGCTCTACCTCAACATGCGAAAAGCCGACAGGCTGCTTCAGACCCGCGTTCTCCGCAAGCGGTATCCCTACATACTGCCCGGAAAGATCAAACGCCACTAGGCGTTCGCGTAGAACAAAAAAAGGAGGCCCGATGAGCATCATCGGTCAGGAACCCAGGGACCGGATAGTCGAGAAGTTCGCGCGTCACGTGTCGAGCGGCAAGGTCGATTTTTTCAGGACCGCCGGGATCGACTTCATCTGGGGCAGGCGCGAGGGTGTCTACATCTGGGACATCGACGGTGAAAGGCGCCTTATCAACTGCAACTCCAACGGGGGCGTGTTCAACCTGGGACACCGCAACCCTGAGGTGGTCGCGGCCGTGGTGGAGGCGCTCGGGGAGCTCGACATAGGGACGCACCACACCGTGAGCGAGCACCGCGCGCTGCTCGGAGAGAGCCTCGCCCGCATCGCGCCGGGGGATATCAACAGGATGATTTTCGGGGTCAGCGGCGGAGAGGCCGTGGATACGGCGATCAAGATCGCACGCGGGCACACCGGCAGGCCGGGTATCGTCTGCGGCGGTGGCGCGTACCACGGGCATACCGGTTTCGCCCTTCCCGCGGGCGACGAGAAGTACTCGGACCCGTTCAAGCCGCTTGTGCCCGGCTACCGCAAGGTCCCGTTCGGCGACGCGGAGGCGCTGGCTGGAGCGGTCGACGAGACGACCGCCGCCGTGATGTTCGAGACCATACCCGCGACGCTGGGGATAGCGCTGCCCCCGAAGGGTTTCTACGAGGAGGTGCGCCGCATCTGCGACGAGCGCGGCGCCGTGATGATCTGCGACGAGGTGCAGACCGGTCTCGGTCGCTGCGGGGCGTTCTGGGGGATAGACACCTACGGCGTTGTGCCCGACGTGATAGTAACCGCGAAGGGGCTGTCCGGAGGCGTGTACCCCATCACGGCGGCCCTCTACAGCGACAGGATGAACCAGTTCCTGCACGAAAACCCGTTCATCCACATATCGACGTTCGGCGGCCCCGAGCCCGGATGCAGGGCGGCGCTGAAGGTCATCGAGATACTCGAGCGCCCGGAGTTCCTCCGGCACGTCGACGACATGGCGGCTTACTTCTCCAGGGGTTTCGCGTCGCTCAAGGCGAAGCACCCGGACGTCCTGGTCGAGGCGCGCCAGCGGGGCCTCATGATGGGCCTGAAGATGGTCAACGACATATGCGGTCCCCTCATGACGATCGCCGGCATGAAGCACGGTATCTTCACTGTCTACGCGAACAACGACACTTCTGTGAGCCAGATACTGCCGCCGCTCATCATCGGCAAGGACGAGGCCGCCCAGGTCNTCGGGTCGCTCGACNCGATGCTCACCGACGTCGAGGCGGCCCTTTGAGACCGGGCCGGGTGCGCTCGAATATTGGCCGCGACGTCGCAGAGGTGTCGCAAAGGGGTCAGACCCCGGTGTCGCGCCGGATACAGGAGATCCCGACGAGGAGGGACGAGATGAACGATGATAGCAGCCACGAAGGACTGCTGGCGCTCTGCGGCAGGCTGGAGTCGACGCACACCCCCGCGGTATCGGACATCCTGGACGACATGGGTTTCATGAACCAGGCGATGCACGCGGGGTTCGCCCCCATAATCCCATCCGCGGTCGTGGCCGGGCCCGCCTACACCATGGACGAGGCGAGGACAAAAAAGAGCAAGGCGCTGGCCGATTACGACCCCGAGTTCGTCGCCCGGGCCCTTACCGCGATCTTCGGCAACATGCAGAAGGGGCAGGTCCTTGCCGTCAACACCAACGGGTTCTCGGGCGCCGGCGCCTTCGGCGAGCTGATGGCGACCACCTGCAAGTATTTCGGAGGCGTCAGGGCGGCTGTGGTCGACGGGCCCATCAGGGACATCAGCCGGATACTCGAGATCGAGTTCCCCGTGTGGGCTAAGGGGAACATCCCCACCGATTCGATAGGGCGCGTGGACCTGGTCGGGGTCGGCGGCCCGATCTTCTGTGGCGGGGTGCGCGTCAACCCCGGGGACGTGGTCTTCGCCGACCGGGACGGCGTGGTCGTGATCCCGGTGCAGGACGTTGACCTGGCGGAGGTGGTGGCGCGCACCGAAGACGTGGTCGCGGCCGAGCGCAGGTCCCGCGCTGAGATACGTGAGGGGAGCTCGTTGCTCGAAGTCTACAAGAAGTACGGGAAGCTCTGACGATGAAGGTTCTCATCACCGGGAGTGCCGGCTACCTGGGCAGGGACGTGACCGCTGAAGCTCTGCTCAGGGGTCACGACGTCGTCGCGTTCGACATCAATCGGGGCGGTCTCGTTCACGACAAACTCGTCGAGACGACCGGAGATGTCACCGACTTCGACGCGGTGCTGCGGGCTGCGCGCGGGTGCGACGCCGTTTTCCACCTGGCGGCGGCGCTGGCTCAGTTCGAACCCGACGAGGAGCGGATGCACAGGGTCAACGTCAACGGCACCGCCAACACGCTGTCCGCGGCGCACGAGAGCGGCGCGACCAAGTTCGTCTACCTCTCGTCGGTGGAGGTATACGGCACGGACGTGCCCGTCCCGTGCCCGGAGGACGCGCCCCTGAGTCCCGAGGTGCAGTACGGACGCGACAAGGTGGAGGGCGAGGAGCTCTGTTGGAAGTACTTGGAGCGGGGCATGGAGGTAACAGCGTTGAGGCCTCCGACCATCAACGGCCCGGGGCAGAACGAGCCGTTTTTGGTCGGCCAGATGGAGGCGATCTCGAAGGGCAAGCTCACCCCGCTACCCGGCGGCGGCCGGACCCACCTGCAGATGGTCTACGTGGGCGACGTAACCGATGCCATATTCCGAGCAGCGGAGATGCCCGAGGCGCGGGGGCTCGCCTTCAACCTGGGCAGCGACGACGTGCCGACCCTCAAGGAACTCGCCCGGGCGCTCTACGGACGCGCGGGGACAAGGGAGAGGTTCCTCGACATCAACCCGCGCCTGGCCCGGGCCGCGGTCAGGGCGCTCGACAGGTTCGGGATCTCTCCGGTGAAGCCTCAGCATCTCGAGATAGCGCTCAGGGATTACGTCTTCGATACGACGCTCGCCAAAGAGGTGCTCGGCTGGCGCCCCACCCGCACGGACATCGAATCGGCGCTCGAGGCCTACGACTGGTTCATGAGCCACGCGGCCGGCGCGTGAGACTCAGCGGAGGCCGAAGGCGTTTACGTTCAGCTCCCCGCGCGACCGCGACGCGCATACTCGATCCGCCACAGGCTCTGCTGTCGCCACAAGTGGCCTGACCCGCTGCCGCTCCTGGAGGCGAGGCCCTGCCGACGACGAATACGGACATGGATGGTCAAATGGAGAAAGACAGCACGCTCAAGAGGATAGAGGCCGAGAAGCTCATCGCGGTGGTGCGCATGACCGGCGACTGGGAGGTCATCAAGAAGACCCTGCAGGCGCTGGCGGGAGGCGGCGTGACCGTGATCGAGATAACCACCTCGGTGCCCGACGCGGTGAACATAGTCCGGTACCTTGCAAACTCGGTGGACAAGAATTANGTGGTCGGCGCGGGCACGGTGCTGGACGAGCATTCCGCGATGGCGATGATNGAGGCCGGNGCCGAGTTCATCGTATCGCCGGCTGTCATCGAGGACGTCATCTACGCCGCGAACAGGGCCGGCGTGCCGGTGTTCCCCGGCGCGTTGACGCCCACCGAGATATGGGAGGCCAGGCGCCTCGGGGCTGACGCGGTGAAGGTCTTTCCGGCCTCGCTGTTCGGGCCATCGTACCTGTTGGCGCTCTCGGGCCCGCTCAAGGGCATACCGCTGATACCCACCGGTGGCCTGGACCTCGATAACCTCTCCGGTTACCTGAGGGCGGGGGCGTTCGCGNTAGGGGTCGGAGGCAACCTCATCGACGCGTACGCCGTCGGCGATGGCAACTGGAAGAAGGTCGAGTCGAACGCCGCGGCTTACGTGCGAGCCGTTAAGGAGGCTGTCAGATGAAGCGCGTCCTGACTTTCGGTGAAGCGATGCTCAGGTTTTCACCACCCGGCCACGCGAGGCTCGAGCAGGCCACCAGCCTGGACCTGAACGTGGGAGGGGCCGAGCTCAATGTCGCGGCGGGACTGGCATGCCTCGGGGTCCCTGCCGAGTTCTTCACGGCGCTGCCCGATAACCCGCTCGGGAGGCTGGCGCTCGCCGAGGTGCGGCGATCCGGGGTCGATGGCCGGCGGATCCGTATGGCCGAAAAGGGGCGGATGGGCGCCTATTACGTGGAGTTCGGCGCGAGCCCGAGGCCCAGCAGGGTGGTCTACGACCGGGGTGGCTCGGCTCTCAGCCTGCTGGACCCCGGTGACGTCGACTGGCGCCTGCTCTTTAAGGGGCTCGGGCACTTCCATACGACCGGTATCACCACTGCCCTGAGCCCCANCTGTCTCAAACTGACGGCNGAGGCGCTGGCGCTCGCGAAGGAGAAGGGCGTCTCGACCAGCTTCGACCTCAACTACCGGGCCCGGTTGTGGAGCGAGCAGAAAGCAAGGCGGTCACTGAC
>JGI24136J36422_10000440_pt1 | contig 16189 bp, 16 predicted proteins | sample BarGraNGADG00212_2_FD_36422 | JGI IMG/M metagenome (IMG submission 36422)
GAAGGTTGCCCTATTTAACCAGCCGATGAGGATGCGACCCAGGTCGGCAGGCGGGATAAATACCGAGCCAATCGCGATGGAGAGAACCACCGTTAGGAACAAGAAGAGCAGGGTGTAGAGATAAGGACGGATTTTCATGTAATTGGTAAGGGCACGATACATCGTTCCCGAAGGGAATATCGTGCCCTTACGATTTATCTGAACACACCCGGATGCAGCAGTTTCGCCATTGCTTCCAGCCCGTCCACCAGGCGCGGACCGGGACGACTGACCAGGTTATCGTCGATCGGGAACACCTGTCCGGTCTGGATGGCGGTCAGCGTTCCCCAGCCGGGGCGCTGGGCTACCTTCTCAGGCGTCTCGCCGTAAGCCGCATCTCCCAGGATAATGATGACAGGATTGGCAACCACCAATTGTTCCAGGCTGATTTGTGCCCATTGACCCTGTAATTCGGCGCCTATGTTTATGCCCCCTGCACGGGCGATGAGCAGATCGACGAATGAGCCGGGACCGGCGGTGAAAGGCTTGGTCGGTTCGGTGGCGTCCAACTCGTAGTAGACGGTCGGGACGTAGGAAAGTGGCAGGATTTTTTCGTCCACCGCAGCAACGCGTACCTTGAATGACTCTACCAATGCAGCGGTTTCGGATTCGTGACCGGTCAGTCTGGCGACTGTCTCAAGATTGGTATACATTTCTTCCAACGTGGTCGGGTTGGGGAGAAAGTAGACCGTCAGCCCTAACTGCTCCAGCGAAGCGACCAGTTCGGGCGTGTTGATGCCGCCAGCCAAAACCAGATCCGGATGGAGGGCGACAATGGCCTCCAGATTGAAACCGCTATAGCCGCCGATGGTAGGCAAGACCAGCGCCTCAGCCGGGTAATCGGAAGTCTCATCGCGACCCACCACCTGTGCGCCTGCGCCAATTGCGAACAGGATTTCCGTGTTGGCTGGAGCCAGCGAGACCACGCGCTGGGCTGGACCGGAGAGGGTGACCGTGCGGTTCAGGCCATCGGCCAGGGTGATGGAGCTGGTAGCAGGGACTGCGCTGGCGGGTGGCTCTGTCGAAACGGCGGCTGGTGTCGAGTTCCTGGCCGGGCCGCAAGCGGTGAGCAGGGGTACGATCAAAAGCGGAAAAAGCAATTTGCGAAACATTCCATTCTCCTATAATATAGCGTCGTCATAACGACTTACCCTTTCAGTATGCATGGCGAAGTCGTACCTACCCCAAACAAAATCCCCTGTGCGAAGACAGGGGAGGGGGGAAGAGGCAATCCGTTTAGCCGTTCCCACCTCCTTTCCACGAGAGAGTGTAGAACCGGCCAGAGCGGGCGGCCTGACTTGTTAGCGTACCTGCTAACTCACAGTTGCGGGACAGCGCCGGACTCGCACCGGCTTCGCCATTGGGCCTTCCCATCCGGGGGAAGAGGCACCCTGACCGATATTCAATTGTAGGGGTATTGTATGCGCGGGCGGGTATTTCGTCAATGAAAAACCTTGTCTTTATCTTCCACAACCTGTAAAATCATATCGAGGGTGGCCCTTATGGAAACTGCCAACCAGCAAACCCAAAGCAAGTTTATCAGGCTCACCGCGTGGCTGCCGCTGCTCTGGTTGTCGCTGGCATTCATCGCAGGCATCCTGGTTGCAAAGCAGATTCCCCTTTCCCGGAACCTCTGGCTTGTTCTGGCCGGCATTGCCCTGCTCAGCGCGCTCCTCCTCCGTATCCTCTCTTTACGTCTCAACTTTAAGCCTTTCAAGCTCCCGCCTTCCACCCTGTTTCTCACTTTTCTTGCACTCACTGTTTTCTTCCTCGGCGCGGCCCGTTACTATTTCACCCTTCCTTATGTTGATGCTCATTACATTGCCTGGTACAACGACCGGGAGTACGAGCTGCTGGTTACCGGCACGCTGACCGACCCGCCCGATGAACGCGACACCTACACCAATTTGCGCGTGAACGTGACCGGCATAGATACCGGCGATGAAACCCTGCCCCGTGCTGGAACCGGGACTACCCTGCCGGTCCATGGCCTGATCCTCGCCCGCCTCCTGCCCGGCAGCGACTGGCACTACGGTGATGTGGTCCGCCTGCGTGGGCATTTGAAAACGCCGCCTGAAAACGAGGACTTCTCCTACCAGGACTACCTGGCGCGTCAGGGCATCCTTGCCTACATGCCGGATGCTTCTGCCACGCGCCTGCCCTTCACCGGCGGGAACCCCATCCTGCGGCTGGTTTACGCTTTCAAAGAACATGCCATTGACCACGTCTACCGCATCTTCCCGGACCCGGAAGCCTCGCTCCTGGCAGGCATCCTGCTCGGAAACGATAACGGTCTTCCCGCCACTCTCCAGCAGGCCTACAAAAACACCGGCACGGCCCACATCATTGCCATCTCCGGCTTCAACATCGCTATCATAGCCAGCCTGTTCGTGACCCTCTTCAGCCGCCTGCTCGGACCGCGCCGCGGGGCTGTCACCGCCGTTCTCGGCATTGCCGCCTACACAATCCTGGTGGGAGCCAGCGCCTCAGTTCTACGCGCCGCCTTCATGGGGGGGCTGGCGATTTTAGCCCGGCAGTTGGGCCGCCGCCAGAACGGTCTTAACTCCCTAGCCATAATCGCCGCGGGCATGGCCGCCATAAACCCGCAGTTTCTTTGGGACGCCGGTTTCCAGCTCTCTTTCGGCGCCACCCTCGGCCTGATCCTCTACGCCCAGCCCTTCCAGGACTGGTTCACCGGTCTGTTGGCCCGCCGCTTTTCCAACGAAACTGCCCGGAAGATTTCCGTCCCGGTCAGCATATTNATGCTCTTCACCNTGGCCGCCCAACTGACCACCCTGCCCATCATGGCCTACCAGTTCGGGCGCATCTCGCTGGTTTCGGTGATCGCCAATCCCTTTGTCCTGCCGGTCCAACCGGCGCTGATGGTCCTGTCCGGGCTGGCTGTCCTGCTCAGTTTTATCTACCTGCCGCTCGGACAGGTGGCCGGTTGGGTTGCCTGGCCGTTCGCAGCCTATACCAACCGGGCGGTGGAATTTTTTAACCGCTTCCCGCACGGTGTCATCGTGTTGGGAGACTTTTCCTTTCTGTTCGTCGTCTTGTTTTATTTAATATTGCTTTCCCTGACCTTTGCCGGGCCGCGCGTTAAACAGACCTTGCGCAATGCCCTTACCCCTTCCGTTATCGTCACTGCCCTGGGCATTTCTGTCTACCTGATCTGGTCTGCCGCCTTCTTCGCTCCGGATGGACGCCTGCACCTGACCTTCCTCGACGTGGGTTCCGCCGACGCCATCCTGATCCAAACGCCCTCCGGACGGTCCATCCTGGTGGACGGCGGGCCCAGCCCATCGAAACTCGCCAGCGCNCTCGGACGCCGCCTGCCCTCNTTTGACCGACACATTGACTGGCTNGTGATCGCTTCGCCGCAGCAACAGCAGGTGGCCGCCCTACCGCGCATCCTCGACCGCTTCCCGACGGAGAACGTCCTGTGGGCGGGGAACCTGGACGCCTCCTATTCCGCCGGAGAGCTGGAGCGCTGGCTGGCCGATCACGAGACGCCGGTCACGCATGCAACCCCCGGCGCCGTGCTGGACCTGGGCGAGGGGGCCAGGCTGGAGGTGCGCAGTGTGTCGCCGCGCGGGGCGGTACTGCTGGTGGAATGGCAGGGGTTCCGGGCGCTGCTGCCGGTCGGCATGAATTTTGACACCTTCGAAGAATTGGATCATGGTAAGAATGTCGGCCCGGTGACGGCGCTCCTGCTGGCCGATTCGGGCTACGCCCCGGTCAACCCGCCGGAGTGGATCGCGGCCCTGCGCCCGCAGGTGGTAATCTTGAGCGTCACAGCCGGTGACCCAGACGGCCTGCCCGATCAATCGGTGCTCGACAGCCTGACAGGCTCCACCCTCCTGCGCACCGACCGGAATGGCTGGATCACGATCTCGACGGATGGGGTGGGGATGTGGTTGGAGGTGGAAAGCAAGTGATTTCTTATGNTTCATTCCCTTTCCAACAAATCCATGTACGCGCCCTCGAGCAGGTCTTCTTCCCGCACCCCCAGCCGGGTCATCAGATCCCGGGCGATGGTCTGGCCTTCGGCGTCGGACTGCTCCGGGCGCAGCACCACTTCCAATTCCATGAATTCTCCCAGTTCCTCCACCTCGTCCAGGTGGAGGCGGGTTTGACCCACCAGGTAGAGGTAACGCGTCTTGCGCACAACCCCGCGCACGCCCAGGGCGGCGGTCAGGGCGGCTTTAAGCGCAGACGGCTCCGAGGTTCCGGCCAGAATGTACTCGGAGCGTTTGGGGCCGGAGGCATCTGTCCGTTCGTAGTAGACCAGTTGACCACGCTCCGGCGCAAGTTGGCGCAGTTTCAAGCGCCCCCTGGCGGTAAGGAAAAANGTATCTTCCTGCGGGATAACCTGGACGGGGGTATCGCTGAGGGCTTCTGCGCGGCGGCGCAGGTCGGCGAAATTGCGGGCACGCGCTTTGATTTCAATGTTTGCTGGCATCCGGGTAATTCTACCCCAACGAGCACGATTTGCGGTCGAATGGAGGGTCGCCACAGGGCAATACCGGAGTACTGCGTAAATCGCCGAACCAAAATCCCGTTTTTGTCAGGGAAAACGCACCGGCCAGTTCATCAATTTTTTGCAGAAAGCAGTAGATCCCAAATACAAAGGATTTACCAAACGCCTGCAAAACCAACAGGTGTTTTGTTTATTGTCTGTAATTTGGGTCTAAAACCCCTGCCTTTAGGCAGGCCGTTTTAACACCACAATAGCGATAGTCATATAAAATAAGAGTATGACAGAGTATCGCAAAGGTTCTCATACAGTATATGACCTCAAGTATCATATTGTGTGGATCACGAAGTACCGGAAAGCAGTATTACGTGGCGAGATTGGCGTGCGGTTACGAGAACTGACCCGGCAGACATGTGAAGCCCAAGAAGTGTATATTGAGAAAGGGCACATAGCATTGGATCATGTGCATTTGCTATTGTCAGTACCGCCGAATATTGCAGTGAGTGACTTGGTACAGCGGCTGAAAGGGCGAAGCAGCCGGAAGATGCTGGACGAGTTTGGCGAATTGCGGCGGCAATTTTGGGGGCAGCATCTATGGGCACGCGGATATTTTGTAGCAAGTTCTGGCAATGTGACGGACGAAGTCATAGCGCAGTATATAGAGATGCAAAATGAAAAGCCGCAAAATGATAACGAAGACTTTCAAGTTGGGGAGCTTTAGGCGGCTTTCTGCCTGCCGCTCCCCGAAGCTACCGGCTTTAGCCGGTAGTCATTCACTTAATTCTGAACCCCGAAGGGGTGACACCTGCGCCTGCGACGCACCGCAGGTGCGTCGCAGGTAAGAATCCACGCCTGCAGGATGGGGAGCCATTCGCTTTGCTCATGCTGACATGCCATAAGAAAAACCTTGAATCGGTTCTATGATAAACTTTCTCTACCATGCCTCCCTTCCTGCAACTCGCCTTCGAACTGGTCATCATCCTGCTGGCTGCCAAAGCGGCTGGTTACATCAGCACGCGCTTGGGACAGCCCTCCGTGCTGGGGGAAATCCTGGTGGGCGTGTTACTTGGCCCGTCGCTGCTGGACGTTGTCCATCTCCCGTTCACCACCAGCCAGACACTCGGCGCGACGATTTCGGAGTTGAGCGAATTTGGTGTGCTGCTGCTGATGTTCCTGGCCGGTCTGGAACTGCACCTGGGCGAGTTACACAGCCACCGGAAAGTGTCTCTACTGGCGAGCGCGGGCGGCCTGCTGTTTTCGCTGGGTCTGGGCTGGGGCGTGGGCCGGATTTTCGGCTTGAGTCAGACCGGTGCGCTGCTGGTGGGACTGGCCCTGAGCGCCACCAGCGTCAGCATCTCGGCCCGTACACTGATGGAAATGGGCCTGCTGCGCAGCCGGGTGGGGCTCAGCCTGCTGGGCGCGGCGGTGGTGGATGACATCCTGTCCATCCTGGCGCTTTCAGTTTTCCTGGCGATTTTCACCGGCAGCGGCAGTCTGGCCGGATTGTTTTGGCTGGCAGCGCGCATGGCGCTGTTCCTGGCGGGTGCGGCGGCCTTCGGGTTGTGGGTGTTGCCGCGTTTGAGCCGGGCGGTGACGCGCCTGCCCATCAGCCAAGGGACGCTGGCGTTCGCGATTGTCATTCTGCTCGGTTTTGGATTGGCGGCGGAGCTGGTGGGACAGATGGCCGCCATTATCGGGACATTCCTGGCTGGGTTGATGTTTGCCCGCACGCCGGAGAAAAATGCGATTGAGCACGGGATGAACTCCCTGGCGTATGGGCTGTTCGTACCGATTTTCTTCATCAATATTGGCCTGAACGTGAATATCCGTTCCCTGCCGTTCAGCGCCATCTGGCTGATCCTGGCGGTGACGCTGGCGGCTGTGCTGGGTAAATTGTTTGGCGCGGCGGGTGGGGCGCGCCTGGGCGGCATGCCGGGACGCGAGTCCATCCAACTGGGGGCCGGGATGGTGGCGCGCGGCGAGGTCACTTTGATTATCGCTGCAATTGGCAGCCAAGCCGGTTTCATCAATAACCATGCTTTTTCTGCGGTGGTCGTTGCGATGCTGCTATGTAGCCTGGCAACACCGATGCTGTTGCGGGCAGCATTTTCCAGGTCCCGCGCGCAGCCGCCTGTTTCCCCTGTCAAAGAGGAGAATGAGAAATGAAACTGATCCTGTTTGTCTTGCAAGATGCCCGGAAATTGCTCGACCTGCTCAATGCCTGGAAGGAGGCCGGAGCCAGCGGGGCAACGGTGCTTTTCAGTACCGGGATGGGACGCCTGCACCTGACCGCTCCACTCCTGGACGATCTGCCGTTGATGCCATCCATCAGTGATTTCTACGTCCACGATGAAGAAATGAGCCGCACAATCTTCACCATCGTCCATGATGAGATGGTGGAAAAGATTATCTCAGTGACCGGACAAATCGTCGGCGACCTGAACAAACCGGGGACTGGTATTCTTGTCGTTCTGCCCGCTGATAGTGTGCATGGATTGATCGAGTATGGGAAACAAACTGACGAGCCGGAATGACTGCTTCGTCGCCAATTTCTCAAAATTGGGAAGTTCGTAATTTGTCGAAAGAGAAAAGAAGTGCTACACTTATGTCAACCATTTTGTCTGTAGAACGTATATCCCTTAGGTATTCACGGAGCTCAGTATGAAATCTACAACCTGGATGTATATCGGAGCAGTAATACTTCTCCTTTTGGCTGCAGCTGGCATCTGTGTCGGAGGCTTTATCCTGCTGGGCGCTGCCGGTGGGGCACAAGGAGTAACAGGGGTTGGTAGTGTGGCGATGTTGTTTGGCGCCATTGCACTGGTAGGTGGAATTGTCATGATCGTTTTTGCCGCCCGCAAAACCAAACAGGAAACCGCCCAAAACATCACCGTCAAAGTGGACCTGCCCGGCGAGACCAAGATCGAGCAGATGAAGTGCCGTTCCTGCGGCGGCGCGTTGACCACTGACAACATCAAATTGGTCAACGGCGCGCCGGTGGTCACCTGTCCGTTTTGCAATACCGTTTATCAACTGACCGAAGAACCCAAGTGGTAGACCCGCTTTTTAATAAATTCCCGAAATGGATTTTCTAAAGGAGGTTGTCATGAAAAAACTCCGCCTGTTTGCTTCTTTCGTGCTCATTGTCTTAATGTTCACGATGGTCTCCAGTGTGGCCGCACAGTCTTATACTTTTAATTTGACCCAGGAAATCGTCAACGTATACTGGAACAGCGACGGGACGATGGCCCTGGATTACGTTTTTACCTTCGCCAATGACCCAAACGGCCACGTGATCGACTTTGTGGATGTGGGCATGCCGAATGGCAACTACGGCAGCATCTACACCTCGGGAGCGGCGACCCCTGCGCCTGTTCCAGGAGCTCCAGCCACTCCCGACACAGGCATCTATGCGGATGTGGGCGGCAAACCAGTCAGCCTTTCGTCTGATTTTCAGGGAGATGGGCCTTATGGTTTCTCGGTGGAAATGGGTTCCTATGCCATCCAGCCGGGGCAGACGGGCAGCGTCCATATCTACGTGGGGCAGATTACGCAGGTTCTCCAAAAAGATTCCACCGATCCGGCTACGTATGCCAGCGGCGTGTTCGCACCGGCTTATTTCACCACGGCGCATGGCAATACGGACCTGACGGTGATCTTCCACCTGCCGCCGGGCGTACAGCCGCAGGAACCGCGCTACCATGCCACGCAGGGCGGTTGGCCTTGCGCAGACCAGCCCGCAACCGCTTACGATGATCAAAACCGGATCACCTACACCTGGCAGTGTTCCACCGCCAATGGCTCCACCCAATACACCTTCGGGTCCTCCTTCCCCAAACAGTACGTTCCAGCAGATGCGATTTACACACCACCACCGTTCGACATCAGCGGTTTAATAGCCGGTGTGATGAGCAACCTGAGCGGTTTCTGCTGTTTTGGCTTTTTCATCCTGATGTTCGTCGGCGCGCCGATCCTGGGCGCGGTCAATCAGAATAAACGCAAACTCCAGTACCTGCCGCCCAAAATTCAGATCGAAGGTCACGGCATCAAGCGCGGCCTGACAGCAGTCGAATCGGGCATTTTGATGGAACAGCCGCTCGACAAGGTCATGACCATGATCCTGTTCGGCGTGGTAAAGAAGAACGCTGCCACGGTCCTCACACGCGATCCGCTCAAACTCCAACTCGCGAATCCTCTGCCCGCAGACTTGCAGGATTACGAAAGCGATTTCCTGCAGGCATTTGCCAATGCTGACCTGGTGGCCCGCCGCAAGGGCTTGCAGGAGATGACCGTCAAACTGGTCAGCAGCCTCTCCGAAAAAATGAAAGGCTTCAGCCGCAAGGAAACGATCGCCTACTACGCGAGCATCATGGAGCGCGCCTGGCAGCAGATCGAAGCGGCCGGCACGCCCGAGGTCAAGAGCCAGATGTACGACGAATCCCTCGAATGGACCATGCTCGATAAGAATTACGACGAGCGCACCCGCCGTGTCTTCACCGGCCCGATCTTCGTCCCGATGTGGTGGGGCCGCTATGACCCCGGCTACCATCCGGTCTCGACCGGTTCGACGCATACCGCTTCCATGCCGGCTTCCGGTGGACGATCACCCATCAGCATACCGGGCTCGGCTTTCGCTGCTTCGGTTGTCACTGGTGTCCAGGGTTTCTCCAGCAAGATCCTCGGTGACGTGAAATCCTTCACCTCCGGCGTAACCAACCGCACCAACCCTGCCCCGGTCTCGAAGAGTGGTGGCAGTCATTCGGGTGGTGGCGGCGGGCATTCGTGCGCCTGCGCCTGTGCCGGTTGTGCTTGCGCCTGCGCCGGTGGCGGACGGTAAATTTCCAATTCTCGATTGAAGATTGCTGATTTATTTTTTACAGGTGTCGCATGTTGAAAAGGTTGTTCAATCAAAAATCCACAATCAACAATCCTCAATCCGGGTTGTACCACTATCGCCGCGAAAACCTCGACGAGAAGAGCCGCATCCACCTCCGGCTCGACCCCGACGGTCACGGTACGTTGATTGTCAATGCCAACCGCATTTTGCACCTTAACCCGACTGCCGCGCTGATGGCGTACTTCACCCTGCAAGAGACCTCCGAACAGGACGCCGTACGCCTGATCCGGCAAAAATACCACGTGGATGCAGCGCAAGCCCGCGCGGACCTTGGAACCGTCCGCGGCCAACTGGAGGAACTCGTCCGCCCGGACGGGGCCTGCCCCATCCACGAGCTGGGGCTGGAATCGGTCATGCCGTTCTCTTCGCGTCCCACTGCTCCCTACCGCCTGGACCTGGCGCTGACCTACCGTTGTAACAACGACTGCGCCCATTGCTATAACGTCGAGCATCCTTCCCTTACAAAAAACGGGGCGAAGGGTGAACTCTCCGCCGGCGATTGGAAGCGTATCCTCGACAAAGCCTGGGAACTGGGCATTCCGCACATCATCTTCACTGGTGGTGAACCAACGATGCGTGATGACCTGCCTGAACTCGTGGCCCACGCCGAGAAGAATGGACAGATCACCGGTCTGAATACCAATGCCCGGCGCCTGTCGGACCCGCGTTATGTTGAGAAGCTGGTTGCAGCGGGGCTGGATCACATCCAGATCACGGTCGAGTCGAACGACGCCGAGGTCCACGACCGCATGGTAGGCACCAAGGGCGCTTTCCCGCAGACGGTCAAAGGGTTAAAAAACGCCCTCGCCAGCCCGCTATTCGTGATGACCAATACCACCATGCTGCGGACGAATGCCCATACGATCCCGGCCACGCTGGATTTCCTGGCCGACACCGGCGTCCCGACGGTGGGACTCAACGCTTTGATCTACTCAGGCCGCGGCTCCGTTGTGGGGACAGGGCTGGCTGAGTCCGAGTTGACCCCGCTGCTGGAAGTTGCCCGTCAAAAGACCGCCGCGCGCGGCCAGCGTCTTATCTGGTACACGCCCACTCAATATTGCGGCTTCGACCCGATGGCGCTTGACCTGGGCGTGAAGGGTTGCACGGCGGCACTCTATAACATGTGCGTTGAGCCGGATGGCGGGGTGCTGCCTTGCCAGTCGTATTACCACCAACTCGGCAACCTGCTGGCTGACGACTGGGACTCCATCTGGAACCACAACCTGGCGGTCAGGCTGCGTGAACGCCAGGGTCTGCCGGAAAAATGCACTGGTTGTACCTTACTGGCCGAGTGCGGCGGCGGCTGCCCGTTGCAGTTTGAAAAACCGGTTGCACTGGAGACGGTCTCATGAGCAAAGGCGATTGGGTTATAGAGCTTCCTGCCGGGATCATGGTCTGTGATTCCGGCGGAATCATTCTCGAAATGAATGCCCAGGCCGAGGCGCTCTTCGCCGAAGACGGCGGGCGTGGCCTGCTTGGTAAGAACGTGCTCGCCTGTCACCCGCAGCCAGCCCTTGGCAAACTGGAAGGCATGCTGGAAAAACAGACTGCCAATTCCTACTTCAACACCGAAAATGGTGAAAAACGTTTCTTCTTCCAATCTCCCTGGTACAAAGAAGGTCATTATGCCGGCTTCGTCGAGATCTCTTTTGAAGTACCGGAAGAAATTCCGCATTTCATCCGTGAGTAGACCATGAGCGGAGAAAACGCNTGGATCAAAGAATTTCCTGCCGCGGTCACCATCTGTGACCCGGAAGGCATTATCCTCGAGATGAACGACAAGGCCGCCTCGAACTTCGCCAAAGATGGCGGGCTTGCCCTCATTGGCAAGAACATGTTCGATTGCCATCCCGACCCGGCCCGCGGCAAACTTGAACGCCTGATGGACAGTCGTCAGGTCAACGTATATACCATCGAAAAGACCGGCGTCAAGAAACTCATCTATCAGTCCCCCTGGTACTTCAACGGCGAATATGCCGGTTTCGTCGAACTTTCGTTGGAAATCCCATTCGAAATGCCGCACTTTGTGCGCGGCTGATTGAGAGGAAAATATGTTGAATCCATTCCTTCTGCAAATCTCGAAGATCTTCTATGGCCTTTGCTGGTCCCGCACAACCTCAGTATGCCAGATTGAAAGCGCGTCATTGATTTTCTTTAGCCTTGTGATGGTTGTGTGCGGTCTGCTGGGGATCATCTTCGCTAGAGTTAATATCGGCCATTTCAGGCTGAAAGGGCTGGCGGTTCGAATTTTAGGCGCTATTCTTTTGCTGGGTGTGGCCTGCGCTTTCATTCCAAAATATGGAGTGCTGGTCGAAATTACCCTGGCATTGGCGGTTGTGATCCTCGGGCTGCTTCTATCTGAGAAACCGGTGCAACACAAACCTTTGCCGGCCGAGACACACACCTTCCAGTCCGGGCCGGACGAACCCGCCTACCGGTTGCACCTGCGCCTGCTGAAGGACGGTTCCGGCATCCTCATCGTCAATGCCGCCACCGTTTTACATCTCAACGCCACTGCCGCCGAATTTGCCTACCACATGATGAAAGGCACCTCGCCCGAAGGGACTGCCAGGCAGGTCGCCAAACGTTACCGCATCAGCCAGGCGGAAGCGCACAAGGATTACATGGATTTCCGTGACCGCGTTCAGACCCTCATCCATACCCCAGATTTGGACCCGACCACTTTCCTCGACTTTGAACGGGTCGCCCCGCACTCCCAAGACTTGACTGCTCCCCTGCGCCTCGACTGCGCTCTCACCTATCGCCTGCCCTCCGGTGCAGACGCCTCCCTCGCCCCTACCAAGCGTGTGGACCGCGAACTGACCACCGGGGAGTGGCAGACCATCCTGGACAAGGCCTGGGCCGTCGGCATCCCGCACATCACCTTTACCGGTGGCGAGCCAACCCTGCGCGAAGACCTGCCCGCCCTCATCGCCCATGCCGAGAAGATTGGTCAGGTCACCGGCCTGCTCTCAGACGGATTGAAACTGGCCGATAAGTCCTACCTGCACACCCTCCTGCAGACCGGTCTCGACCACTTGCTGTTAATTCTCGACCCGGAGAACCAAGCCTCCTGGAAGGCGCTCGAAACGGTCATGCTGGAAGACCTGTACACCACCGTCCACTTGACGGTTACGCCACACAATGTCAAGCAGGCTGATGAAATCCTCGAAAAACTGGCGAAAATGGAAGTCAAGAGTATTTCGCTGGGCGCTTCCGAAGCCTCTCTGCACGAAGCGCTTCATGCCTTGCATGACAAGGCCTCCAGCCTCGGTCTCACCTTGCGTTGGGATCTGCCCGTCCCGTACTCCGCCGAGAACCCGGTGGCGCACGAGACCATCGAAGATGAAGTTCCCTCCGGCGCGGGCAAAGTCTGGTTGTACGTTGAGCCGGACGGCGACGTCCTCCCCGCCCAGGGCGAAGCCGATAAGATCCTGGGGAATTTCCTGAAAGATCCGTGGGAGAAGATCTATCGCTAAAAGTGGTTCGGCGGGGCTCAGCCCCGCCGAAAGTATAATAAGAGATGATCATGAAGAAAATCGTCCATGTCCTTCTCCTCGTTCCATTTTTTATTCTCGGGCTGGCACCCGTGGGGGCCGCCGGTTCACGGGTCGGTGAACCGGATTTCGCCGCGATCGACACTTACACCCGGCCTGGATGAACGCTTCGGCTGGGCTGGGAGCATCCCGTTTTGGGTTCAGATTGCCGCGTTCCTCCTGCTGGGCTTGAGTTACCCTCTCTTCACTAGGGCCATGGCCTCGAACAAGTTTTCTCCACCATCGTCCGTATCCAAAAAGACCGCGGCCACACCTTTCAAACCGGCGGACCATATCGCTTTGACCGCCATCCGGGTTATGCCAGCCCGCTGGTCTCGTAACTGATGATTCCGCTCGCTCTTGGTTCGCTGTGGGCCTGTATGCCAATGGTACTGCTGGTGGCTAACCTGTTCGTCCGCACCGCGCTGGAGGACCGCACCCTGCAAATCGAGTTGGATGGGTATAAAGAATCTGCCGGGCGAGTGCGATACCGGCTTATCCCGGGGATCTGGTAACATGACTACTCCATCCGAAATTGCCGTCAACCGTTTCTGCCAGAATTTCAACTGTGCGCAGTCCGTTTTTGTGGCTTTTGCGCCTCAACTTGGCATGGACGAGGGCCAGGCGCTTAAACTAGCCTCGCCCTTCGGCGGCGGGGTGGCTCGCCGTGGTCAAACCTGCGGGGCGGTGACGGGGGCGCTGATGGCTCTCGGTCTGGCACAGGGAGCGGACACCCCGGCTGGGAAGGAAGATACCTACAGGATGGGACAGGAGTTCTTGCAGCGTTTTGAGTCCAGGCACGCTACCATCCTTTGCCGGGAACTGATAGACTGCGATATCAGCACGCTTGAAGGCCGTCAGCAGGCGCGTGAGAAGGGCGCATTCACCACACTTTGCCCGCTATTCGTGCGTGACGCGGCGGAAATCTTCCAGGCAATGCTGGCAAAAAAGTCTTAGAGGAATCCCGCTTATAATGAGGGCAGGAAACGGGTCCGGGTTGCACCGCTCGGCAGATTCCATCCTGGAGACTTCCGTGAAGAAAAACATCGCCGGTATTCTGGTTGCTGCGGCCTTTTTGACCTTGGCCTGTCTCTGTTGTCCCACAAATATCATTACCTTTGGAAACCCGCCTGTCGCCGCCCCGCCGACGCCGGCAATCACGCCGACTGCGGTACTTACGCCCGCCGATGTGGTTCCTATTTGTGTCCAGAATTTGGAACAAGTATTGGAGGAATCCGAAAGCATCACTGCACCCAGCCGCGGACCCCAGTCGGACAGAGAATACACGCTGGTCACTTATGCAGTGAATGGTGATACGATCACGGACCCGGTCTATGACTCCGTCCCGAATAACCTGAGAGATTATCAGCAAGATACCGTTGCCCAGGAAAAAATCTGGGATTTTATCACCAGGGTTATCCCCGCTGACCAGCGGACGATGGTGACAGGCTTTGTCCTCTACACGGACGGCACCGGTGAGTCTCTGGGTGCAGTGGAGCAGACGGACTATCCACATGATTGGATGTTTGAGATGGACCTCATTGACGGGGGCAACTTCCCTGACCTGGCAACGACCGTAATCCATGAATTCGCCCACTTGCTTACCCTCAACGATACCCAAGTCACCACCGATTACCCCGTTTTTGAGAATCCTGATAACCAGCAGATCTATGAACGGGAGGCCGCCACCTGTACCAACTATTTCACATTTGAAGGGTGCAGCAAAGCGTATTCATATCTCAATACCTTCTTCAACCGTTTTTGGCCCGACATCTACAATGAATGGCAGACGATTGATGCCGAAACGGACCAGGATCTGCTTGACCAGAAATTAAGCCACTTCTATCAGAAATATGCCGGTCAGTTTGTCTCGGAATACGCGGCTGCCAGTCCCTCTGAAGATATCGCCGAGACATTTATGGTTTTTATTTTTGTCCCCAGGCCGTCCGGTACGACCATCGTCGACCAGAAAATCCTGTTCTTCTACGAATACCCCGAACTGGTTGCACTGCGCGAGCAGATCCTTTCAAACCTGTGCACCTATGCAGGGAACCGATGACCTCCACTGCCGATCGCTTCAAGTTTACCGGTTTCACGCTTTTGATCGCCCTGGTGGTCGCGCTGGCGTATACCACCCTGCACGAGGGTGGGCATGCCCTGGCCGGTCTGGCGTTCGACGGGCGGATTAGCGAATTCGACGTTAACTTCTTCAACCTGGGCGCCCACGTCAACATTGACGGGGGGTTCAACCGCTCCCAGAATGCTGTCATCAATGTAAGCGGGGCGGGGCTGCCGCTGCTGGCCTGGCTGGTCCTGATCCTGGCGCTGCCGAAGAAAGGCAGCCCGCTGCTCCAGTGGACGAAATTCATTACCTCGGCTGGCACGTTATGCTCCCTGTTGGCCTGGGTCATCATCCCCTTCTTGTACTTGAAGAACAGTGCGCCCGCCGGCGACGATGTGACCAAATTCATCGCCAACAGCGGGCTGCCGCCGCTGGCGGTGGCCTTCTGCGCCCTGGCCCTTTTCGCAGGCGGCTGGCTCCTGTTCGCCCTGCGATTCGGCGGGATGCGGACTGCGCTGCGTGTGCTATTCACCGGCGACGGCAAACCGGTGCCGGCCTGGCGCTGGGCGCTGGCGGGAGTGGTGGTCGTTGCGGTGCTGGCCGGGGCGGGGATGCTGGTCACATCCACCCTGGGCAGCAATTCCACACAACCGCCGAAGGGTTTCGACCTTGCCGCCACAGTCTACCTCTCCGGGCGGGACGTGCAGGCGGAGACCATTGCCTGGTTCAACCTGGCCGAAGCAGGCGACGCGGCGATCTTCCTGCGCATTACCGGCATCGACGCCCGCTACATTGACATGACGCTTGTCCCGCTGCAGGGCGACCCGCTCCTGCTCCTGCACGGCGAAGATTTCTCCAGCGAGACCAGTGTCAGCCAGTACCAATACCGCCTCCCGGCTGGGGAATATAAAATTGTGCTCACCAGCCGGAGATCCTCCGGAATCCTGAAAGTGTATTTCCGCTTGCCATGAACGGTAAACCCATCCCCGAGTCCTACTGGGTGCTCCCCGGCCAGTTCCTGGCGGGCGAGTATCCCGCCCTGCGCTATGATGAGTTCGGCACCCATCGGCGCCTGACCGCCTTCCTCAATGCCGGGTTCGACGCCTTCATCGACCTGACCTGCGAAGGCGAGCGCCCGCCGTATTTTTCCATACTGAGTGAAGAAGCCGAGTACG
>JGI24136J36422_10000442_pt1 | contig 16131 bp, 13 predicted proteins | sample BarGraNGADG00212_2_FD_36422 | JGI IMG/M metagenome (IMG submission 36422)
GGAATTATTAAGATCGCTATTTATAATAAGGAAATAATAGGTTTTATCTGTTTTATTGAGTCATATTCAATTTACGCAGGTGGAAAATTTGGAGTGTTAAATGAATTATATGTAAAACCACAATTCAGGTCTCAGGGGATTGGGAAAAAATTAATGTTGTATGCTAATCAAGTAAAAGAAATAAAAGGATGGTCCAGATTAGAAGTGTCTACACCTGAGGAATCAAAGTGGAAGAGGACCTTGAATTTTTATTTAAAAGAAGGGTTCATTCAAACTGGTGTGAAAATGAAAAAATAACATCTTCACCTTAGTAAAGAACCTATATCGCTGCGCTTAGTTTTTGGATGAAAAATATTTCTGCACATCATTTGTTGCGATGGTCATTATTGCCACGATGCTCACCGTTATCATGACGATCATTATGACCATGGCGCTCATTCGTACCTCTATGCCTTTCACGTCCCGGACCAGGGACTAAACAAGAGGACAGGAGGGTTATCAATGATAACATAAAGATAATAAGTATAGATTTTAATAATCTACCTCCACCTGCCTTTATTGGAGTTTCTTTATTATTGCTTTTATCAGATTGAAGAAGAATTTTTGACGTTTTCATTTTATTGAATTTTTAGTTGTGAAAGAATTATCACGGTACAAAGGTGAGCTCTTTAATCCCGGAAAGCGTTACATAGTTGCAGAAAAGAGTTACATCATTCACACATTATTGTTCGCAAAATTTATTCGTGAGACTCAAATTTCAAAAACGAAGTGCATTGAAATTTGTAAGTCGAACAATCCCGACGAAGTCGGAGGGTATAATACCCCGCTGCTCTGCCGCGGAATTTGGGTCCATGGTTTGCCCTGGGGTTCATACCCGTGATTAAAAACAGTTTCTAAATCACCGCAAAAAAAATTCATGATTCAAACGCATAATTCAAACTTCACAGAGTATTGGTTTCCCCCTTTTATTCTCCATTTGAATTTTTTGCCTTACTTTTGATCTTTCTATTTTAAGGTATCAAGATGAACGATCTTCGGGTAACTGTTGAACAAGCATGGGAAAACCGTGAACTCCTCCATGAACCTGATGTTCAGCAGGCAATCCGGAATGTGATAGAAGCACTGGATAAAGGAGAGATCCGGATTGCCCAGCAGATGGGCAGTGAATGGATTGTGANTGAGTGGGTCAAGAAAGCAGTGATCCTGTACTTTCCAATCCAGAAGATGAAAACCACATCAATCGGTCCTTTCGAATTTCATGATAAGATTCCTTTAAAAAAAGGGTTTGAAGCCCTCGGGGTGCGGGTCGTTCCGCATGCCATTGCACGGTATGGTTCATTTCTCGCAAAAGGAGTGATCCTTATGCCTTCGTATGTCAACATCGGTGCGTATGTCGACACCGGCACCATGGTGGATACCTGGGCCACGGTGGGATCCTGCGCACAGGTTGGTAAAAATGTCCACCTCAGCGGCGGTGTCGGTATCGGTGGCGTCCTTGAACCGGTTCAGGCAGCGCCGGTCATCATTGAAGATGATTGTTTTATCGGTTCCAGGTGCATAGTTGTTGAAGGTATACGTATCGGGAAGGAAGCCGTGCTGGGAGCAAATGTCGTACTGACTGCATCCACTAAAATCATTGATGTTTCAGGCATGGAACCCATCGAAATGCAAGGATACATTCCTCCGCGTTCGGTCGTGATNCCAGGATCTATCGAAAAAAAATTCCCGGCAGGATCCTATCATGTTCCCTGTGNCCTGATCATCGGGAAAAGAAAAGAATCGACCGACCTGAAAACATCACTGAACCAGGCCTTGAGGGAATACAATGTTAACGTATAACATTTCTCAATCGCCGTTAAATTTATTCCTGAAGATGTTTTCAGGAATTTAAAAAGGATAAAAAGTATTCAACTTCTATGTCCTTTCTTTTGCTACCACCAAAAGAAAGGACCAAAGAAAAGTCACCGCTGCATGAAAATCGCTAAAAATCTTCGTCATTCGCTAAACTGCGGAAACTCGTCGCTTCGCTCCTCAAACAGCCCGCAGTTTTTTACACTCATTTCTCGATTTTTTTAACGCAATTTTCATGAGGCGGTTTATTATCAACTTTACATAAAGGTTGATGCAAAAAAACATACAGTCGCCGCATAAGCAGCCTTGGATGGTGCTATCGAACGAAGTGAGATTGCGCCAGACGCAGCTGCGTTGCGGCGACGAGGCCCGCCCGGCCTGAGGGCAAATCAAAGTAAAGTAAGAAATGGTGAGTGTTGTTCCTAATAAATATTATGACAACCAGGATTTGAAAAAAATATTAGTCATACAAACTGCTTCCATCGGTGATGTGATCCTTGCAACGCCGGTGATTGAAATACTGCACCGGTTTTACCCGGAAGCATCCCTCGACTTGCTTGTAAAAACCGGCATGGAAGGACTTTTTCGCAATCATCCCTTTCTTCACAATGTGATCACCTGGAATAAGAATCAGGGAAAATACAGGAATTTCTTCAGGATTTTCGGCATGATCCGGAAACAGAAATACGATGCCGTCATTACGGTCCAGCGGTTTGCCCTTACCGGGATCCTGGCCGCATTTTCGGGGGCAAAGATCCGGATTGGGTTTTCGAAAAATCCTTTTTCAATATTCTTCACTACATCTATCCCTCATATCTTCCGGGAAGGGATGCACGAAGTGGAAAGAAACCTGATGCTGACAGCGGCGCTGACCGATACATCCATTGTAAACCCCAGGCTCTATCCTACTGCTACCGACCATGCCAAGACAGCCTCTTATAAGTCACCGGTGTATTACACTATTTCTCCGGCATCCCTCTGGTTTACGAAACAATATCCTCTGGAAAAATGGGTAGAGTTCATCAGCTATATACCGATTCAAACCAAAATCTATTTTCTCGGTTCTCCAGATGATCAGGTCTTATGTGAAGAGATCATCCGGCGCTCCGGCCACCCGGGATGTATCGACCTCTCCGGCAAGCTTTCCTTCCTGGAATCTGCTTCATTGATGAAGGATGCCCGGATGAATTTCACCAATGATTCCGCCCCTTTGCACATTGCTTCTGCCATGAATGCCCCTGCGACGGTGATTTATTGCTCTACCGTTCCCCGTTTTGGTTTTGGCCCTCTTTCAGATGATTCCAGGATCGTGGAAATCGGGGAGCTTTACTGCCGTCCTTGCGGGATCCATGGATACCGTTCCTGCCCTGAAAAACATTTCCGTTGTGCAACCCTGATAGATGTGGAACAGCTTGTTTCCCGCCTCTGACACCCGAATTTACCTTCTTACACAATTAAAAACGATTTTTATCGTAATTTTACACGGTGATGTAAGGTATTCATGACCTTCTGCCCCCCAAAATATGCTTACGATCAAAAATGAAATAAAGAAATGCGTTGAAGTCCTGAAGAAGGATGGGACCATTCTTTACCCGACCGATACCATTTGGGGAATAGGATGTGATGCGACCAGCCAAAAAGCCGTTGAGAAAATTTATCGTCTCAAGAAACGCCTTGAGAGCAAAAACCTTATCATTCTTCTTGCAGACATGAAGGAGATCTCAAAATATGTTAAAACTGTTCCTAATATTGCCCGGGACCTGATGACAAATGTTGAACGTCCCCTGACCATCATTTACCCGAATGCGCAAAATCTTGCAAAAAATGTAATTGCAGAAGACCATTCCATTGCCATCCGTATCGTAAAAAATGAATTCTGCAAAGCCTTGATCCGTGCATTTGGTAAGCCCATTGTTTCTTCATCTGCCAACATTGCCGGCGAACCGGCTCCCATGGTTTTCAAATGTGTTTCAAAAGAGATCCTCGATCATGTGGACTATGTTGTTACGCTATACCAGGATGTTTTACGGGAGGTGAAACCTTCAAGGATCATCAAATTGAAAGAGAACGGTGAGTTTCATATAATCCGGCCATGACGACAAACAGCAAGTATAGGCAACTGGCGATCCGGAAGGAAGATAAGGAGTTCACCATTAAAAACACAGATAATGATACGCTGCGTAAATGGTTCTATCTCCTGACGCTCGGAAGAAAACTGGATGAGAAGGCGCCGAATTACCTCAAGCAGGCGCTGGGATGGTCGTACCATGCACCCTATGCTGGCCATGACGGGATCCAACTGGCCATCGGGCAGGTATTCGACCGTAATACTGATCATCTTTTTCCTTATTACCGGGATATGCTTACAGTAATCTCCGCCGGGCTCACGGCAGAAGAGATCATCCTGAACGGGCTTTCCAAGGCAACGGATATTGCAAGCGGCGGCCGGCACATGTCGAATCATTTTGCCAAACCCGAATGGAACATTCACAACGTTTCATCCTCCACTGGTAATCATACCCTTCATGCAGTGGGTGTAGCAAGGGCGATAAAATATTACGGTGCGAAAGGTGTGGCCATCAGCTCACAGGGAGAATCGTCCGCTTCAGAGGGGTATGTCTACGAAGCCATCAATGGCGCCAGCCGGGAAGAGCTGCCGGTCATTTTCGTTTTCCAGGACAATGGCTACGGAATATCTGTGCCGAAATCAGGCCAGACCGCAAATCCCAGGGTTTCTGATAACTTCCTTGCATTCAAAAATCTCAGTATCATCTATTGCAACGGGAAGGATATGTTCAACTCCATGAACGCCATGCTGAAAGCAAAACATACCGTTCTTGAAAAAGGCAAACCGGTCATTGTTCATGCCAATTGCATCCGCATCGGATCACATTCAAACAGCGACCGCCAAGAGCTTTACCGCAGCCCGGAAGAGTTGCAGGAAGCCCGGTTGATGGACCCACTTGCAAAATTCCGGAAGATCCTGCTCTATTCTGAAAAATTTACGGAAGAGGAACTTGTAACCATCGAACAGGAAGCAGCACAGGTCATCTCTGCTGCGCATAAAAAAGCGTTGACAGCCCAGGATCCTGATCCTGCAAGCATCTTCAATTTTGTTACTGCAGAACCATATAAATCAGAAACATACCCGGATGGGATCCCGGATGGAAGCGGCCCTAAGAAAAAGTTCATTGAAGCACTAAACGAAACATTGAAGGCGGAGTTCCGGCTTAATTCCGACACCTTTATGTGGGGACAGGACATGGCAAGCGGTACCAAAGGGGGAATTTTCAATGTTTCGAAGGGGCTGCAACAGGAATTCGGACTGAAACGGGTTTTCAATGCTCCCATTGCCGAAGATTTTATCGTTGGAACTGCCAATGGAATGAGCCGGTTCAATGAGAAGATCCGGATTGTAATTGAAGGAGCTGAATTTGCCGATTATTTCTGGCCTGCCATGGAACAGCTTGTGGAGATGTCGCACGACTACTGGCGCAGTAATGGTCAATTCACAGCCAACGTCACTATACGGCTGGCTTGCGGCGGATATATCGGGGGCGGTCTCTACCATTCCCAGACCATTGAAAGCGCATTGTCGACTTTGCCGGGGCTGAGGATCGTATATCCTTCTTTTGCCGATGATGCCGCAGGATTGCTCAGGACCTGTATTCGTTCAAAAGGCCCGACGGTTTTTCTAGAGCCAAAGGCGCTATACAATGATCCGGTTGCAACAGCCGCTGTGCCGGATGACTTCGTTGTTCCATTCGGTAAAGCAAGGATCCGACGCAAGGGAGACCGCCTCACCATAGTGACTTATGGGAACACAACACACATGTGCCTTCAAGCAGCCGAAAAGGTTGCCAATGAAAAAAAAATCCAGGTCGAAGTCATCGATATCCGTTCCATCGTTCCTCTTGATAGTGAAACCATCCTGCGGTCGGTTGAAAAGACCAACCGTGCCTTGGTGGTGCATGAGGACAAGCAATTTTCGGGGTTCGGTGCGGAAATCGCGGCCATGATCCAGGAAAAAGCATTCCGTTCACTCGATGCTCCCGTAAAAAGAGTTGGGGGCACTTACACTCCCATCGGTTTTAACCGCATCCTTGAGAAAGCGATTCTTCCTGATGAAGATAAGATCCACAAAGCTATTAATGAAATCCTGGCATTTTGAGTTCTCACCCATAACACCCACTGAATGAATCAACGAACATTGCTACTGCTCCTATTATTTCTTTTACCGGGATTGATTCCTGTAATGGCACAAAAAGAAAAGCAAAAAACGTATACAATCAGTGGAAAGGTAACTGATATCCAGAACGGGGAAAGCCTTATCGGGGCAACGATCTTCATTCTCGAAAAGAAGACAGGCACTGTTTCCGATATTTATGGAAATTTCTCGATCTCCTTGCTCCCGGGGCAATACACGGTAACCATTTCCTACATCGGGTACGGACCTGTAAAAAAGACGATTACATTGGATAAGGACATTTCATGGAAAATAGAACTGTCTGTCCACCAGGAAACCCTGAAAGAGTTTGAGATCACGAGTGAGAAGAATGACCATAATGTGGCAAGGCCGGAGATGAGCACCTTCAAGATGGATATCAAAACCATCGAAAGCATTCCTGCGCTCTTCGGGGAAGTGGATATAATAAAAGCCATCCAGATGCTTCCCGGGGTTCACTCGGTGAGCGAAGGATCCAGCGGGTTCAGTGTCAGGGGAGGAGCAGCCGACCAGAACCTGATATTGCTCGACGGGGCAACGGTTTACAATGCCTCCCACATGCTGGGATTTTTCTCAGTATTCAACAATGATGCGATAAAAGATGTTAAACTTTATAAGGGAGATATTCCTGCAGCCTATGGAGGAAGGCTCTCATCGGTACTGGATATCCATATGGATGAAGGGAATTCGAAGAAATTTGAAGTAAACGGTGGCATCGGATTGATCTCGAGCCGTCTTACCATTGAAGGGCCGATTCTCAAAGACAGGTGTTCCTTCATCGTATCCGGAAGAAGAACCTATGCAGACCTTTATCTGCCACTTTCCTCCAATACCGCTTTGCAGAAAAACAAACTCTATTTCTACGATCTGAATGCCAAGATCAACTATAAAGCCGGGGAAAATGACCAGATCTTTCTTTCCGGTTATTTCGGAAGGGATGTCTTCAAGAACAATTTTGCAGGAATGCAATGGGGCAATGGAACAGGGACCGTCAGATGGAACCATCTCTTCACACAAAAACTCTTTGGCAACTTTTCTGCCAATTACAGTGACTACCGTTACCTGATCGACGGAGGAAATGGCGATGCATCGGCATTTCAATGGAATGCCAGCCTGAAAGATATAGGTGTCAAAGGAGATATCAGCTATTTTACAAATCCCAATAATACCATCAAATTCGGTGTTTCTGCCACATACCATATGATCGATCCCGGGATGGCCAAAGGTACCGGAGGATCCTTCATCAACCAGTTAAAGGTGCCGAAAAATTATGCACTTGAAACAGGTTTGTATGCAGGCAATGAGCAGCGGTTCGGACAGAATCTCACGATAAAGTACGGGGTAAGGTTGTCGGTTTTCCAGAATATCGGTCCCGGTACGGTTTATCAATACAACAGCAGCTTCAATACTACCGGGTCAACAATATATAAATCCGGAAAATTCTTCAACACCTATTTTGGGATAGAACCACGGCTCGGAATTCTCTATGAGTTCAACGAAAAATCCTCCATTAAAGCAAGTTATGCACGGACAAACCAGTACCTGCAGCTGGCACAGAATTCCACCGTGGGAACGCCGTTGGATATCTGGTTCCCTTCCAGTCCGAATGTAAAACCCCAGCTTTGTGACCAGGTTGCCATGGGATATTTCAGGAATTTCCGGAAGAATACAATCGAGACCTCGTTTGAATTGTATTATAAATGGATGCAGCGTGTAATCGACTTCAAAGATTATGCGGTTCTTTTGCTCAACGACACGCTGGAAGGGCAATTGCGCACCGGGAAAGCCTGGTCCTACGGAGCCGAATTCCTGGTGAGGCTGAATGAAAAGAAACTGAACGGATGGGTCAGCTATACCTATTCCAGGGTTTTCCGGAAAATCGATTTGATCAACGACGGGAAGTTCTACCCTGCGCCTTATGATAAGCCGCACAACGTTGCTATCGTGCTGAATTATAAGATATCCAGGCGCTTTATGGTTTCCGCCAATTGGATATATGCCACCGGGAACCCTTTGACCTTCCCTATCGGTAGGGCGGAGGTCGGAGGCAAAATCATTCCCATTTATTCCGACCGCAATGCTTATCGTTACCAGGCCTACCACCGGCTGGACGTTTCTGCAACCTTGTTTTCAAAACCAAAGCCCGGTAAAAGATTCACCTGGGATCTGAATGTATCCGTCTATAATGTCTACAACCGGCATAATACATGGTCGATCGAATTCACACAGGATGACATCAATCCGAATGTGACCAATGCTACTAAAGTATATTTGTTCGGGCTCATTCCCTCCATCACCTTTAATTTCCATTTCAACAATGAATAAGCGAATTTTAATCATCCTTGCCGTTGCTTTCCTTGCAACATCCTGTACGGAAAAAATCAACCTGAAGCTGGATTCAACCTATACACGTCTGGTTGTCGACGGCCATATNAAATCCGATACCATGGNNTATTCCATCAATCTGACNAAGACTTCGGATTATTTTTCCAATGCGCCNTCACCCAGGATGGTTAATGCAACAGTGTCGCTGACAGATGGGACCAACACATTCCCGCTGACAGAAACAGTTCCAGGCCAGTCGGGCATTTATAATACGGATCCCGGATTTGCAGGAACCATCGGCAAAAACTATACCCTGCACATTACTTTACCCGAAGTAATCGCCGGCACGACCGAGTATACTGCTTCTTCTCAATTGATCGGTGTCACCAAACTCGATTCCATTAAATCGGTTTTTCGGACAGATATCGGGAAAGAAGGGGTCTGGCAGGTAAAAATCTATGCACAGGATCCTCCGGGCACCAAAAATTATTATATGCTCAACCTTTATCGTAACAATGTACTTTGGTCGGATACCATCAACAAAATAGCCGTATCCGAAAACCAGTTTTTTGCAGGAAATTATATTGATGGTGCAGATGTGTTCTACATCAATAATTCACACAAATGGGAAACGCTTTATCCCGGAGACACAATCATGGTGGAATTATCGGCCATCACAAAAGAATATTATGATTTCATCAACCAGGTTAAGCAGGCCGGGTTCAGCATTCCCTTTTTCACCGGCCCCCCGGCGAATGTCCAGGGAAACGTCAGCAATCAAGGAGTAGGCTTCTTTGCCGCCTATTCAAGCAGTTATGCAAAAACGGTCGTTAAATAGGTGGCGAGTTGGTGAGCTGGTGAGCTGGTGAACTGGCGAGTTGGCGAGTTTTTTTCTGCGAAAATCAGCGATTTTTTTCTGCGAAAATCAGCGAGAAACCTTTGTTGGGAAAGCTCTTTCACCGCGAAGACTAAGGTCGCTAAGAAAATAAATCGTAAATCGTAGATCTAAAATTCATTCGTAAATCGAAAATCGTATTTCGTAAATTGATCAGCTGATTTGAAAATTTTATCTATATGAAACAACGGGCAACTTTCTTTACAAAATCAATATCATTATTATTTTTAATGACGATCTCATTTCTCGGTTTTTCACAAAACCAGGAATTAATCGGAAAGATAAAAGGTTCCTGGTCGGGGCCTATTAAAGTTGGCTCGGCAGAACTGACACTGGTCATCAACATTTCCGTGGATGAGAAAGACAATTTTATAGTTACCATAGACAGTCCTGATCAGGGAGTAAACGGAATAGCTACCAGCAAGGTGACAGTCACCCGGGACTCCCTCATCGTAAAATCAAAAACTCTCATGGGCACATACCTGGGAGCATTTGATGAGAATTTTTCCACTTTGAAAGGGATATGGAAACAAAGCGGGATGACCTTACCTTTGGATCTTCATCATTCCTTTGAAAAATACAGTGTGAAAAGGCCCCAGGAACCTAAACCTCCTTATCCCTATCTTGAAAGAGAGGTCATCGTAAAAAATGAGAATGCGAAGATTGAACTTTCGGGAACCCTTACAATGCCTGAGAAAGGCGGCCCCTTTCCTGCCGTGATCCTGATCACCGGGTCGGGAGCCCAGAACCGGAATGAAGAATTGATGGGGCATAAGCCATTCCTGGTCCTGGCCGATTACCTCACCCGGAAAGGGATTGCAGTATTGCGTTGTGATGACCGGGGATTTGGTAAGTCTACCGGGACTTTCTCCACGGCAACCATACTTGATTTCGCAACCGACGTCTCCGCGGCCATCGAATTTCTGAAAACGCAAAAAGAAATTGACACCACGAAGATTGGCCTTGCAGGCCACAGCGAAGGCGGACTGGTTGCCCCGATCGTCGCATCGGAACGAAAAGATGTTGCCTTCCTGGTTCTCCTGGCAGGTCCCGGCCTGACCGGAGAACAGATCCTCCTGATGCAGTCGGCCATCATCAATAAAAAAGCAGGTTTAACTGAGAAGGAACTTGCTTCTGACAACCTTTTACGGACAAAGATCTATGCTGCAATCAAAAAGAACTCTGATAATAAAAAGGCAGGAGTGAAGGTCAAAGCGCTCTTCCGTTCCGCTAAAAAGAAAAATCCTGGTGGTAATGGTCTGTGCCAGTTAGATAATTACCAAATTGATCTTTTTATTCAACAATGCACCTCGCCCTGGTTCCGTAATTTTCTTGTTCTCGATCCCATCGACTACCTCTCGAAAGTTCATTGTCCCCTACTGGCATTAAATGGTTCTCTGGATATACAGGTACCTGCAAAGGAAAACATGGAAGCCATTGAGAAAGCATTGATCTTCGGTGGAAATTCAAGCTATTCCATTGAAGAGATCCCGGGAGCGAATCATCTTTTCCAGCAGGCAAAAACAGGAAATGTAGATGAATATGCCAAGATCGAAGAGACCATGTCTCCTGAGGTGCTAGAGAAGATCGCAACCTGGATTGGGAAAGAGGTAAAATAAAAAGCCCTTTTTTTCATCAAAAAAGGAGGTTTTCATAAAAGTCGAGAATCACCGCTAAGACGCGAAGACGCTAATTTCGCAAAGAATCAGATTTATAACATTAACGAATTTTTAGCGCCTTGGCGTTTTATTGGGGAATAAATCAATTTCATTATCTTTGATTACTTTTAATGTATGATTTCAGAATTATTGGAAAACAATTAACAAAACGCAAATCAAATACCCTATGGACCGATCCCTGAGCGCAATTTCTCCCATTGATGGCCGGTACCGCAAAGTGACCGAACCCCTGGCCACCTATTTTTCCGAATCGGCCATCATCCGCTACCGTCTGATGGTGGAAGCCGAATATTTTATTGCCCTATGCAACATTCCAATCCCTCAGCTTCGCCAATTCAATAAAAATTTATTTCCGGAGATCCGGTCGATTTATACACAGTTTGAGGTGAAAGATGCCATCCGGGTCAAGGAGATCGAGAAGATAACAAACCATGATGTAAAGGCCATCGAATATTTCCTGAAAGAGCGGTTTGCTGAACTGAAGATTGATGAGTACAAGGAATTTATCCACTTCGGGCTGACTTCCCAGGATATCAACAACACTGCATTCCCATTGGCCCTGAAGGAAGCCTTTTTGAAAGTTTATAAGCCTTTGCTGGATGAGATTCTCGAAACCCTCAAGCACAAAAGCAAGGAATGGAAGAAGGTCCCGATGCTTGCCCGCACCCATGGCCAACCGGCATCACCAACTACCATCGGGAAAGAATTCTATGTTTTTGCTGAAAGGCTTGAAAAGCAGATCAACCTGTTGCAAACGATCCCCTCTTCCGCGAAATTCGGCGGGGCAACCGGAAATTTCAATGCCCATCATGTTGCTTATCCATCCATCGACTGGATAAAATTTGCAGACCGGTTTGTACAGGATTCATTAGGACTGGAAAGGTCAACCACCACCACCCAGATCGAACACTATGACAACCTGGCCGCTTTTTTCGATAACCTGAAAAGGATCAACACCATCCTCATCGACTTTTCACGGGATGCATGGACTTATATCTCGATGGATTATTTCCGCCAGAAAGTGAAGAAAAATGAAGTTGGGTCATCCGCCATGCCGCACAAGGTCAACCCCATCGATTTTGAAAATGCTGAAGGGAACCTTGGTCTTGCTAATGCCCTGTTTGAACACCTCTCTGCAAAACTCCCGGTATCACGCCTGCAGCGCGATCTTACCGACTCCACTGTGATCCGTAACACAGGTGTTCCCCTGGCACATTCCATGATTGCATTCCATTCGCTGTTGAAAGGAATCGATAAACTGATCCTCAATGAGGAAAAGATGGCAAAAGACCTGGATGAAAACTGGGCTATAATTTCCGAAGCTATTCAGACCATCCTTCGCAGGGAAAATTACCCGGATCCCTTCGAAGCTTTAAAGGATCTGACCCGGGGAAATGCAAAAATCAACCGGCAGAAATTGCATAAATTTATTGACTGCCTGAGGGTATCGGCTAAGGTGAAAAACGAACTGAAGAAGATTACCCCGGCCAATTATACGGGAATAATCCCTTTTTAGAAAGCAGGATGAAAGTCAGCGGTTTTACGATTGTCCGCAATGCCATCAAATTCGATTATCCCATTGTGGAATCGATCGCTTCTATCCTTCCTCTGTGCGATGAAGTCATTGTTGCTGTAGGAAATTCGGAAGACGGTACCCGGGCGCTGGTCGCATCGATCGGTTCGTCAAAGATCAGGATCATCGATACCGTTTGGGATGATTCCCTGCGCATGGGAGGGGAAGTTCTTGCCGTTGAGACCAACAAAGCATTTGATGCCATTTCCCGCGACAGCACCTGGGCCATTTATATCCAGGCAGATGAGGTATTGCATGAAGACGGCTACGGGAAGCTCCGGGATGCAATGGGAAAATGGGAAACCAACACGGAAGTGGAAGGATTTGTGGTGAATTATCTTCATTTTTATGGTTCGTATGATTTCATTGCAGATTCACGAAAGTGGTACCGGAAAGAAGTGAGGATCATCCGGAATGACAAGAAAATAAGGTCATACAAAGATGCCCAGGGTTTTCGGAAAGAAGGACAAAAACTTCGTGTCAAACCGACGGGAGCCATCATGTGTCACTACGGATGGGTGAAACCGCCCGAATTCATCCGGTCCAAATTGCAATACTTCCATACTCTCTGGCACGATGAGGAATGGATGGAGAAGAACAAGACCAAACTGGAATCCTTGGATTATTCAGGGATCGACTTTCTGGCCCTTTTCCAGGGAACGCATCCCTCAACCATGCAAAAACGGATCAGCGAGAAGAACTGGAAATTTGATTTCGATCCGACACGAAGGAAGTTTACACCTGTAACACGGATACTATATTGGTTGGAGAAGAAGACTGGTATTTTGATTGGAGAATATAGGAATTATAAAATAGTGAAGTAGCGTTGCTTCGCTACGCTCGCAATGACAACTACTTCCTCTCACTCACAAAAAAAATTGTCATTGCGAGGAACGAAGTGACGAAGCAAAGCGAAAATCTCGTGACGCGTGACGCGTTACGCGTCACGAATTTTTCAATTAATAACACCTGTTTTCTCCAAGCTTTTCTTATTTTTGTAAAAAAATGATGTTTTATGGATTTAAGTAAGATTTTATCGATCTCAGGGAAAAGTGGGTTATTCCAGGTTGTTTCGCAGTTGAAGAATGCGGTACTGGTTGAATCCCTTCTGGATAAAAAACGGTTTCCTGCTTTCGCTCATGAGAAAATCAGCTCACTGGAAGAGATTGCAGTCTTTACCGCCACTGAAGATAAACCGCTGAAAGACATTCTGAAGTCCATCTTCGACAAACTGGAAGGAAAACCAGCTCTTGATGCGAAATCCAACAACAAGCTGATCCAGGCATTTTTCCTTGAAGTGGTCCCGGATTATGATTCTGAAAGGGTGTATATCTCGGATATCCGGAAAATCATCACCTGGTACAACCTTTTGCTGGAACATCAACTCCTGGATTTTACGGAAAAGGAAGAGGAGAAACCCGAAGAAAAGAAAGAAGAAACTGCTGAGGATGCACCTGTAGTTAAGCCGGCAGCAAAGAAAAAGAAACCTGCAGAGAAGAAAGTGGAAGGCGAAAAGGCAAGTGGGAAAAAGAAAGAGACCCCTGTAAAAAAGAAACCAAAGAAAGATCCATCATAAAAGCTAATAAATATGCGAAAAGCATTTTTCAATTTTAAAAATATTTTATATATTTAGTTATCTCCTAAAACCCGTTTTATGAAAAAATTCATTTATACTCTGATCGGAATAGGATCATCCTTTATTCTGGTTTCATGTTCTACAACTTTCCAGATGATTTCAGAAGGTGAGAGTTTTGATGCTCTTTCAAAAATTACGGATTCGAAATTTCCGAGCATGTTTCCGAACGGAGGAGATAGTTCTAAGAATCTGACTTTCTGCATGAAATCAACAGGAGGATTCTATAATATTTATTTAAAGGATAATGTTCTTACTTCAGCGATAATTAAAAAAACCGATGGTTTTAATTATAATTTAATGCCGAATTACAACAAAGCAACAAATCGTATTGTTTTTCAATATTGGGATAAAACTAATTATGATATCTATTATATTGATGCAAGTAAAGGGAAGGCTATTACACAAATTACAAACACTGATGAAAATGAATATTCCCCTGCATGGTCCGTTGATGGTAAAAAAATTATTTTTGAAAAAGGGGCTCCACCAAGACTCTTTTTAACCTTAAAGAAAACGTCAAAGAATAAGGCAACGTCATTAGATCAAATTACTCTACCAAATAATCAAATATGGATAAAAGATTTATCAACAGGTGAATTAAAAATGGTTGGACAGGGAAGTTACCCTAAGTTTTCTCCAAATGGAATGTATATTGTTTTTGTAAAATACGACTTGAATAAGTCAAAGACAAAGGAGACAGGAACTATCTGGATTATGTCTATTGATGGGGAGAACCAGAAGCAACTTACTGATGCAAATGTTGGTTATGCAATACTTCCAAATTGGAGTCCAAGCGGCAAAGAAATAATATTCCAACTGGCAAAACCTAACAAAAAAGATGCGGACATATATTCAGTAGACATCAATGGAGAAAACCTGAAACAATACACGATTAACAAATCCAATGATTTTTCACCTTATTGGTCTGAGGATGATTTTATCTATTTTTCCTCTGACCGTGGTGCTAAAATTGGTGAGTATCAAATCTGGCGTTTTAAAATGTCAGGGCAGCAATAGTTTTTTTTAATTGCAAAAGTTGAACTTTCTTAATGAAAACCAGGAAATTTATCCATGATTTCGTTGTTTGGAAAAATGTTCAACTGAATCCACGCCATTTTATTCTTGAACTTACTCCTCCTGAGAAATTACCACTAATATATCCCGGGCAGTTCGTACAGGTTCTTATTAAAGATTCCCCCTCCACTTTCCTGAGAAGGCCTTTTTCGATCCATGGGGTTGACCCGGAACGGAATACCTTCCGTCTCCTGATCCAGATCAAAGGAGAAGGAACACGGCATCTCTCGCATGTGAGTGAAGGTGAAAAACTGAATGTATTGTACCCCCTCGGGAATTCTTTTACCCTGCCTTCCGGGAAGAATGTGTTGCTCATTGGCGGAGGCTGCGGGGTAGCTCCCCTTCTTTTTCTTGCCAGGTGGTTGAAGGAACAGGATGTGAAGGTGACAATACTGACAGGATGGAAAAGGAAAGAAGATATCTTCGAGAAAGATGCATACCTGCAATGCGGAGAAGTGCTCGTGACCACGGAAGACGGATCGGAAGGGGAAACAGGGATGGTGACAAACCATTCCATCTTTAAAACAAAATTAAATTTTGACCGGATATACTGCTGTGGTCCCGATCCGATGATGAAAGCAATTGCCAAAATCTCAAAAGAGAACAACATCAACTGCGAAGTTTCACTGGAGAATACCATGGCCTGCGGATTCGGTGTTTGCCTTTGCTGCATCACCCCGACCAACCATGGAAACCAGCGGGTTTGTGTGGAAGGACCGGTGTTTAGTACAAAAGAGCTGGGATGGTAGGACAACATAATTACGAATTACTAATTACGAATTACGAATGAATGAGTTCATAAAGTTTATAAAGTTTGTAAAGTTCATAAAGTCAAAAAAGTCACCTCGGCACCACTGCACCACGGCACCAATT
>JGI24136J36422_10000446_pt1 | contig 16066 bp, 15 predicted proteins | sample BarGraNGADG00212_2_FD_36422 | JGI IMG/M metagenome (IMG submission 36422)
AAATCAGGACTTGATTACACGGACTGTCATTGCGAGCGAAGCGAAGCAATCTTTTTATCCTTGTGCCTTTTGTCTTTAATGTCAATCCTTCACAACAAAGATATGACTATTTATATAGTCACGCAACTATTTTGCAATAATAATGACTATTATTTTAGTCATTTATTGTAAAGCACTCATATTCATTGGAATTGGCGAATAGATATTTTTAACTAAATTGCATCAGCAATTAATTTTAAAAATTATACTATGAAAAGAAACATTATTTTATCATTATCATGTGCAGCAGCGATGCTAATCATGCTTCCTTCCTTTGGCCAGGGGTCAAATAAACTTACTGAAAAAGAGAAGAAAGACGGTTGGGTTTTATTATTCAACGGTAAAGATTTTAAAGGCTGGCGGCAATGCAATGGAACTGCAATGCCTAAAAACTGGATTATTGAAGATGGTACCATGAAAGTTGTTACCGCTGAAGGAAAGAAACCCGGTGAGGGTTCAAACGGGGATATTGTATTCGGTGATAAGAAATTCAAAAACTTTGAATTATCAGTAGACTGGAAAGCCAGTAAAATGGCAAACTCAGGAATTTTCTTCAATGTAAGAGAAGTTCCGGGACAACCAATATACTACGCTGCACCTGAGATTCAGATTCTCGACAATGTCGATGCTACAGACAATAAAGTTGCCAGTCACCTTGCAGGGTCATTATATGATATGATTGCAGCTGATCCTAAAACCGTTCATCCTGCCGGTGAATGGAACACGATGTTGATTTCCGTTAAAAATGGTAAAGTAACTCAAATTCAAAACGGGGTAAAGGTTGTAGAGTATGAATTATGGACACCGGCATGGGATGCTCTTGTTGCCAAGAGTAAATTCAAAACATTCCCGGGATTTACAGAAGGAATTGCCAAAGAGGGCTTTATCGGACTCCAGGACCATGGATATCCAGTATGGTTCAGAAATGTAAAAATCCAGGAGTTAAAATAATAAATGACGATTGAACAAATGAAAAAGCGCATTCAGGTATGTCTGTTTGCGCTTTTTCTTGTGGGTTGTACTGGAGTCGAACCAGTGACCCCTACCCTGTCAAGGTAATGCTCTAAACCAACTGAGCTAACAACCCGGTAATTTTTTATTCAGATAATCTGCTCTAAACCTCCCGATAGCTATCGGGATGAGCTAACAACCCTTATTTGTGGTAAAAATAATAATTTTATTCATTCATTTTGCTTCCTGCTTCCATATTGTTAATTTCGATTTTCAAAAATATTGATATGAAAAGGAAAGGCGTTTTATTAGAACTTATGTTTTTTTTATTCCTGGGGATTCAATTTTGTTCTTCACAGAGTAATAATTCTTCTCATGAAACCCTGTCAGCTAATTCTGAAAAATATATAAATTCATCACTGGGTGAAAATGTTTTTGTGTTTGAACCAGGGATGGATATGAAAGAGATTCAAAGTTTAATTGATTCTGTTTTTAATAGACAATCCTCAGGTAAAAGCGAATTCAGCAAAAACCGCTATGCGCTATTATTTAAACCAGGCAAATATAATCTGGATGTGAAAGTTGGGTATTACATGCAGATACTCGGATTAGGGGAATCTCCGGAAGATGTGGTAATTGTCGGGGCAGTCCGTTCAAATACTACTCATAATAATAGCGTATTAACCAATTTCTGGCGTTCGACTGAGAATCTAACTGTTATACCAACAACTGACTCTACAAATATCTGGGGCGTATCACAGGCTGCTCCTATGCGGAGGGTTTATATTAGAGGGAATTTACAATTATTCGATAAGGGCTACGCCAGTGGCGGTTTCCTGGCTGATTCAAAAATTGATGGAATTGTAACTTCCGGTCCCCAGCAACAATGGTTTTCGAGAAATACCCAATGGGGAAAATGGTCAGGAGGTAACTGGAATATGATGTTTGTTGGAGTTCCTGATGCACCTTCAGAAAACTGGCCTGCCAAACCTTTTACAACAATTAAGGAAACACCGCTTATCAGGGAAAAACCCTATCTGACTTACGATGAAAAAGGTTTTAATGTCAAAATTCCTGATCTTAAAAAAAATTCAATCGGGCCCGGCTGGTTAAATCATACTAAAGATAAAAAAACTTTGCAACTAAGTGATTTTTATCTTGTTAAGCCAGGTATTGATAATTCGGAATCAATAAATTCTGCTTTAGAAAAAGGGAAGAATCTGTTATTTACTCCTGGAATATATTCTCTTGATAAAAGTCTTAAGGTTACACGCAAAGGGACAGTGATTATGGGAATTGGGATGCCGTCACTGATGCCGCTGAATGGCAATTCAGTTTTGGAAATTTCCGATGTTGATGGAGTATCCGTTTGCGGAATTCTGATTGATGCCGGGAGTATTCGTTCTGAAACATTGCTTCAGGTCGGAGAACCAGGTTCCCGCAGATCGCATGAACCGGATCCTTCTTTTCTTTATGATATATTCTTCAGGGTAGGCGGCCCCGCTCAGGGTTCAGCTTCAAGTTGTATGATAATAAACAGTAAAAATGTTTTTGCAGATCATATCTGGCTTTGGAGAGCCGATCATGGAAACGGCGTGGGATGGGATAAAAACAGATGTGCAAATGGATTGATTGTTAATGGGGACAATGTTACTGTTTATGGATTATTTAATGAGCATTTTCAGGAATATCAGACTCTCTGGAACGGGAATAACGGCCGGGTATATTTTTATCAGAGTGAGATGCCGTATGATCCGCCAACTGCTGATGCATGGAAACACGATGGAATTAATGGCTACGCTTCTTACAAAGTATCAGATAATGTTAAAAGCCATGAGGCCTGGGGAATAGGAATTTATAACGTGTTCTATAATGCTCCGGTTATTGTTGATAATGCAATTGAAACACCTGTCGCATTGGAAAATAAAATTCACCATAAGATAATTTTCTGGTTGAATGGAAATAAAGAGAGCATTGTTAAGAGCATAATAAATGGTAAAGGTGGCAGTGTCAACAATTCAAACAGAAAAGCTACCATGGATTAAATATAAGAGAAGGAAAGTAAGAAAAAACCGGCAGACAGGAATTAACCTACACGGCTACTCTGACAGTCTGGTTAAGCGGTTATTATCTATGCCTCTACAGCTTCTAATCAGGAGATTGTTGCCAGAAGGGCTGTTGAGATGAGCAAATCTTCGGGGTTGGTAATCTTAATGTTTTCACGGTTACCTTCGATAAGGTTAATTTTTTCTCCACTCTTTTCAAGGACAGTTGCATCATCAGTAAATTCCGGACTATATTCCTGCAGATATGCTTTTTTTATAAGTCCGGCATTAAATACCTGTGGCGTTTGTATTTGCTTTACATGGAAACGGTTAACAGGAAGGCTTCCCTCCTCAGATACTATTCTCAGAGATTCGCCTGGAGAAATAGCAGGTATTGCATTGCCAAGTTTTTCAGCAGTATCGAAACACCTTTTAATTGTATCAATACTCACAAATGGTCTGACTCCGTCATGAATTGCGACCAAAGCAGGAGTGTTAACAAACTTAAGTCCGTTTCTGACAGAAAAGAATCGGTTGGATCCGCCTTTAACCAGAGTGTGGAGAATGGAGAATGAATATTTTTTCTGAAGATCAATCCAAAAACGTAATTGGTTTTCGGGAAGCACTGTTATTATTTCTATTGCATCATTGAATGATTTGAATCTTTCAATAGTGTGCATGAGAACAGGTCTCCCGGCAAGTTCCAGAAACTGTTTGGGAATTTCTGCCCCCATTCGTTTACCACTTCCACCCGCTACAATTACNACGTACAGATCCATAAAATAATTTGCTTTATGTTAGTGTATCAGCCCCGCTTTGGNAGNGATGGGGGGCTTTTCCTTAGTATAAAGAAATCTCTTGATGCTTCGCTTTGGTGTTTTTGCAAATTCTTCAGGATGTATCCTGAATTTACTTACAGCCATGAATTCAGGCAACCTCTCATTCACCTCTTTCCTGGTTTTATCCAGAATTTCAATAAGCTGTTCCTCCGTAATATTATCCCTCTTCATCATTTCATAATCGGGAAAAACCAAAGCGATAAGTTTATTATCCACGGAAATTACCACTGATTCGACTATATAATCTTTATTATTTATAACAGCCTCGACTTCTTCAGGATATATATTTTTACCTGANGGNCCGAGTATCATNCTTTTACTTCTTCCTTTAATAAAGATATTGCCTTCCTTATCAATCACACCCAGATCGCCGGTATGCATCCATCCCTCGTCATCAATCATCTCCCGGGTTGCCTTTTCATTCTTATAATACCCTGTCATCACATTCTCNCCTCTCAGAATAATTTCGCCCACAACAGTTTCAGGATCAGGAGAATCAATAGTAACTTCCANTGTGTCGACNGCNCTTCCGGANGCACCAAGCTTAGTTGTATCCCACGAAGCATAGCTGATGAGTGGTCCGCATTCCGTCATTCCATAGCCAACAGAAAATCTGAATTTGATTTTTTTAAAGAATTTCTCGGCATCGGCATTGAAGGCAGCGCCTCCAACAACTAACTCTTTAAAGCGACCACCGAATGTTTCTGTGAGCTTTTCTCTGATTTTCCCAAACAGGATATTATTAATCCCGGGTATAGCAAGAAGTATCTTCATGTGTGGTTTGCTGATAACCGAGAGAAGTTGCTTTTTATAGATTTTTTCAACTACAAGAGGCACTGACACAATCAGTCTTGGCTTTATTTCCTTAAATGCCTGTATCAGAATCTGCGGGGAGGGAGTTTTTGTAAGAATGGTTATATGGCATCCTAAAGTAAAAGGGAAAAGAAATTCAAAAGCACACCCGAAAGTGTGAGCAAGAGGAAGAAAAGAAACTACAGGATCACCCGATTCGAGTGGCATATTATTCTGAGCATACCTGACGTTGGCAGCAAGATTGTTATGAGTTATCATTACCCCTTTTGAAAAGCCTGTCGTTCCGGAGGTATAGCTGATTACTGCAAGATGATCATTTGATATGTCAGAGAACTTAATATCTTCCTTCCTAAGCTCTGGAAATGCTTTTGAATAATTCGCTTCAAGTGACGAGAAGCTTTCTTCAACTGTCTGTTTATCTGATCGTATCAATCTGAAATCATCGAGCGAAAGAACTCCGATAATCTCAGTCATCCTGGTTATATCTAACAGGTCATAGATTTTATCATCTATGAAAAGAAGTCTTGAATCAGAATGATTAATAATATTTGTCAGGTCATCGGGCTTGAAATCAGGAAGAATAGGTACAATTACAGCTCCATAAGTTACAGCTGCCAGATAAGTAATGCACCAGTTCGCGGAATTACGTCCAACAAGGGCAATTTTATCTCCCTCCTTAATACCTGATCCTTTAAAAAGTATATGAAGTTTAAGGATCTTTTCAGCTATAGACTTGTAAGAGTAACCTTTCTCCTTATAATTCGATAAAGCCTCAATTTCCCAGTTTTGCCTGATACTCTGTTCAATATACCCGATTAATCGTTCGTGAATCATAGTTCTGGGTTTTAAATTTATCCGACTAAGTTATAATTTGATTAACAACTACCAAGGTCATCGCAAAGGTTTACAAAGCTCTTTTTAAGCAGCCTCCGGGATAAGTATCATTAAATAAAATACATTACAAGAATAGCCACAATTGAAAGAATATTTACAATTGAAAAGAAGTAATTATATCCTTCTCTTTTCTTGCTGAACTGACCGAGTTTCCTTGCAAATATACCAATGGTCGGAACAAAAAGGACAACAAGGAATGCAAAGAATTCAATTCCAAAGAATACTGTTTCCAGTCCTCCTCTCACAAGCGCTGACAGATAAATAACTATCAGCAGGACCAGTAAATAAACCAGATAACTTATTTTCAGAAAGAGAGTTGAAACCAACCTCCGTTTATGAAGTTGATGCGGTTTAAGATATGCGTAAGCAAGAGCAAAAACAATTATAATAAATACCACCCCAAGAATATGATTGAGTACTGCAGGGAAGTTAGCCATATCCATAGGTATTAATTTATTAATCACGGTTTATTATTTGTCCATACAAGCGAACTTGCGCCCAGTACTGCTGCATTATGAGTGCTTAACTCCGAGGGAAGAAGCTTCACTTTCCCCTTATAAATACTAAGAAGATTTTCTTCCATATATTCTTTTGCCGGTTCGAAAATCAGATCTTTCGCAAGAGCCAGCCCGCCGAAAAGAAAGATCGCTTCAGGATTGGTATGTGCAACAACATCAGCAAGTTTGAAGCCGAGCATCCTACCTGTATGAGTAAATGCTCTCTTCGCGAGATAATCACCTCTTTTGGCGGCTTCATGTATTATTTCCGCGTCAAGTTCGTCGAAACTTATTTTCCTAAGCTCGCTTGGTTCATTACTGTCAGCCATTATCTTAAGCAGAGATCTTTTAAGACCGGTGGCGGAAACATACGTTTCGAGACAACCTTTTCTACCGCATCCGCAGTCGCGGTTTGAAGGACCGGGTCGAATTGCAGTATGTCCGATTTCGCCGGCAAATCCATCGTGTCCATATACAAGTTTACCATCAATTACAAAACCGCTGCCAAGACCGGTACCCAGAGTGATTACAACAAAATTTTTCATTCCCTTGGCGCCTCCATAAACCATCTCTCCCACAGCTGCCGCATTTGCATCATTCGTTACGATAACCGGAAGACTTGTGTGCCTGTGAAAGATCTCTGCCAGTGGAACAATTCCTTTCCATGGAAGGCCTGCGGCATGTTCTATGGTCCCTTTATTGATATTCCCCATAGGTGCACCAATACCGAATCCTATTACTTTGCAACCATCACCTAACCTCCCGGCAGTAACCTTGATCTTTTCATATAATGCGGCCACATACACTTCAATATCATCATATTGAGAGGTCTTTAACCTGTCTTCACCGAGAATATTACCGTCTCTGTCGACTAAACCAAAGACTGTATTTGTACCTCCGATGTCAATACCAACTGCTACCTCTTTCTTTGACATGTCTTTTAAATGATTACTATATATGTGCACTTTGATTTTCCCACCCAAGATATAACATTTTTGATTTAATCTGTTAATTTTAAACCCTGTTTATTCTTATGAATTCAACTTTAGGCACTCCAAACTTTAGTTCACTTTAAGTACTCTTTAGCTATTCAGGTATATATTCATTACCCACTTTTCGTGCCCTGACGGGTTTATCAAGATCAATCCCGAGAGATATCCCTGTCTCCACAAGAATATTCCATCCTGCTGCAAGCTGAACATATTCAGCATATTGACCGCCATCGGGAATAATAATTGTAGGGAACATTGTTTTTTTAGATGATACAGCAATAATATTCATCCCTACTCCTTTTACAAGGCATTCATTAAATTTTTCCTGTTCGGTAGAAAATGGTTCAATCCATATCAGTACTTCACTTTTGTCCATTACTTCCTCAATACCATGAACTGCAAAAGTACCTTCCAGGAATGCTGATTTTTTTCTGGTAATCTCATTGGTCTTCAGGGCCAGTTCTTCAGCGACACCGTTATTTCTTCCTGCAAAGTATATCATGCTCGCTTTCCTGATAATTTCAATTATCGACGGGTCAATTTTTGTTGTCAATGCTTCAGCTGTTTTGTCTGCCAGATCTTTTAGACCATCCATTTTTTCACCATTCACGATCCTGAGCAGTGAGTCATAAAAGAGCCCCTGCTCAATCACTGATTTGGTAGCCGCGACTGCGTCTTCTTTACCACAAATTAGTACATGAGTACCTGTGGCAATTTCTTCAAGTTTGGTTTTTGGATTTGCCGTAAGACCAAAGACTGCAGGATGTTTCTGCTTTTTAAGCGCTGTTGTCAGGCGTACGACCTCCTTTGTCTGTCCCGAATTTGAGGCAGCAAAAACGGCATAGTCATTAAGGTTATACTCTTCAGCCTGTGTACAACCTTCAGTTATAACATTAAGAGACAGNCCCTTTTTATGAGATGCNTAGATTGCTCTTTTGGCAGGAAAAATCCTGCTGCTGCCTTCTCCTGTAAGAAATAGTCCTTTGTGCTTCCTGACAGCTTCTGCAAATTTAGCTGCAACTTCAGGTTTAAAAGACCTGATGATCTGCGGAGTTTCCATCATTTCCCTTACCAGGGCATACTTATTGTACTTTTCCTCTGTTAGTTTCATAATTATTGTATTTTAGTAATTAGATATTCTGAAAGATCATTCTGAACCTGGGATTCTTTCTGGAATCCTCCTCCGAGATGCTGCCAGTAAACTTCAGCATACTCAATCCCCACCATTTTGCCATAGTTGCGGTTTCCTTCGAGCACATATCCGAAGAAATCATTTATCTTATGCATGTGTTGCATTAACTCTATCTGTGAGATATGATATCCCAGCATTTTTTTCTTTGTTTCAATAGCTGTTTTTATATCAACAAAAAAATGAGGAGGCACTATCTGCGATCCCAGCGGGTCAGATAAGGTCAGTGGCGATGAATGATACAACANTGGGGTGATTTCGAGAGCTTTTTCCTTTACCGGTACCGTTCCAAGTGAAGAGACCATAGCTGCNGTTTCTACAATATTAGCAGTTGTCCTGTGATCAGAATGGTAATCAGATGGAAGATGAGTGAATATGATACCTGCACCAACTTTTCTTATCAGAGATATTGCTTTTAACCTCATCTCCTTAGTATCAAAAAGAAACCCATCGGTTCCTCCGAGCATGTAGTATTCAGCATCCAGAACCGAAGCTGCTTTTTTTGCCTCTTCAATGCGGATCTTTGCTGTCTCTTCCATAGTCATATNACAACCNCCAAGATCCCCGGCGGTCATGGTGGCTATAACAATCTTATAACCTTTGTCTTTCAGAAGTTTCAAGACTCCGGCATTCCATGCTTCTGCATCATCAGGATGGGCATGAAATGACAGTACGACTTTGTTAAATTCTTTGGCCATAGCTAATTATTTTATTTTCTTGTTGCGAATATTTTTTCAAGTTGNANAAACTCCGGAAGCTCTCCTGTAAGAGGCTTTATATAATCAATGAATTTTTGAGATACATGATTCCCTTCGGCATTAAAAAACTCTGATGACATTGGCTTTGCAGANACAGCAACCTCTTTTAAAGAGACTTTACCAAATTCGATGGTATAGGGATCGTTTGAAATTCTTTTAATACTTACCATAACTCCCGATTCCCCTCTCTCTGCNAGTTTAACTGCTTCGACTCCGCACCGGTAAGCCTCATCAAGATCAACGCNTGATGCTCTCACGAAGTCGCACATTATCAATGACTCAGTGATTTGAAATTCGCCTCTGTAACCGAACTCACCTGAAATCATCCGGTGAAGGCTGAGCGCAACGCTTGAGCCACCCATGGCGCCAAATTCAGTATTATTAAACTTATCTTTCGCGGTTGCTGAACTTACCGGACTGCCGTCAGAATATTTCAAACCTTCTCCGCATACAATAGAAACCCATCCGTACTTTTTAATGCAGGCATCAACTTCTTTTAGAAACTTATCACGGTCGAAATGAAACTCGGGAGCATAAATAAGATGTGGAGCATCTTCTTCCTTTTTCCTTGCCATAGCAGTTGCAGCTGCCAGCCATCCGGCATCTCTGCCAATTGTCTGATAAATAACAAATTTGTCTACTTTCTGCATATCGCGGGCAAGTATTCCGGCTTGCATCACATTCAGAATATTTGACCTTGCCGCAGAGGCGAAGCCAGGGGTATGATCTGTTCCGAACAGGTCATTATCAACAGTTTTAGGAATTCCTATACCTGTAAGCTCGTATTTTTCATTCCTGCAATATGTTTCAACCCGATGAATCGTATCCATTGTGTCGTTCCCGCCTATAAGAAAGAAATACCTTATATTATATTTCTTTAGCACATCAAGAATAAGAGGAAGATCTTTTTCCTGCACTTTATGTCGTGAGGACCCCAATGCTGAGGAAGGTGTATGACGTAGTCCTTCAATGATTTTACGCGGTTGCCTGCCAAGATCATACAACCATTCCTGCATGAATCCTTCAATTCCAAAGTGCATTCCATAAATCTCCTGGATAAAAGAGGAGGAAAGCGCTGTTTCGATAACTCCTGCGAGGCTGGAGTTGATCACCGATGTTGGTCCTCCTGACTGACCGATGAGTGCGTTACCATTAGTCATGTTATTGTGCTTTTGTTTGTTTATGTAACTATATAAATTTCAGTAATCCAAAGTGTTCCGGTTGATGGTAATCAGGCTTCTCAGTCGCAACAGGATTCCAGGTAACATAATGGGGAACCGTTAGTTTATCTCCACACTTATAAAAATTTGCCCTGAATACTTTACCCTTCAGATCTTTAACCTGATGATGGAAAAAAACTTCAAACGGGATGGCAATGGTTATCGACCATGAATACTTCCCTATTTTCTCTTTGACCGGTTCGCTGCCTGCAGTTGTAAGTCGTCTGATTTTTGAGATGATTTCCGGCCCGGCCTTTTTACTGTTTGCCCTTTCAGTACCGGTTCCCAGCAGACATGTACCGATTGCATTAAACTCCATGTTATAGTATATCCCGTCATCCTCAGGTGAAACAAAAAATTCAACACAGGAATCTTCGCAGACCATCTGATTCGTGGCCGTTTTTTCAGCCTTGAAATAATCCTCTGTAATATAATATTTGAGAAAAATTTCATTGTCACTGTATGCAATTGACAAAGCTACATCTGGCTTGTAATCATAGCCCTTCCAGTTAATTGTATCGATCAGGAGCCGGCCTTTCTGTTCATCCATACCGGCTGAAATTTCTTTCAGTGGGGGATAATCCGATTTAAGTTCTAATTTTTGTACTTCTGCGATTTTCATNTCGTGATTGCGTTTTACTTCGGAACTTAAAGAACCAAAATTAATACAAAAAATTATTAATTCCTGTTTCAGTTTAATTTATATGTCAGGATTTCATTTGCCTTTCTTTTTCTCTATCAGTTTGGGATCCTTAAAGTTTTTCACGCCAATATCCCATACCTGGTCTAATTCCCACCCTGTTTTCAATTCAATTTCGGCAGGATAGTAAGAGACCGGCTCTGGTTGTCTGTGGGTAGCAAAATCCCCTGTAGTCCATTTTTTATCGCCATTAAGATCGTATATTACCCTTACACGGTAAAAGCCGCTTTCAAGAAGTGGAAAAACAATTTTTCCGTCTTTTTTCATATAATCTTCTGCAACCAGCTTTTCTGATTTGTCAAGCAACTGAATTATCCTGTCACCCTCATAATTCTTTATGTCAAGGGTCAACTTACAATATGATTCCGGATCTTTGATAGAAAATTTTATGCCGAGCGAGTCGGAATATTCGTTATATATGTTACCAAATGAAGCGGAATCTGCTATGAAGAGGTATTTCTTTCCCATAGCCAGTTTTGTTTTTAAGTAATATTTACAGGAATTTAAACTGTCTTTAACCAGTTGATATGGTATCTTTTGTTTGGTTGTCAGCACTAATTCATATAGCTTAATTTTTGATGAATCAGGTTGTCTGAATGGGGTCTTGGAATTAAAAACAATAGTTTGCCCCGGCTTTAAGAAGCCTCCGGCTATATTGCTCTCATAAGTAAAAATGGTCCTTTTAATTTTTGTCACCCGTGGCGCACGTGGTGCCAGGAATCTCATTATGATAGTGTCTTGCTTATACCCGGTTATCCCCAGAGAATCTGTAAAAGGATACTTAACAATGGTACTAATCTGTGGTTGCGAATAGAGGGAACTGTCTGACAACCATACTTTTAAAGTATCTCTGTTTCTGCTGGGTTCAGTAAAATATGATTTGCTGTCTGCTTTGGGTATAGTAAATTCAAATTTCATACTATCAGGAGGCAGGGAGAGAATAAAGAGCATCTGGTACTTAAGATCCCTTTTTGAAGAGGTCAGGTAATGAAGTTTTTTCAGGGCAGCAAACTGGAAAAGCCGGTACTCTCCCATTAATGTTACTGGCTCGGGAATTTTGACTTCTCCCTTTTTTACTGTTGTTGTGTCTTTAATAGCTGCACCGCGTTTGTTGACCCCCTTCTTCAATGTTGTGGTATCCTTAATAATTATTGGAGGAGGGATGAAGTTTTTTCCCGCAGTAATTACAACTGTGGAATCCATGAAAGCAAATTCTTCATCCGGAAGATTATAGTTTTTACTGTTATCTGCATCCTTTAGCCCGAATAATCTGTAAGTTCCCGGACGAATATTATCAATCCTGAAATAACCGGTCTGGTCTACTCGTGAGATATATTCCGGAAGGTGCTTTATAACAGCTGAGTCGGCAAGTTCCCGGTACATAAGTACAATTGTTTTCTCGGGGACTTCAAGATTATACGCGTTATAAATATTCCCTGTAACTGAAAGTGAGTCGATTACCGAACCGGTTGATAATACAAACTGATAGTTTTGAAGAATATTCCCTTCATTCAGATCTTTTATTGCATCCTGAAAATAGAAAGTGTATGTTGTACTGTCTTTAAGTTTATCATCGAACTCAACATCAACGCCCTTTCCTTTAATGAATACTCTTGGTTTCTTTTTCATAGGAGGGGAAACCATGAATTTTTCACTTATGTTATCGAGCACCACATATTCATTGAAAATTATTTCAAGTTTATTTCCCCTGAAATTTCTTGCACCGTTAAGCGGGACACTCTTTACTACAACCGGAGGAAGTCTGTCTCTGAGTCCACCCGAGGGTGAGCTGATTTTAGCACAGCCGCTGAGCAGAATAGCCAGAGCTGAAAAAAGAAAAAGACGTGCAATCATCCTTTTGTACATAAAATCATCAGGTTATTTATGATTTACAAACTTACATCATTTTTAAAGATTAATTTCGATAATGGATTAAATGACCTTCCCCCAAATAAACTAAGTGTAACCCCGGTTTTATGGTTTTGATCAATAATAATATTTTCTACCTTTGGCAGTAACGAAAAAAGGTTAATTATGCATTTACTTGTGATTCCCTGGGATGTAAATCCTGAAATATTCCGGATTGGCTCTTTTGCAGTTAGATGGTATGGGCTATTGTTCGCATCATCCTTTTTGTTTGGATATTTTATTATGAACAGGATTTTCAAAAATGAGAATCTCGGAGAAGCTGTTCTTGACAGGTTAACCATTTATATGGCTATCGGTGTAATTGTCGGGGCCCGTCTCGGTCATTGTCTTTTCTATGAACCCGATTATTATTTCCGTCATCCGCTGGAGATATTAATGATCTGGCGTGGTGGTCTTGCCAGTCATGGGGCTGCTATTGGCATCCTTACTGCGATATGGTTTTTCTCGAGAAAAGAGAAAAAAGATTACTTCTGGGTACTCGATCGCATTGCGATTGTCGTTGCACTCTCAGGCTTTTTAATCAGAATGGGAAACCTTATGAATTCTGAAATATATGGTATAGAAACCACGGTTCCCTGGGGATTCGTTTTCTTAAGGAACCATGAGGTTGCTCCGAAACACCCGACTCAGATTTATGAAGGATTAGCCTATCTTTTTATTTTCTTTCTGCTTTTCAGATTGTATTGGTCAAAAAAGGGAGAGCATTACCAGGGTATGCTAATAAGTTTGTTGTGCATACTCGTGTTTANGTCCCGTTTCTTTATCGAATTTCTTAAGGAGAATCAGGTTGCTTTCGAAGCTACTATGAAACTGAACATGGGCCAATGGCTGAGTATTCCTTTTATTCTGATGGGTATTGGAGGGTTATATTGGAGCCTTACCAGGAAAAAGCGGGCTGTCATTATTAGAGAATAATTATTTCTTTACGATACCATAGAACAGGACATCAAGAATTGCATTCAGTCTGTTCTCAATATTCACTTCTTTCTTTTTCCAGAAGAGAGGCACTTCAAGTCCTTTTAGTGTTGTCTGAATAGCCATTGCTGTGTATTCACTGTTTACAACATTAAAGACCTTTTTCCTTTCGCCATGATATATTATAAGACGAAGAATTGCCAGCTCCTCCCGGTCATATTTTTCCCGGATAGTCTCTATAAAATCAAAATGATCGAGATTTTTATCAAAGATGGCATTATAGTAATTTGAAAGTTTTTCGAACGATTTCATTCTGACAAAAACATAATTCTTCATTTTATCAATAGGCGATTCGACTGACTTAATAGCTGTAGTAAGGTCATTTCTAAGGATATTGGCCTCATAGAGTACCACCGCTTCAAAGATATCTTCTTTGCTTTCAAAATAGTAATAAATAGAACTTTTCCCCATTTTCAGCGCTTTTGCTATCTCTTCCATACTAGTCTTCTTAAACCCGTAATGGCTGAATATTTGTCCTGCTGAAAGGATTACTTTTTTTCTAAACTCCTCTTTATTAATCATATACTGCTCCGATTTTGAAAATTTCTATCTTCGCAGCAAAGATAATACAATTAAAAAAAATATCAATGCATTCGAATAAACTGGTCGACAATTCGAAAAGGATATCCCCCTTTACATATTATTGACCCCCGGAAACTTTATACTTTTGTCTTTCTTCGTCCACTGAAGCTTTTTTTGATTGAAGAAATGCTAGCGAAGGTGGATCATCTTATACTCTAATATTTTGTATGTTTGGTGTTTAATTATTCCGGGGACTGGAAGAACATTAAGAAATCAACAAAAACTCGTTGACATTGTTATTGTAGGCAGTGACCGGACGACAAGTATTTCACTATCAGCGATGGCGTGAAGGATTAATGACGGAAAAAGGGATATGCAGGGCTGCAGAAAAGGATGTTAAAGAGATGTTTTCATATAAATTCAATTAGTATGGAAGGGGTAGTTAAATTCAATTGTCATTGGAATCAGACGGGACCTGTAATTTCTGATGAGCAGTATGAAATAATTAATTATTGGAGGGAAGTTCTATACAACATGGACCTTATCGGCGCTTATGAGAATGGAGTTGGCTTTGGAAATATAAGCATGAGGATAAAGGGTGGCAACCAGTTTGTAATTACAGCTTCTGCCACTGGTGAGATCCCTGAGCTGGAGCCCGGTCATTATGTAAGGGTAAACTCATTTAATATTGAAGACAATGCTGTTCAGTGTGTAGGACCATTAAAAGCTTCATCGGAATCGTTGACACATGCAGCAATATATTCAGCTGACCCCGGGGCAAATGCTGTTGTCCATGTTCACAGCATAGAGTTATGGAATGAGCTTATTTATAAAGTTCCTACAACAAATCCCTCAATGGATTATGGAACGATTGGTCTTGCAAAAGACATCCTGAGGCTTTTCAAAGAGTCGGATGTATATGAGAAGAGGATCATCATTATGGCAGGCGACAGGGCCGGGTTACTCACTTATGGTAATGACATGGATGAGGCAGTAAATGTATTGATGGAATATCTTAAGAAAGAGAGTTAAGAAATTTTCTTTTTATGGGGGGCTTGCATAATTACATTCAAATAACTAATATTGCAGTCCGTTTTTACATTGGGCCCATAGCTCAGCTGGTTAGCAGCACCTGACTCATAATCAGGGGGTCGCTGGTTCGAGCCCAGCTGGGCCCACCTTCGCCCGCCATAGCTTTAGCGACGGCGGGTTTTTTTTAACATCTTATTCTGTTTTAGGTGTATAGGTTGAGATTGAGGCTGAGCTTGAGATCCACTAAATGATATTCTCAGCCTTAACCTTTACCTCAGCCTTACATAGTTTACGCCAGATTTTGAAGGAAAAGGGGGAGTTTAGACCGAAAGATTATCCGATCTTAGGATCAGTTGACAGGAGGTTTGTGTTCAACGATAGACAATCATTGTTGATCGTATTTTGCAGCCTGATATTATATTAGGATATATTGGAAGAAGAAATTTTTATGGATATTAATTTTACAGAACCTCGGGATTATGCTTTTCAGAGCACAGACCGAGCTAGCGTTTTACTATTACTTAAATGGATATTCACATATGACCTTGACTTGATTAAAACTTCAAAATCATTTACCAGCTGTAGGTCCACTAATAAACATCATATCCCAACACAAAGGAAAATCTAAACACTATTTTTCATTGATGTCCCATAAGACCAAAATTCGGAGG
>JGI24136J36422_10000449_pt1 | contig 15968 bp, 16 predicted proteins | sample BarGraNGADG00212_2_FD_36422 | JGI IMG/M metagenome (IMG submission 36422)
GATTCTTATAAGCCGCAGTAGAATCGGAATTTTCCTGCACAGAGTTGAAATATGATACTGAAGGGGCTATCTCAACTGAAAACATGTTATTTATTTTTCGGGCCAGAATCAGTTGTGTGAAGTATGATAATCTGTGAATTTCTCTGAAACTTTCGGCTGGTCCGAAAACCTCCTCTTTCCGCAAGTCAAATAGCATATTTCCGTAATATGAAAGAGAAACAGGTATTCTGTTATCTTCTGTTTGCTGCAGAATGAGATACTTCCATTGAATATCCTGAAGTTGATAATCTTTTGTTGTACCGGCTCCGATCATTAATCTATCGGTAATACCATAATTAAGCCCAATACGTGTATTTGCCGAACCATAAATACCAAAAAGATTATGATAATTTTCAATCAGGCTGAACCTGTGTTGAATTTCAAGCTGCAGACCACCTTTGTAAGGTGTTTCAGTTGTATTCATATCTATTAAAGTGGTAGTTCCAAAAGTAAACCGTACCGGTTTTGATGTTACCTGTTTCAGAGTATCTTCCTGCGCGAACAAAGAAGTTATGCTTAATGCTAAAGTTAAAAGAATTAAGAGTTTTTTCATGTAGATTGGTATTATCAGGTTAAGATATTTTTAATTATTAATGGCTCCCTGGTTTATCCAGTAGAGGATTTTAAGCTTCTCAGCTGCTGTTGTTCTTGGGATATGATCCGATTGAGTAGTAATCTGGATGTAGAAAAGGCTGGTTTCACCAGGAAGTTTAAGAAATCCAGCCCTGGTCAGCGCCTGGTAAGATTTACCAGAGCGAAGGTCAGGTGATTGAACACCATTATGACAATTGATACAAATTCCATTGAAGATAGGTTGAATATCTGTTTGAAAATGCCATGTGGCATTCGGGTCGACAGGGCGCTCAGGATATGAAATCTTCTCACATGAAGAAAATCCTTCAACTGCTGCAATGATTACCAGAGCAACGAATATCTGTCTGATCCTTTTCAATTTCTGATTCATATTTTCAAGATTGTTAATTTATTCACAAAGATATCAGATTATCATGATTAATAGCTTACTATAAACCATAAATACTATTGTCAGGCATGCTCTTTATCANGTNAATAATTGATCTTTATCACTCACCATGGTGATATATGTTTATTACCCTAATCTATATGGAGGATGTTCCAATGATTATTTTAAAATAGAAAAGGTTCCTTAAAGAGCCTCTTTCTATATCTTCAGTAATGCTGTTTTCAGAATTTATACGAATTATCTTCAATCAGCTTGTCTGCAATACGGCGTCTGGCATCTTTCACATTCACACACTCCACTTTTGAAAGGTTTTCAATTGCATTAATAAGTATCTGACATGACTCGGGTGTTGAGAATGCCCCGATTGCTTCCAGTGCCGATTTCCTTACTATGCCTGCAGTATCGAATACATTGACATCCAGCATATCTTTATAAAGTGATCCGTTCAGGCTGCCAGCCGACATTTTCTCAACCCTCAGGGCAAGTGATTCGGATACATAAGTTTCCATCATCATTTCGGCAATATTATTCAGAACNTCCTGTTCGTTGATAAGACCCTTGCCGAAACATTTTGATGCACCATGAATACAGANAAGNATGGCTTTCTTAAAGTTCTTAATACATCTTGATTTTTCCTCAAAAAAGCCTTCGNCTTCTGTCTTATTTGAAGTTATACTATTTAACCCTGAGTAGAGTTTTTCGGCTTCTCCAAAGAGGTCGAATTCACCTTTCATTGCACGTTTCATTGCAGTATCAACCACCAGGAGTCTGTTAATTTCATTTGTACCTTCGAAAATTCTGTTGATCCTTGAATCCCTGTAACCTCTTTCCACTGCCATCTCGGCTGAATAACCCATACCTCCATGTATCTGAACTGCCTCATCAACAACAAAGTCAAGCATTTCAGAACCTACCACTTTAAGAATGGCTGCTTCAACAGCATAATGGCTTATGGCTTCAATCGTAGCCCTGCCATAATCACCACAGTCGGCAGTCAGCTTCTTCATCAGACTATCAATATCAGAACTTACTCTGTATACAGCTGATTCTGAAGCAAAAAGACGAATAACCTGTTCTGCCATTTTGTGTTTCAGCGCTCCGAATGATGAAATTAAAACACCAAACTGCTTTCGTTCATTGGCGTATTTAACTGTATCATTAATTGCTTTTTTACCAGCTCCGATAACGTTGGCGCCAAGCTTAAGACGCCCCATGTGAAGGATACTCAGAGCAATCCTGAAACCTTCGCCCCTTTTACCAAGAAGGTTCTCAACAGGCACCTTAACATCATTAAAATAAATCTGGGCTGTTGAAGATCCCTTTATTCCCATTTTGTGCTCATCGGGGCCCACAACTACGCCAGGATATTTGCATTCGACAATAAACGCACTAAGTACCCGGTCGGTATTAATTTTTGCAAATACTACCAGAGTGTCAGCAAATCCGGCGTTTGTGATCCACATTTTCTGCCCGTTAAGTATATAATTTTTACCGTCTTCGCTTAATATGGCGTTCGTTTTTCCTGAGTTAGCGTCACTTCCCGCCCCTGGTTCGGTGAGGCAGTATGCTCCGATGAATTCACCCGATGCAAGTTTTGTTACATAACGCTCCCTCTGATCTTTGTTCCCGTAGTACATAATTGGTAAAGTGCCAATGCCACAATGAGCCATATAAGCTACTGAAAATGAATAGCCTGCACCTGTTTTTTCAGCCACAAGCATCTGTGTTACGAATGATTGTCCGAATCCGCCAAACTCTTCAGGTATTGATACGCCCAATAATCCAAGCTCCCCTGCTTTTTTAAGCATGGTTTTCATCAGGTCCCGATCACCTTTTTCAACTTTTTCGAGATTAGGATATATTTCAGCCTCGAGGAAGTCGTTGCATGTCTTCGCGATCATTTTCTGTTCCTCATTGAATTCCTCAGGAATAAAAATATCTTTCGATTCAATCTCATTTACAAGAAATTCACCGCTTTTCAAGAGTTTGTTATTTTCCATTATTTTTCAGATAATTATTTGGACTATTCTATAAATCAATTGATTGTGCTATAAGTTCAGCAATATCAAGGTTCCTGATCTCCTGCTCTTTGTTCTTATACTTAAGACCATCCGTGAGCATTGTCATACAAAACGGACAGGCCGTTGCGATTACCTTAGCATCGGTTTTAAGAGCATCTTCCGTTCTTTCTATAAATACCTCCTTGTCACCTTTTTCTGCTTCTTTAAACATCTGAGCTCCTCCGGCTCCACAACATAATGCAAAACTTTTATTTCTGTGCATCTCGACAAAATTACCAGTCAGTTTTTTAAGAATACTTCGTGGTTCATCATATATNTCATTTGCCCTNCCGAGATAACAAGGATCGTGATAGGTTATTGATATATTATCTAATGATGTGCTATCAATCTTCAGGTTACCTTCTTCGATATTTTTATTCAGAAACTGGAGGTAGTTGACAACCTCATATTTGCCTCCGAGATCGGGATATTCGTTTTTAAAGACATTGAAGCAATGCGGGCATATAGTTATTATTTTTTTTACATCATACCTCCTGAATATCTCAATAAGCTGCAGCGCCTGCATCTGATATAACATTTCGTTACCGGCGCGTCTGGCAGGATCGCCGTTGCATGTCTCTTCTTTCCCCAGAACAGCAAAACTGACATTCAGATGTGTTAGTATCCTGGTAAATGCTCTCACAACTTTTTTGTACCTGTCATCAAAAGCTCCGGCACAGCCTACCCAGAATAGGTATTCCGGTTTTTCTCCTTTAGCAAAAAGATCTGCCATTATGGGGACTTCTATTTTCCGGGTTTCCATTTTTTCTTTTATTAAATCCTTTTAGTTATACGGAGCCACAAAGGTTAATGAACATTAATTTCAAGATCTTTGGCCCACACCATCCTGTCTTCAGCTGAGTATTGCCATGGGGCACCATTATTTTCTATATTATTAAACATAGCCTTAATTTCGCCCGGAGCAGATGCTTCTTCCATTACAAGATATCTGCGTATATCGATTATCAATGTCGGATGGTTGATATTGATAGGGCACTCTTTTGCACAGGCATTGCATGTTGTGCAGGCCCAGAGTTCTTCTTCAGAAATATAATCTCTCAGAAGAGAACGGTTATCATTAAAATCCCGTCCGTTTTTTACCATTAATGGGCCTTTCTCTTTCATTCTTGCCCGAAGGTCCATCATCACTTTCCGGGGAGATAATTTCTTCCCGGTGATATTTGCAGGACAAACGGCGGTACATCTTCCGCATTCCGTACAGGCAAGGGAGTCAAAATAGTTTTTCCATGAAGCATCCTCAGCATCCTTCACCCCAAACCGTTCCTGAGGAACTCCACTGATGATGCGGTGAATGCTGTATCCGGATCCAGCATCAGCTTAACTTCCCTTGTTATATTGTCCATATTAGGGAGTTTGCCCAGAGGTTCAAGTCTCGATAGAAATACATTAGGTATTGACAAGAATACATGGAAATGCTTTGAATATGGTAACAGATTTGCAAACAGAAAAATCAGTAGTATATGCACCCACCATGATGTTTCATACATTACCCTGAAGTTTTCTGCTTTTCCATTAGTAATGAAACCCGCAATAACTGTACTGACCGGGAACAAACCGACTGAAAACTCTCCGGTATGTTTCATATATTCAACATATCCCGTGTTCATTGTCAGGAGGGAAATCATTAAAAGAAGAATTATTGAAAGGGCAATATTTGCATCGATATGTGAGATTTTCTTCATCTCGATACCTTCAAATCTTTTTATATGAAAAAAGAGCCGGCGACTCAGAAAAATAATTATTGATATAGCAACCAGAAGTGCAAAAATATCGCCCGAAGCCATAATTATATTATAAACAGGTCCCAGAAATATTAAAACCCTCCCGGTACCGGTAAGACCGTCAATGACCATCTCAATGCTCCCGAAAATAATTACACAAAATCCCCAGAAGACAAGCGCATGGAACAGGCCTATGACAGGTCGACGGAATATTTTTGTCTGACCAAAGGCAACTGTAAGCATTACATTTATTCTCTTTCCGAATTCTCTTACGGGGAAAGCAGGTCTGGTAAACCGGAAAAACCTGACAATCCTGTTAATTGAATAAGAGAATACTCCGAATGTAATAAGAAGCGAAATTGCAAATATTATCTGTTTTGTCATAATTGATTTTCTTCGTTTACCCCGTCCCCAAGGGGAGCGAAGAAAATCAATTTACTCCCCCTGGGGCTGGGGTAAATAAATTGATTTTCAAGCATCCCCGGATAGGTTATCAACAACTGCTTTTAAAAGTTATTATTTCCTTATCTCTTTTACAGCTTCAATAAGTTTTGGCAGAACTTTCATTGCATCGCCAATGATGCCGTATTGTGCAGCTTCAAAGATTGGAGCATTTTTATCACTATTAATGGCGACAATATATTTTGATGAGCTGATACCTGCCAGGTGCTGTGTTGCACCTGAGATGCCGACAGCAATATAAAGGTTCGGAGCAATGATCTTACCTGTCTGTCCTGTATGTTCATCGTGAGGTCTCCAGCCTTCATCCGACACCGGACGGGAACAAGCTGTTGCCGCGCCGAGCAGTTTTGCAAGTTCAACAAGCGGACCCCAGTTATCGGCCGACTTCATTCCTCTTCCACCTGAAACAACTATGTCTGCATCAGTTAAAAGTATCATACCAGATTGTTTTTGGATATCTTTTATTACTGTTTTCAATAATGATCCGTCAATTGAAGGATTCATATTTTCAATAGTGGCATTGACTGGTGTTTCAATCAGATCAAAAGAGTTCTGTGCAAGGGTAAGTATTTTAATATCAGATTTAATAACAAGGTGAGCAAATGCATTCCCTGAATAAGTTCTTTTATAAACGGTAAAAGGGTTAAGATTTAATGGGAGTCTGCTTACTCCGGAACCAACACCTGCTTTAAGGCGCACTGATAACCTGGGAGCAATTGCTTTTCCTGTATTATTATTCGAAATTATAATAACAGATGCATTTTCTTTTCGGGCAATCTCAGAGATAACGCTTGAATAAGCCTGACTATCAAGAACTGCAAGTTTATCACTATTAATATTTATGATCTTGTTTGCTCCATAATTCCCAAGTCTGATCAGCTCATTCTCATCAACCTTCCCGATTGATACTGCTGTTACCGTGGTATTTAGCATTTTAGCAACGCCTGTTGCATAAGATACAAGTTCAAAAGAAAGTTTCTTGAATTTTCCGTCCCAATTCTCGGTATATATTAATACTGACATATCTTTTAAATTTACTGTTTTTTAACTAATTATCAGATTACTTTTGCCTCATTCTGCAAAAGATCAAGAAGCAGGGCCGGGCTATCAGCATCAATAAATTTGCATGCTGCCCGTGGAGTTGGTTTTTCAAATTCCACAATCTGAGTAAGCGGATCAACCTGTACAGGCTCAACCAGCTTTACTGGTTTTGACCTGGCCATCATAATTCCGCGCATAGCTGCAATCCGGGGTTCCTTAGCTATACCCTTCTGAACTATAGCTACAAATGGTACCGGCACACTTACAACCTCTTTTCCTCCGTCTATTTCTCTGATTATAATAGGTTGTCCATTTTCAAATTTTATACCTGAAACGGCTGAAACTGAAGGTATCCCCAGAAATTCAGAGATCATCCCTCCTACTATAGAACCATTGTAATCACTTGATTCTATCCCGCACATTATTACATCGAACTGTTCTTTTTTTATTACTTCTGCAATCTGTGCAGCGACAAACCATGCATCAGATGAAACTGCATTTACTCTAATAGCATCATCGGCTCCGATGGCAAGGGCTTTGCGGATTGTTGGCTCTGAAGCCGCGGGACCAACATGGATAACAGTAACAGATTTTATCCCACTGGTAGTGTCATCTTTAAGTTCAAGCGCACGGGTAAGAGACAATTCGTCCCATGGGTTTATTACCCACTGAATACCGGTAGTGTCAACTGAGGTATTACCTTCTGCAAATTTAATTTTTGTCGTTGTGTCGGGTACATTACTTATACAAACCAGAATTTTCATCTAAACTTGAATTTTAGTTAATTATCTTGTTCTAAATTGTTTAATAGAATCAATCTTGTGTTTTTCAACCTATGAGGCGGCAAATATAATAATTTATCTTCCATTGTAAAATAATAACAATTTAAGATTTAAATTCGCAGCTCCGGAAAAACAGATTCAAATCAAATTAATTAAATTGAACAAACAGGTAAAAACATATAGTGCAATAGTACTGTCAATGATCTTCTGGTCCTTTTCATTTCTCTGGTTCAAGATTGCAAACAAAACATTCCATCCAATCACAATTGTCTTCATCAGGCTTTTGTTTTCAGTAATCCTCATGACAGTTTTTCTGATTCTTACCAATAATTACATGAAGATAAAAAAAGGTGACCGGAAACTGTTTCTTATGCTGGCTCTTTTTGAGCCATTCGTTTATTTTCTTGGGGAGAGTTTTGGACTTACGTATGTTTCCGCAACAGTATGTTCAGTATTCATATCAACAATACCTGTTTTTGCTACTATAGGCGCCTGGCTGATATTTAAAGAGAGGCTTAAAGCAATAAATTATGCAGGAATAATCACATCTTTTATCGGGGTCATTGTATTTATTCTTAATAGTGACGGTAGTATTTCATTCAATATTAAAGGATTGGGACTACTTTTACTAGCCGTTCTGTCAGCTGTCGGTTATAATCTTACTCTAAGTCGTCTGGTTGGTACATATACGCCGGTATATATAGTAAATGTTCAGAATTTAATTGGGGCAGTTCTCTTTCTTCCACTCTTTCTGATTCTCGATTTTAAGCATTTTATCTCTATTCCTCTCACTTTTGACATGTTCAAACCGATAATCGAGTTATCAATCTTTGCCTCTTGTGGCGCCTTCATACTCTTTGCCTGGTCGGTCAGAAATATGGGCATTACAAAGGCAAATGTTTTTTCAAATTGTATACCTGTATTCACAGCACTCTTCTCTTTCATACTTATTGGCGAAAAACTGACTGTTCAGAATATTGTCGGGATGGCAGTTGTGACCGGAGGTTTGTTTATGTCGCAGATGAATGGAACGAATAAGAACATTAAAGAAGCTCTGGCACTTACCGGCAAAACTGCCTGATCTCCTCCGGATTGTTATATGCGGTTCATTAATACAATTTTACACTGCCTGCCCGTTTAGATAAATCCTGCTATATTTGGGTCGTATTTATATTTTATGAAAAAAAAGGTCCTGAATTTTATCTTCTTCACAGTCCTTGCATCTAACTCCTTTCCCCAGACCGGAGGCGATAATATTTACGAATTTTTAAACCTTACACATTCCGGACTTGTCTCATCACTTGGCGGCACAAATGTTTCCTTAACGGGGAACAATCTCAACCTGGCTTATCACAATCCGGCTCTTCTTAATTCAGGTATGAATAAAAATCTTGCTCTTAATTATGTCAATTATTTTGCCGGTATCAATTACGGGCTTGCCATGTATTCAAGATCATACCCGGGGACAGGAAATTTCGCAGCAGGTTTAACATATCTCAATTATGGTTCGTTTACCGAGACAGATATCTCAGGAATAATAACCGGCAACTTCAGCGCTGCCGAGTATGCACTTTCATTTATATACTCACGTGAAATTGATTCGCTTTTTACTGTAGGTGTTACTTTTAAACCGATATTATCCCAGCTTGAAAAATATACTTCCTTCGGATTCGCATTCGATCTGGGCGCCTCGTGGCATAACAGAAATAAACTTTTTTCTGCAGGTGTGGTTATTAAAAATGCAGGATATCAGGTTACTACCTATGCAGGCGAACCTCATCAGAAACTACCGTTTGAGATTCAGGCCGGCTTTTCACAAAGTCTGGCTCATGCGCCGTTTCGTTTCTCATTAACCCTTAGGCACCTTGAAAAATTCGACCTCACTTATCAATATACTGTACCCGCCACATCAGTTGATCATAAGGTAGAATCAGCTATTTTGGAGAATGCCATGAGGCATGCTATCGTTGGGGTTGAACTTATCCCACATAAAAACTTCTATTTCAGCGCAGGTTATAACTATCAGAGAAGAAGAGAGTTGCAGATAGAGTCAAAAGTATCAACTGTAGGATTTTCATGGGGTTTCGGTATAAATACTTCAGTGCTGAATATCGAGTTTGGAAGAGCAACATATCATCTTGCAGGATCTTCAACTAATGTCTCCCTGATTTTAAAACCTGATCTTTTTTATAGAAAGTACAAGAATTAAACAATCCTTGTCAGATAAAGGTTTATTTATCACCTTTGTGAAGATTTTTACCCCCCAACCCCCCAAATGGGGGGCTTTGATGAAATACAGATTGAGATTCTGTATAAGATGTTATTTAATTGAATATCAGGTGGGTAGAAAAAGAATGTTCTAGAGATTATTTAAAAATAAGCCTCCCATTTGGGGGGTGGGGGGTATAAAAATGGAGAAGAAACTTATTATAGCAATCGACGGTTATTCGTCATGTGGAAAGAGCACCTTTGCAAGACTAATTGCAAAAGAACTGAACTATATTTTTATTGACAGCGGCGCAATGTACAGAGCGGTGACACTCTTTTGCATGAGGAAAAATTATATAAACTTTAGAAGTCTGAATACTTCTGCTATTCTATCTGAAATTAAAAATATCCGAATAGACTTTGTATTTAATCCGGACCTAAATGAATATGAGACCTTTCTGAACTCAGAAAATGTTGAAAAAGAAATAAGGGGTATGGAAGTGACTGCTCATGTAAGCAAAATAAGTCAGATACATGAAGTGCGTGAACGTATGGTCGAGCTGCAAAGGCAGATAAGTGTTTCAGAAGGAATTGTTATGGATGGGCGGGACATTGGTACTGTTGTTTTTCCTCATGCAGATATAAAAATCTTTATGACAGCTTCTCTTGATATAAGGGCTAAACGCAGGCACAGCGAGTTGAAGAATAAAGGAGTAAAAATTGATTTTGACGAGATCAAACGAAGCATAATAGCCCGTGATATTGCGGATGAAAACAGAGATATAAGCCCATTAAGAAGAGCAGATGATGCTATTGTTCTCGATAACAGCAGAATGACTGTGGATGAACAGATGTTATGGATCAAACAGATCATTGACAATAAAAGAAATGGTAGTTGAAATTGATAAGCGGTCTGGATTCTGTTTTGGGGTCCGGAATGCCGTGGAGATAGCAGAAAAAGCTCTTCTTAAAGGGGAAAAGGTTTTTTCATTGGGACCNATCGTTCACAATGATAAAGAAGTGGACCGCCTCTCATCTCTTGGTCTTNCCTCAATAGATCACAACCAGTTCAGAATCCTGAAGGATTGCAAAGTACTGATACGTGCTCATGGAGAACCACCTGAAACATATATAATTGCTGAAAAAAACAATATAACAATAGTGGAGGCTACATGTCCGATAGTAAAAAGACTGCAATCTAAAATCAGGGAGACCTGGATCAAAACGAAAAAGGGTAAAGGACAAGTAGTGATCTTTGGAAAACCCGGACATGCTGAAGTGGTTGGATTGCTTGGCCAGATAAATAATGAGGGTATTCTTGTCTCCGGGCCAGAAGATTTCGGTAAGATTGACATCTCGAAACCGGTATATCTTTTTGCTCAAACAACAATGAGTGTTAAAGAATATAGTAATCTTATAGATATTCTGCGTGCGAAGATGGTGGAAACCGGAATTTACGACCCGGACAAAAACCTGATAATTAATAAAACAATCTGTGGTCAGGTCTCAAACCGTGAACCTCATCTTAAAGCTTTCGCAAAAAAACACGATACCATAATTTTTGTCAGTGGAAGGGAGAGTTCCAATGGGAAAATGCTCTATTCAGTCTGTAAAAACATTAATCCCGATACACATTTCGTTTCCAGTCATGAAGAACTTGATAAATCATGGTTCACTGGTAAAAACTCAGTAGGAATCTGTGGTGCAACTTCAACACCGAAATGGCTCATAGAAAACATAAGGGATATCATTTCAAATATCTGACTATTGGAATGTTCCGTCATTTGTAAGGCTTAAAAAATTGTAGTACCTTTGCTGCCTTATTTTACAAAATTTATTTATGGCAAAGATTAAGAAAATTGGGGTACTGACATCAGGAGGAGATGCCCCTGGAATGAATGCAGCTATCCGTGCTGTTGTACGGACTGCAGTTTATAACGGACTGGAAGTGATGGGAATACGTCAGGGTTACCAGGGTATGATAGAGGGAAACTTTGTACCAATGCAGTCATCAAGTGTCAGCGACATAATTCAAAGAGGCGGAACAATACTGAAAACTGCCAGATGTGAGGAGTTCAGNTCTCCCGAAGGCAGAATGAAAGCTTATAATAACCTTAAGGAAGCTCAGATTGANGGAGTTGTGGTAATCGGAGGAGACGGATCATTTACAGGCGCCAGATTATTNAATGAAGAGTTTGATATCCCCTTTGTCGGGATACCGGGAACAATCGATAATGATATTTATGGTACCGATTACACAATTGGTTATGATACAGCTCTGAATACAGTTGTTGAAGCTGTTGATAAGATAAGGGATACAGCCAGCGCTCATAACAGGATGTTTTTTGTTGAAGTGATGGGTGCGGAAGCAGGATTCATAGCTCTCTACAGTGGTATAGCAACAGGAGCTGAAGCCATTATCATCCCTGAAATCAAGGGCGCAGAACAAGACCTGAAAGCGATGATAGAGGCAGGTAACTCACGAAAAAAATCAAGCAATATAATTATTGTTGCTGAAGGCCACCAGGAAGGAGGCGCTTTTGCAATGGCTGATAAAGTGAAAAATGATTTTAAAGATTATGATGTAAGGGTTTCAGTGCTGGGACACATGCAGCGCGGAGGATCTCCGTCTGCAATTGACAGGGTTAACGCAAGCCGTCTTGGACATGCTGCAGTAGAAGCTCTTATCGATGACCAGAAAAGTGTNATGGTTGGTATAATGAATGGGGAAATCACACTTGTTCCCTTCAGAAGAGCAGTGAAACTTCATAAAGATGTTAACCACGCACTAGTGGATTTAGCTAAAATATTGTCTGTCTAAAAAAACTCAATTTATGTCTTCATCAAACGTCTATTTTACCAATCTAAGGGCAAAACCATCACAAAACCTATTAAAAAAGCTTGAGACACTTGTTGTAAAAGCCGGTATCGATACAATTGATTTTCAGAAAAAAATAGTAGCAATTAAAATTCATTTCGGAGAACCAGGAAACCTGGCCTACCTTAGGCCCAATTATGCAGCCCGCATAGTAAAAATGTTAAAAGCAAAAGAGGCAATTCCGTTCCTTACTGACTGTAATACATTATATTACGGAGGCCGATCCAATGCACCTTCCCATCTTGAAGCAGCTTTTGAGAACGGATATAATCCTCTTGCAACGGATTGTCCGGTTATTATCGGCGACGGGATAAAAGGTACTGATTACCGTGAGATTGAGCTAAATAAGGAATATTGCGTCACTGCCAAAATTGGGAGTGCAATTGCCGACTCAGATATCATCATTTCTATGAACCATTTCAAAGGGCACGAGATGACAGGTTTTGGAGGAGCATTGAAAAATCTTGGCATGGGTTGCGCATCGGTTGGCGGTAAGTTGTTTCTTCATTCAGGCTCTTCTCCTGAAATATTTGAAGAGAACTGTACCGGATGCCGGATGTGCGAGAAATATTGTGTCCACGATGCTGTTAAGGTTCGTAAAGATAAAATAGCGCATATTGATTATGTTAAATGCGTAGGTTGCGGACAGTGTGTTGCTGTATGTCAGTATGATTCTGCAAGAGTTATCTGGCAAAATTCTTCTGAAACAGTTTGTAAGAGAGTTGCGGAATATGCATTAGCAGTAGTAAAAGACAAACCCTCTTTCCATATTAATTTTATAATTAATGTCTCCCCCGATTGCGACTGTTTTGGTTTCAATGATTATCCTTTAGTGCCGGATATTGGCATGGCAGCATCATTCGATCCTGTCGCACTTGATAAGGCGTGTGCCGATATGGTAATAGCAGCTCCGGCGCTGCCGGGAAGCCTGATTTGCAGTGACCATAAGGATGGTGACATGAAGGGTGAAGACAAATTCAAGATGGCGCATCCTGATACATTCTGGCAGGCCGGACTTGAGCATGCCGTGAAAATAGGACTTGGGAACACTGAGTATGAATTGGTAACGGTTTAATAGTTTATGAACGCTAAAGTAAGTATTGCCCGTCTTTCGATAATATCCAACACTTTGCTTCTTTTAATGAAGCTGGCAGTAGGCCTCATAAGCGGGTCGGTAAGTATAATTTCTGAAGCAATCCATTCTTCGATGGACCTTATCGCAGCAATTATTGCTTTCTTATCTGTCAGGGTCTCAGATAATCCCCCAGACTCCAGGCATCCTTATGGACATGGTAAGATTGAAAATATCTCAGGGGTGATTGAAGCGCTGCTAATTTTTGTTGCAGCTATCTGGATAATTATCGAGGCAGTTAAGAAACTATTTGAAGAGAAAATCGAACTGGATTCTATTGCCCTTGGNTCAATAGTGATGCTCATATCTGCAATTATTAANACTATTGTTTCAAGAAGACTGTATAAGGTNGCNCNTGCAACAAAATCTATAGCCCTTGAGGCCGATGCCCTTCATCTTAAAACTGATGTTTACACATCACTTGGTGTTGCAATTGGCCTTGGTCTTATTATTGTTACGGGAATAAACTGGTTAGATCCTGTTATTGCAATTCTGGTTGCCGTGTTTATTATAAGAGAGTCTTATCTTCTTCTCAAAAAGGCCTTCACTCCTCTTCTTGATACTGCCTGGGTTGAAACTGAGATAGAGGAGCTTGAAAAGACATTAGACAGGCTGGATGTCAATTACCATAACCTTAGGACAAGGGTAGCAGGAAATTATAGTTTCATTGATATTCATATTCAGATTCCTGAGGAAGTATCAGTGGGAAGTGCTCACAAATACTGTGATAAAATTGAGAATGAGCTTACCCGGGTCTATGAGAACCTGACCGTAACAATTCATGTTGAACCCAGCTAAAAAATACCTTCAGGTTTTCTTCACTGACAATTTTGCCCATTTTCTGTTTCAACGTATTAAAGAATTCATCAATCTTTTGCCAAACAATTTTGTTCCCGGTTTAATTTCATCGGTTCCTCTCAAAAGTAATGTATCTCCCTCGGAAAGCATACCAAATATTTCTATCTTATCATCCTGACTGATTCCGTTTTTTACATCATTGAATCCGGCTTCATAACCCGTGTCTTTGGTACAAAATGAATAATATATATATTTTTAATTTCCGGCATTTATCAACTTTTATTTGCTTTGGCGATTTTTGAATCAATCGACCATCCTCCTCCTCCATAAATAATAAGATATATCAGAAGCAGAGTCATTGCGAAATCCGTACGATATTCATGCGCCCAGGGCCAGAATCCTTTATGTATAAGAATCGGTATTTTTGTGGTTACAAAGGCAGTAATCATGATGAAAATCAGAGGTACAGAAGCCACTCGGGTAATGAATCCCAAAATGATAAGAATTCCACAGACAATTTCAAAAGTGCCAGTGAAATAAGCCCAGAATGCCGGATCACTGAATCCAATTGTCAGAAACCTTCCAGTCCCCAAAAGTTCAGGGAATAAATATTTTTGTATCCCTTCCGTCAGGAATACCAAACCGACTGTTAACCTGATAAGGATAGCCCCGTTTCCAGAAGTTGTTTTAAATATAATTGAAAATAATCCTTTTGGCTTTTTCATGGCTTTTATAATTTCTATCTTTTTTTTCGTTTATTCTCAATATAAAATTGCTATAACAAGAAAATGAAACTTTTGTTTGGACATTATTATTCAATATTAGTGTCGGGAATGAAAAATACAATGATTATACTATAGGAAAATATTTGCCATGAATCTAATCAGATTTATTGAATCCTTTCCCGATGAATCCTCATGCAAGATCAAATTTAAGGAATTTAGAGCTGCACAAGGAGTAATTTGTAGAAAATGTGGAAGCAGTGATCATTATTGGTTAAAAACGGTTGAGAAGTGCGAATGTAAGAAATGTAAAACAAGAGATATGTAAGGATGCTTGTTGTTGATAACCTTAAAGGGAAAACAGTCGGAGAAAAAGTCTCGGAAAATATTAAATATGGGTTACATTTTAACAGGTTGGGTCATGCCATGGCATGACTCTCTAGCGCAATACTGTAGCTAAAGGTAAAATATCTTGTATCTTTATCTCTGTAATTCTAACATTCGTGTAATAATTTAAATCATATATTATGTCACTTACCGAAAAAATATCAAGCGATCTGATAACTGCAATGAAGGCTAAAGATAAAGTTGCCCTTGAGGCGATCAGGGCTGCAAAAACCGCATTTACACTTGCCAGAACTGAGAAAAGCGGGGATACTGTCCTGACTGCTGAAGAGGAATTTAAGATCATTCATAAACTGGTTAAGCAGAGAAGGGAATCAGCTGCTATTTATAAGGAGCAGAACAGACCTGACTTATATGAGAGAGAGGTAATTGAAGCAGAAGTCCTTGAAAAATATCTTCCGGCGAAAATGAACGAGGAGGAGCTGATTAATATTATCAAAGGCATCATTGCGCGTGTAGGTGCAAAATCACCTGCCGATATGGGTAAAGTTATGGGAGTTGCCACAAAAGAACTGGCAGGAAAAGCTGACGGAAAAGAGATCTCAGCTAAAGTAAAACAGCTGCTTGGCTCATAGAGTTACAAATTAAACCACAAAGCCATACAAACCTCTTTTTAGACAGGGTTGCTATGGAAGAAAGTAAAATAGATATTTGGAGAAATATAACAGCAATACCAAATTTCCCGGAGTGTTTCTTGGATTCATCCCGTACATTCTG
>JGI24136J36422_10000458_pt1 | contig 15797 bp, 8 predicted proteins | sample BarGraNGADG00212_2_FD_36422 | JGI IMG/M metagenome (IMG submission 36422)
GCTTTTCCTCCCTTATTTGGACATCAGTTTTCACAGGCATTCATAGATCTTCGCGGCATAGCTGATGAGTATATGAAGGAAAAAGGAATTGATTACTTTGAAAACTCGCGCCGCGCAACGTATGTTCAGCGGCAATATGCAATAGATAATCCCAAAGGCTGGATTGGTTACGATTCTCTTTGCTGGGGAGTTACCGCAAGTGACGGGCCTACAGATAAATATAATTTTGATGATAAAAAGTTCCTTGGTTATGCTGGAAGAGGAACGAGCGGACCTGATTATAATTACTTTGATGATGGGACAATTGCACCATACGCATCACTTTCATCATTACCATTTGCTCCCGAAATAGTTTTACCAACAATTAAATCAGTTAACGAAAAGTATGGCAAAAATCTATGGGGCAAGTATGGTTATTATGATGCTTTCAATCCAACGGCTAAATGGTACAATGATGATTTTATCGGCATAGATCAGGGGCCAATGCTGATAATNATAGAAAATTTCAGNACAGGACTGGTCTGGGATTATATGATGAAAGATCCGATAATCCAGAAAGGATTGAACAAGCTCGGATTCGGATATTTAAAATAGAACCAGTTACCGCGGAATACAAAAGTTGTTCCCTATTGACCTCCCCGATAATTATGAATTAACGTTTGATCAACAGGTACTTTCATGAAAGAACCAGAAAAAAGTACGGATAACGTCATAAAATCAAATCATATTCCTTTTTCACAGTTAGCTGCATATGGCGCCGGCGGCATTATTCCTATTGCCCTCTTCAACGTAGCCGGAATACTTGTTGGCCTGATGGGTAATATAAGTCTGGGACTTAGTGCCTTCTGGCTGGGATTTATTTTAATCATCCCTCGTTTGTGGGATGCGCTTTCCGATCCTATTATCGGTCATCTTTCTGATAATACCAGAACCCGCTGGGGTCGCAGGCGACCCTATCTGCTGATTGGCGGAATACTGGTTGCAGTTAGTTTTGTCGTCATGTGGTGGATCCCAAAAGGCGATATGGTTCGTGCCTGGTTCCCGACTGAATCNGGTTATCATGCGTTCCAGCTTGGCTATATTCTTTTTACCCTCCTGTTATTTTTCACTTCTGTTAATATTTTCGAGATCCCTCATGGTGCCCTTGGTATGGAGATGACTAATGATTACCATGAACGCACCCGTCTTTTCAGCGCTAAAAGTTTTGTAGGTAATCTTTTTGCCATGAGCACACCCTGGCTTTTTGCCCTTGCCAGCATGGAGATATTCAAAGGCAAAGGAGGAAATGAGGCAGATGGTATGCGCTATGTATCCCTGCTTATNGCGGCAATAATTATTCCGCTCTCTTTCTGGTGGACTTTCAAATTACGCGAACCAGGATTTAAAAAAGCATCAAAACAGGAAAAAACACCCTTCTGGAAAGATATGAAGCTGGTTGCCACCAACAAAAACTTTGTAATGCTGACACTGACTATCTTCACGCTGGCCATGGGCTTTAATTTCGTCCAGCTGCTTGGGTCATACATCCCCATCTTTTATGTTTTCAGTGGTGACAAAGTTGCAGGTGCCACCATGCTCGGGATAAATGGCACAGTATGGGCAATCACGGGAGTGCTCGCCGTGTTCCCACTCAACTGGATAAGCCCGAANTTTGGAAAACGAAATACCCTTATTATTGCAATGGCACTTATGTGCCTGGCGCAACTCTCCAAGATTGTTTGTTACAACCCCCACCTTCCATATCTGATCATTATTCCCACCGTTCTGCTTTCTGCCGGTATGCTGTTTTTCTTTACACTGGGATCTTCCATGGTGGGTGACATCTGTGATGAAGATGAATTAAAGACTGGTCATCGCTCTGAGGGAAGCTATTACGCAATATTCTGGTGGTTTATAAAGATGGGAACCGCCCTCGCCAGTTTTGTAGCAGGCGCACTGATAGTATTTACCATGTTTGACCAGACACAGGTCACAAAAGTCGATAGTTTACAGGGAAGTATCAGGGAGCTGCGCAGCAAGATCCAGTACTGGGAAGGNTATCATGGCCTTAAAAGCGTTAATGCATTNTGGTTTGAAAACACCAAAACGCAGACTGCTGAAGCTCTCAGTGAGTCAAAAGAATATATGAGCTATCTCGAAAAGGAATCACTTAAAAAGCAGGATCCGGTAAACCTGNCTGACACTTTATACCAAAGCCAGAGAAAAAATATGTTGTTGAATGCATTGTCCGCCACGAAATCTAATGTCAATAACCTGGAACAACTTCAATTGCGTATTGAAAAATTTAACCNTCAGACTGATTCCTCCGGGATTAAAACCATTGTAGAAGATGCCATTCCCCTGACACTTCAGACTAAACTTGAAAAATCCAGGATTTATTCATTTGAGCTCTTGTCACATCTGGAAGACAGATCCGTTAAACCCAAATCCATGAAAATCATAAAAAGCAAGGAACATTATATTACACTCATCAATGACATCACAGAGGTCAATAACCAGNTTGCGGGTATGAATACAACTTTAACTCCTGATTTTCTCGATAAAGAGCTCGGCACCATAGAAAACGAAATTGTACCGCTCAAAAAACAGACACCATATACACTTTTAATGATGCGTGTTGTTGAGATCGGACTGCCGTTTCTATTAAGTATCTTATCTATTTTTCTCGTCCTCCGCTATTCACTTACTGAAAAGCGATCCCGAGAAATTAAAGATCTTCTCAATCTTAGAAATTCAGGACTCTCAAAAGAAGAGAATAATGCTTCAGAACCATCGATCGTTTAAATGGAAAAACCACTGAAATGACATTTAGAATTAAAGAAGGCAATTTTTATCTTGACAACAATAAGGTATTTCTCAATTCGGGAGAGATCCATTACTTCAGGATCAAACGCAAATTGTGGGACAAGCATCTCGAAGCAGCCAGGGAGGCCGGTTTAACAACAATAAGCACTTATGTTCCATGGGCATTGCACGAATCCAGGGAGCACATTTTCGATTTCAGCGGTATTTCATCTCCGGAAAGCGATCTTGAAGGNTGGNTTCAGCGATGTCAGGCTCATGGATTGAACTGCATAGTAAAACCAGGTCCGTTTATCCTGGCAGAGTTTCGCGGAGCCGGATTACCTGACTGGTTTTTGAATCAATATGGCGATGAGGTAAGTATGCGTAACAGCAAGGGTGAAAAAGTTCAAAGTGATGGAGTCAGCCTGTTTAATAATAAATACCTCGAAAAGGTCGCCCTCTGGTACGACTTGATCATGCCTTTCATCCATGAACGCGAAATTTCAAAAGGCGGCCCGGTCATCATGATGCAGATCTGCAATGAAATCGGTGTATTCTCATGGCTGGCAAAACAGGCAGACTACGGGAACGCCGTAAAAGATCGTTTCATTTCATACCTGTCAGGTAAATTTAAGAGTATTACTGAACTGAATAATCTTTGGGGGACTGATTATCGCGAATTTTCCCATATAGAACTTCCCCCTGACGGTACCCTTCCATATGCATCAAAAGGGGATCGCGGACGTGACTATGAATGGCACTGTTTCTGGAGAACCTATTACGGCGATTATCTGAGACTGCTGAGCGGGATGGCAAGGGAAAGAGGTGTAACTGTTCCATTCTATCATAATCTTCCCGGCTGGATCTACGGACATGGCTATGAATTTCCGGTCAATATCACGATGTACGAAGATTTATTCGGTGAAAAAAGCGAGATCCTTTTCGGAGTAGATCACATTCCGGAATTCCTTTCATACCGGAATATGCATGATGACAGGATCATTAATGATATCACTTATGCCATGCAGGAGAACAAACCGTTGTTTGCTGCCGAGTTACAGAGCGGCTCCCGTGAATATAACGTGGTAACAAATCCGCGCGAGATGGAACTTTTTTACAAAGTAAGCATTGCCAATGGCCTGACCGGCTGGAACTATTATATGTTCTCACAGGGTCGTAACCCAAAACGTAAAGGCCATTCCGGAGAAAACTTTTACTGGTTTACCCCACTCACTCCGGAAGGTGAGCCAACCAGCGCTTTTCCCCTGGTCAGAAGAATGAGCAAAGTTGTAAAAACTTCCGAAAGATTAATCGTTAATGCCAGGCGTAAAGCTGAAGTATGCGTCCTTTTCTATCCTCCCTATTATGCAACAGAGTTGGAAAGACCTTCCGGCTCTGCATGTGAACTTCAATTCACGCCCTCTGCAATCCGCCGACCGGCCTGGTTTGATGGATTGCTTAAAGTGCTTCAGATTCTTAATATAGATTATGATATGGCTGATCTGAATAAGGCTTCTACGGATACATTGAGCAAGTATAAGCAGGTATGGGCATTCACCACTGATGAGATGAATGCCAGGGATCAGCAGACTATCGTCGATTATACCAGGTCCGGAGGTAATACGGTTATTTTCCCGTATCTGCCGGATCGTGAAATGTCACAAAGATCATGTACAATAATCCGGGATGCTCTTGCAATTTCGCCGTCCGGAAAAGAAGTCATTAATTCACCATTGATCGATGTTTATGACCTGAAAGATATCAAGTGCGCAAATCCGCAGATCACCTATTCTGAAGGTTTGCTCTCCGGTGCAGAAATTATTGCCCGCACTATTCAGGGTACTGCATGTGGATTCACAAAAGTGCTGGGACAGGGGTCTATTATCCACCTTGGAACATGGATTGGATTCGACACCGAGTTGCATAAACTGGTCTATGAAGAAATTCTGAAGAGATCAGGCGCAAACCTCCGGTGCGCATCAGCCAACAATGAAAATATTGTGGTAAGGGAACGTTTCACAAGTGATAAAAAAGCAATTCTTTTCATAGCAAATTATTATAACGAAGAACAGACAGGCAAAGTGTCATATACTCACCCTGAAACCGGTGAAGCTATCACAATTCCTTACTCGAAGACTGAGATACTGTGGCCTGCGCTGTATAGTGTATTGACCCCAGTGTGCCTGGAAGTTTCTGACGGATTAAATATCCTCCANAGTACATCTGACATTCTCCATGTTTCAGAGATTGATGGTCAGCTTGAGATCACCCTGTACGGAGATCGTGATCTTGCCGGTGAGATGGTCTTTGAAGGTAAGAATGCCGGGAGAATTAAATCTGCAACAATATCAGGTGGAACTGTAAAAATTGTCAATGATGATAAACGTACAGCATTAACTTACAATCATGAACATAGGAAAGAATTTGTCCTTGGTGTTAAAATAAACTAAATGAAAATTATAAATACTCCCGGACTTTCCTTTGAATTTCTGGAAAATGGCTCATTAAAAAATATTGATGTTGATCCGATCAGAATAAGCCTCAAACCTGCGACACCTTATTCAAAATCAGGAATGAACATCTGGTTGAGAAAAAGAACAAATCCTTCTGATTATAAAGCTCTTTTGGGTCCTGAAAGTAATAGCAGCTTCAAAGTCGGGGAGAAAGAATTTATTGCTAAAGGCAACTGGGCCGGCCTTGATTATGTATGTGTATTACAACTTTCAAAAAAAAGTCTGAGCTGGCAGTGGAGTATTGATATTAAGAATATGTCCGACGACAATGTTGAACTCGATTTAATTTATGTACAGGATGTCGGATTAAAGCAGGTGACTTCCGGATTAATCAACGAATATTATGTAGGCCAATATATTGAACGACTTATTCTGAATGACAGAGACTATGGTGCTGTCGTGTGCTGCCGTCAAAACATGAAAGAATCCGTTGGCAATCCATGGTTAATGATTGCATGCAAAAACAGTGGAATGTCAGCAAGTACAGACGGCATGCAGTTTTATGGCAAAACATTCCGTGAAACAGGAATTCCGGAAGGCCTTCTTGANGATAGTCTTGGAGGCGAATATTCCGGAGAATCATCTGTTGTTGCCTTGCAGGGAAAACCTTTTATTCTATCTGGAAGGGATAATCATAGAAGTGTTTTTGTTGCGACATACATTCCGGACCATCCCAAAGCAACTTCAGTTGAAGACCTGGTACGATTATCTGATCTTATACCTGAATTCGGAGATGAAGTTTCATCTCAGGTACCACATGAATTGTTTGCTCCGAAAAAAAATTTATTCAATACGTCCGGGTTTTTACCGGTTGATAATCTGAGTGAACAGGAACTTATCCGGTTTTTTGATTCAGAGAAACGTCATTGCGAAGAAGAAAATGGTCAGTTGTTGTCATTCTTCTGCAAACAGAACAACCATGTTGTATTACGAGCTAAAGAAATAATTGTTGACCGGCCGCATGCACATATAATGCAAGCTGAAACAGGATATGCACCCGATGAAAATATTGTATCAACGACCTCATTTGCATATGGAGTCTTCAATTCGCATCTGACCCAGGGTAATACCAATTTCAATGTTTTGCTTTCAGTTTGTTCCAGCCCGTTTAATCTTGAACCGGAAACAGGGCAACGAATCTTTGTCGATATTGATGGCCTGCAATATTTGCTTGGAGTTCCCTCTGCTTTTGAGATCGGCTTAAACCATTGCCGGTGGATATATAAACATGGCGATTATTGCTTTCAGGTTCGCAGCTGGACATCAAAAGAAGCACCTCAGGTCAATATGGACTTCAAAGTGATCAGCGGCAAGAATGTAAGATTGTTAATTACCCATCATCTGGATGATTCTAATGGCTGGAATATTGTCCCGGGAAGCACAACAGGTGAATATGTGGCTAAACCAAAATCAGATAGTGTAATTGCCGGTAAATTTCCACGGGCTCAATTCAGGATAATAGTTAATAGCATCAATGCTGATTACAAAGCTTGCGGAGATGAAGTACTATATATCAATAAAAAAAGTCAGGGAAACTCTTTGTTTGTCCTTGATGTTCAGGAAACATCTGATTTTTGTTTGAGTTTTATAGGTGAAGTGTGTACTGCCACCAAAACTGAAAGAATTGAAGATGCAGATAATCAGTGGCTTTCAGATTGTCAGGATGCCCAGTCAGTCTGGCAGGACTTGTGCTTAAACCTGTCTCTGAAAGGAGATCATGGAGACATTGCGGCCATTCGGGAAATCATGCCATGGTATGGTATGAATGCACTTACCCATTATTTAACACCTTATGGGCTGGAACAATTCAGCGGGGCTGCCTGGGGTACACGGGATATATCTCAGGGACCGTTCGATTTACTGTTGTGCATGGAAAAATATAATGAAGCCAGACAAATATTGCGCATAATTTTCTCGAATCAGAATCCGGATGGTGGATGGCCACAATGGTGGATGTTCGACAGTTACTCAAATATCAGGGCTGACAGCTCCCATGGAGATGTTTTTTACTGGTGTATTATTGCTCTCAGCAACTATATCAAAGTTACCGGCGATCTGAAAATCCTTGATGAGATGTTACCATTCTATCATGAGAAAGGTGGCTCCAATGCTGAAAAAAAGAGACTTAGCGACCACATTGACAGGCTTATTAAGATGGTAATTGATTCGTTTATCCCTGGCACTGCGCTTGTACCCTTTGACGGAGGTGACTGGAATGATTCCCTGCAACCTGTAAGCAGGGAATTAGCGCAACGTATGATTTCAAGCTGGACGGTTGAAATGAATTATCAGGCCTTTATGCAATATCAGGTAGTCTTTGAGCATACCGGCAATAAAAGAAAAGCAAGGGAACTGAAAAAGATCTGTGAAAGGATCAAAACAGATTTCAATAAATTCCTGGTAAAGGATGGAATTGTTGCAGGATATGGCCTGATTGAGGAAGACAAGAGTATGAGTGTAATGCTTCACCCGGGTGATACTAAAACCGGTATCCGGTACAGCATCTTACCAATGAATCGCGGCATTATCAGTGAAATATTTTCAAAAGAACAGGCTGATCACCATCAGAACCTTATTGAACAGTACCTGAAAGGTCCTGATGGCGCCCGTTTGATGGACCATCCCCTTAAATATAAAGGCGGCATTCAAACTCTTTTTCAGAGAGCCGAAAGCAGTACATTTTTTGGCCGCGAGATAGGTCTCATGTATGTGCACGAACATATCCGTTATGCAGAATCACTAGCTCGTACAGGCAAGGCAGATGCTTTTCTGAAAGCGCTTCGGCAGGCAATTCCGATTGCATACAGGGATATTGTGCCCTGTGGAGATTATCGCCAGTCAAATTGCTATTACAGCAGCTCAGATGTCATATTCAGTAATCGTTATGAAGCTGATGAACTCTATGATGAGATAAAAACGGGTAAAATCACTCTTAAAGGCGGATGGAGGGTTTATTCGAGCGGGCCAGGCATTTATATCGGACTGATTGTTTCACGATTGATTGGTCTGCGGATCGAATTCGGAAATATCATTGTTGACCCTGTAATTCCGCATTCTTTGGATGGTTTTTCTGCTTCAATTGATTTTATGGGTCATTCCATGACATTAAAATATGCATTAAGAGAAAGTAGTTTTAGCCCCAAAGCTATTTCCATAAACGGCAAAGTTGTTAAGTTCACTTATGAGAACAACAAATATCGCCAGGGTGGAGCAGTAATTCAGGGTGATCAATTCATAACCATGTTGAACCTGCAGGATAATATTATTGAAATACAATTGTAGTATTTTCCGGATTTTACATCCATCAACCTTCAGAAGTCAAAAACTAAATTATTCCACTTTATTAATTATTTTTACTTTTGTGTTTTGATAAAGTGAGGTAATACTNAGCCCTTATGGCAGAAATTGCCAAAATAAAATCTCTGAAAGTCCTGTTCCTGTTATTTTTTATTATCTGGATTTCATCCATTATACCTCTGGTTCTTGAAGGACAGCAAAATGAGATCAGGAATTTCATTCCCAGCAATATACCGGTTGACAACCAGAACTGGAAAATTTATCAGAATCCGNTAAACGGATATATCTATTTTGCAAACTCAGCAGGGCTTTTGGAATACAATGGCATCAGTTCCAAAACTTACCATATGCCCTTCAGGCAGGCGATCAGGTCGGTTTATATTAATGCAGCTGGAACAATTTTTACAGGTTCTTTTGAAGATTTTGGATTCTGGGTCAGCGAACCGGGAAAAGGCCTGGTTTATCATTCTCTTACTACGGATATCAACATTCCCAAAAATGATGAGATATGGAATATATTTGAAAATGAGGGAACTCTCTATTTTCAATCATTCACAACTATTTACAAATTTGATCCAACAGGGGTGATTCCGGTTAAAAGCCCCTCTACCATGCTTTTTATGTTCAGGGCCGGGGAAAAGTTTATTGTACAATCTCTTGGCCTCGGACTTTTCTGGTTTGATGGTTCAGATTTCCGTTTTATCAACAACAGTGAAATGTTTGGTTCAGTTAAAGTCCTTGCAATTGTTCCAAGAGAACATGGAGTTTTCTGGATCTGTACTGCAAATAACGGCATTTTCACCTTTGACGGCAGATCATTTACACCCCAGAAAAATGAGATCTCGGATTTTCTTAAAGCTGAGACCTGCAATGCTGGGCTTGCCATCAATGATTCCCTGCTTGTTTTCGGTACAATCCTTAATGGAATCGTATTCTGTGATAATAATGGTGATATCATTAGAACTTACAACCATTATAATGGGCTGAATAACAATACAGTACTTTCGCTTTACAAAGACTCAGGCAACGGATTATGGGCAGGACTTGATGACGGCGTGAATTTCATAAACCTTTCTTCGCCTGTTACATTATATTCCAATATCACAGGAACTCTGGGTACCATCTACACTGTGATAAGAAAAAACAACAATCTTTTTCTGGGCACAAATCATGGTCTTTTTGTTACTGACATTAAAATCAGCAAAGACGACTACAGCTTTCCAAACCTCCGGTTTATTCCTAATACACAGGGACAGGTGTGGAAGCTTGCTGAATTCGACGGCCAGATTTTATGCGGTCACAATGAAGGTACATATTTGCTTGATGGAGGAATCTTTAACCGAATTTCAGAAGTNACAGGAGGATGGTCACTGAAACNGTATAATAATTTCNTNCTTGAGGGTACCTATACCGGAATTGTAGTATTCGAAAAGGGCCCTGACGGAAAGTGGAGTTTCAGGAACAGGATAAACGGATATGCCGATCCTACAAGATATATCGAGATTGATTACCTGGGTTATATCTGGGCTATACATCCCCAGAAGGGTATCTNCAGGCTTGAATTAAATGAAGCGATTGATTCTGTAATTAATACTCTGTATTTCAATTCNATTGCCGATACATCCGGGAGACCTACNATGGCGCGGATAAACAACCAGGTTGTTTTTATGACTTCGGATTATATCTATGCATTTGATTATGAGAGTAAGACATTCTTCCCGATAAGGTCACTTGAGTCAGGNNTGGGTGAATATATTAAAGCTACACAGATAATATATTATCAGAAGAATAGCTATTGGTTTATCCATGAGAACAAGATAGCTCTCTTTGAAATCTCGAAAGACCTTGAAGCAAAAAAACTGCTCGAGCTTTATAGTACNTATGAAGATCTTCCGGAACGTGAGCAACAGATTATCTCTCTTGACGGGAACACTTTGCTTATACCAACACGCCAGGCATTCTCAACAATCAACCTCAACCGGCTTGCTGATGAGAAGAGTGCATATTCATTAAGCATCAGCCGGATGGTTTTCAGCGGCAGGTCAACGACAACAACTGTTATTCCAAATGCAGCATCTTCACCAGTAATCCCAAACAGGGAAAATAATCTTACCGCGTTTCTTGCCAATCCCTCCATGTTTGAGAAATATGAGCAGGAATACTGGTACAGGATCAGGGAACTGGGCGATCAGTGGCATAAGACCACCCTTGATAATTTTTCATTCCTGAACCTTGCTTTCGGGCATTATACCCTGCAGGTTAAAACTGCAACNGGCNTTGAGATAACCGAAGCCGGATTTTCAATAATGAGACCTAAATACCTCAGTACAAATGCAATCCTGTTGTATATTCTGATTTTCGCCGGTCTCGTAGCATTTACGATCAAGATATTCAGACGTGAACTGAACCGGCATCGCAGGCTGATAGAATATGAGGTTGGAAAGAGCAAGCTTGAGAGTGAACTTGACTATAAGAGCTATGAGCTGATGCTCACGATGCGATACCTGATAAGGAAGACCGATATTTTGCGGGAGCTCCATGAAAAACTCGATGCCTTGAAAGAATTTTCTTCCAAGTTCCCTGTTAAGTATATCAGGGAGATGGAGCGGATTATTGATAACGGGCTTGATTCGCAGACTGAAGAATGGCAAAATGTAATGAAAAACCTCAAACTTTCACAGGAGGGATTTTTCAGAAAACTGAAAGAGAAATACCCGAATCTGACTCCTAATGACCTCAGACTCTGTTCTTACCTCAGGATGAATTTTACGACAAAAGAAATAGCAAACCTCATTAATATCTCAGGCCGGGCAGTTGAGATTGGCCGCTACAGACTCAGGCGTAAAATGAATATTGGTCACGATGTTAACCTTACTGAAATTCTGATAAAAGAGGCAGAGAGTTTGTAACAATAACTTTTAAATATATCTTTGCAGCCTTTTCCGGCCCGTAGCTCAGCTGGCAGAGCAGCTGACTCTTAATCAGCGGGTCGAGGGTTCGAGTCCCTCCGGGCCGACAAGTGGTGCAGAACAGGAATGAATGAATTCGACATTAAAGCTGCAGGCTGGGATATGAATCCCATGCACCGTGACAGGTCTATCGCTGTTGCTGAAGGAATCCGGAAGAATATTAACCTGAATGTGAATATGACGGCCCTGGAATATGGCGCCGGGACAGGAATTGCGAGCTTCCTTCTGAAAGATTATCTTAAAGAGATCGTCATGCTTGACAGCTCAGCAGAGATGGTCAGGATAACGAATGAGAAAATAGAATCAGCAGGAGTACTTAATCTGAAGTCCATTTTGTACGATCTCGAAAAGGATAACTGGCAGGGAACAAAGTTTGACCTGATAATGACCCAAATGGTTCTTCATCATGTTTCAGATATTGATTCCATTTTCATAAAATTCAGTGAAATGCTCAAGCCGGGAGGGTACATTGCAATTGCAGATCTGTATCCTGAAGATGGTTCATTTCATGGTGAAGGATTTACCGGCCATAAAGGTTTCGATACCAAAGAGTTGTCGGACAGCCTCAGCAAAGCCGGATTCAAAATTACTTCAGAAGAAAAATGCTTTGTCCTCAACAGAAAAATCTCAGAGGCTGAAACAAAACAATTTGATATCTTTCTTTTAATTGGTTCACATTCGTAAATTTATTCCAGTTGCCTTTAAATAAACCATTAAAACCAATCAGAATATGGAAATAACATTTGACGGAGGCAAAGTTATTACGGCCCATTCACATGGCCATATTATAAGGACTGACCAGCCGGTTGCGGACGGAGGAGGAGATTCAGCCCCATCACCATATGAACTTTTTCTGGCGTCGATAGGAACCTGTGCCGGCATATATGTAAAATCCTTTTGCGATAACAGACAGATATCTACGGATGGCATTAAGATTATCGAGAACATAGAATGGAGCAAAGAAACCGGGTTGCCATTAAAAATAAGCCTCGATATCAGGTTGCCTGAAGCGTTCCCTGAAAAATACAAAGCCTCCCTGATTCATGTGGCTGACCTTTGTAAAGTTAAAAAGACGATGGTCAACCCACCGCAGTTTGAAATAATCACTTCACATATCTGAAAAATAAATCTGCGCTAATCTGCGAGATCTGCGGAAGAAAATTTAAAGTTTCCCGCAGATTACGCTGATTGACGCAGATCATATCTCCTAAAAGGTATCTTCTGATCCTTCATTTTACTCGATATACATGTTTAAAAGCTGCTCATAGAGCTCCTGCTTGCCTGATATTACATCAGGTTCTCCGTTTTTAACTGCTATATCATGCAACTTTGCAAGAGTAAGCTTGCCCTTTTCAAATTCCTTTCCGGCACCTTTGTCGAATGATGCATATCTCTTCTTCCTCATTTTGAGATAATCGCTTTCATTCAGAACTTTATCTGCTATTACCAATGCTCTTGCGAAGGTGTCCATACCGCTTATATGAGCTATGAAAAGATCTTCTTTATCAGTTGAGTTGCGGCGTATCTTGGCATCGAAATTTATACCGCCGTTCTTGAACCCGCCGGCTCTCAGGATTACCATCATTGCTTCGGTGACCTCGTAGATATTGGTCGGGAACTCATCGGTATCCCATCCATTCTGATAATCACCTTTGTTTGCATCAATGCTGCCAAGAAGACCTGCATCAGCTGCAACCTGGAGTTCATGCTGGAAACTGTGACCGGCAAGTGTTGCATGGTTTACCTCGATATTCAGTTTGAAATCCTTATCGAGTCCGTATTTGCGGAGGAAGCCAATAATTGTAGCTACATCAAAATCGTACTGGTGCTTTGTCGGTTCCATTGGTTTTGGCTCAACGAGGAAAGTGCCTTTAAATCCGATCTTGCGGCCATAATCGCGGGCAAGGGATAGCATCATCCCCATGTGGTCGAGTTCACGTTTCATATCGGTATTGTGCAGGCTCATATATCCTTCCCTGCCGCCCCAGAATACATAATTCTCGCCTCCGAGTTCAACGTTTGCATGTATGGCATTTTTAAGCTGCGCACCGGCATTAGCCACGACAGCAAAATCGGGATTAGTTGCAGCGCCATTCATATAACGGGGATTCGAGAAAAGATTTGCAGTGGCCCAAAGAAGCTTTACACCTGTATCTTTCTGCATCTTCTTCATAACGGGAACAATCTTATCAAGACGCTTTTCGATCTCAAGGACCGAACCGCTTCCGACAACATCGGTATCATGAAAACAGTAATATCCGGCTCCTATCTTAGTTATGAATTCAAAAGCCGCATCCAGACGATACTTAATCTTATCGTCGTTTGTCATGTCTTTCCATGGAAATGAATGGGTTTCATCGCCAAACGGATCTTTGCCGTCGCCACAGAATGAGTGCCAGAAAGCAATGGCGAAACGAAGATGCTCCTTCATTTTTTTACCGGCTACAACCTGATCGGGGTTATACCATCTGAATGCAAGCGGGTTTTTAGATTTCTTACCCTCGAATTTGATCTTCCCGATACCGGGATAGTACTCTTTTTTGCCTTTGTAAACCATATTTTTAAGTTTTTGTGATACTTTATTTTTCAACTCCTAATTTAAAATATTTTATGTACTTCACGAAATCATTGAGCTTTTTCTATAAGGTCTTTACCCCCATCCCAACCTTCCCCCAGGGGGAAGGAGATCAAAGATATCTTTTCCCCCGTGGGGGAAACAGGAAAGGGGGTACTTTTTATAACAAATATTAGCGGATATATCTTATTTTTCAATCGATTTNAGTAATTTTTTCCATCTGCTATAGGCTTGCTCATAAGCAGCAGTTTTTGATTTGTCAGGTTTAGTCACACCGACAGTTTTGAGTCCTGCAAATGCTTCTTTTGCCGACTTGTAATAACCACACCCTATTCCTGCGCCTCGTGCCGCACCAATTGACCCGTCAGTATTGTACAGGTGGATCTCGGTGTTTATTATACACGACAGGGCCTCCCTGAAGATTTTGCTCTGGAACATGTTGGCNGCTCCGGCCCTTAATACGGATGGAACTATCCCGGTCTCCTTCATGATATCGAGCCCGTACCTGAATGAAAATACTATACCCTCCTGCGCTGCCCTGAAGAGATGTGCATTTGAATGGGTATTGAAATTCAATCCATATATACTTGCACCCGTGTCTCTGTTACCCAGTGTCCGCTCAGCTCCGTTGCCAAATGGCAGGATAGAGACTCCCTCGGACCCAATTGCAATTTTTCCTGCCATATCGTTCATATCATTATATGACAATGTGTTGCCTGTATTCCGCTTCAGCCAGGAATTAAGAATACCTGTTCCGCTGATGCAGAGAAGAACACCTGCTCTTGGTTCTTCCTTTGAATGATTGACATGAAGGAAAGTATTGACCCTTGACTGTTTGTCGTACTGTTTCCTATCAGTAACTCCATAGATCACTCCTGATGTACCTGCTGTGGCAGCTACCTCACCCGGTTCAAGCACATTAAGAGAGAGAGCATTGTTCGGCTGATCCCCGGCACGGTATGAAACCGGTATTCCGGCAGGCAGACCCAGCTCGGAAGCAACTGGTTTCAGTAGTTTTCCCTGGATAGAGAATGAAGGAACAGCAGAAGCGAGTATTTCGTTTTTGAATCCGAAATATTTCATGAGCTCGGCTGAGACTCCTTCTTCCTTGAAATCCCAGAAAATGCCTTCCGAGAGTCCTGAATATGTTGTCAGGGCCTCCCCTGTCATCCGGAGAGCAAAATAATCACCGGGCAACATTATTTTGTAGATTTTTGCAAACAGCTCCGGTTCATTCTCTTTTACCCAGGCCAATTTTGTTGCCGTAAAATTTCCGGGCGAATTCAGGAGATGGGAAAGGCAGAATTCCTCTCCAAGACCTTTAAAGGCTTTCGCACCGTTTTCGACAGCCCTTCCGTCGCACCAGATTATGGAAGGACGAAGAACTTTAAAATTATTATCGAGTACCACAAGACCATGCATCTGGTACGAGATTCCGATAGCTCCAATTTCTTTCTTCCTGCTTCCCAGCTGTTTGTTGCAGTCAGCAACAGAAGCCTTCAGGTTTACCCACCATGTTTCAGGCTCCTGTTCTGCCCATCCTGGCTTCTTTGCGATGATTTTCATTTCATCTTTAGGATAAAATGCGGTTGCCAGGCAGTCGCCGGTTTCACCGTCAATTACTGAAGCTTTTACCGAAGAGCTTCCAAGGTCAATTCC
>JGI24136J36422_10000460_pt1 | contig 15759 bp, 18 predicted proteins | sample BarGraNGADG00212_2_FD_36422 | JGI IMG/M metagenome (IMG submission 36422)
TGCGGGCGGCCGGCGAAGACTTCGGCACCCTCGGCCAGAAGGAGATATGCTGCGGCTCCACGACTTACAACCTCGGGGAGGAGGACATCTTCAGGGAGATCGTCGCCGAGAACGTCGACATGCTCAACGCGCTCGGGGTCGAGCGCGTGCTCACGAGCTGCTCGGGCTGCTACAGCGTGATGAAAAACGAGTACCCGAAGATAAAGCGGCGCAACTTCGAGGTCGTGCACGTGGTCGAGTACCTCGACAGCCTGATAAGCGAGGGCAGGCTCAAGCCGTCGAAGACGGTCGAGATGAAGGTCACCTACCACGACCCGTGCCACCTGGGCCGGTACAGCGAGATATACGACGCGCCGCGCAGGATACTGGAGGCGATCCCCGGCATAGAGCTGGTCGAGATGCCTCGCAGCCGCGAGAAGAGCTGGTGCTGCGGCGCCGGGGCCGGGGTCAAGACCGCGTACCCCGACTTCGCCATGTGGACCGGGACCGAGCGCGTCAACGAGGCGAAAGAGACCGGCGCGGAGGCTATAGTGACGGCGTGCCCGTTCTGCGAGGGCAACCTGTCCGACGTCATCGCGGCGACAGAGTCCGGCCTCGGCATATACGATATCACCGACCTGCTCCTGCAATCCCTGTAATCCGGAGCGACATTACTGAGAGCGATTGGAGCTGCATGGATGGGGTCCCCAAAACACGGGAGTCCACGACCGGTATAAGGGGGAACAAAATGGCAAACGAAGTGGCCTTCGGCTCGAGCGAATGGCTCGACAGGTACGTGGAGATCTACAACGGCAGCCCCGACGTGCAGGTGGCGCTCAAGGACCTCACCGCGAAGGTCGCGTTCCAGTTCGTCGACAGGCCGGACATCCCGGCCAAGTACTTCAGCATCGCGGCGGGCGTCATCGATGACCACGGCGAGGTCACGGACGAGGGCGCCATGGACTTCATCATCAGGGCCAACTATGAGGTCTGGAAGGCCATGACCCTGAACGAGCTAGACCCCATGAACGCCCTGATGTCGAACAAGATCAAGATAACCGGCAACATGGCAGCGCTCCTCAAGCACGCCGATGGCTTCAAGCAGACCTTCGAGGTCGTCGAGAGGATCCCCACCACGTTCGACTGACCGCCGCACCGATTCGCCACCAGGCGNGCAGGTGTTAGACTGACAGGCCGGACAACCCTATAATTACCTTCTGTCGGGGTGTAGCGCAGTCAGGTTAGCGCGCAGCGTTCGGGACGCTGAGGTCGCCGGTTCGAATCCGGCCACCCCGACCAGCAAAGTCGTGAAACCATCGCTTTGGATGCACCTTGTTCGCGTTTGATTAATTACCCTCCAGAGGAAACGCCGACTGAGTCTGTAGATTACGACCAAGACTCGCGCCGACATTTTCCTTAACCAACACGACGTCAAGTGGATCTGTCACAAACTGGGGANAGATGGACAAGTTCAGGGAGCCGACCAGGGAAGANACGATACGGGCGGTAAAATTCGTCGGGCTGTTCGTTGCGGTCATCGCCGCCTGGGCTTTCCTCCTCCTGCCTGACTACTGGTACACGTGGGTCCTGATGATCATCGCCGGCATCTACCTGCTGGTGGAATGGGACACACAGACGTCCGGCTACCGGTGCCCCAACTGTGGCAAGGTGTTCGAGATATCTTTCCTCCGCAACCTCGTAAGCCCCCACGGGATCAGCGGCGCCGGCCTGACCGGGACCGGCGGGGGCTGGAAGTACCTCAAGTGTCCCGGGTGCGGGAAACGGGCAAGGGCCACCGCGCTCAAGAAGGTCAGGGAAGCGCCTCAGCCTACCGACCCCGGGGGTGGTGCCTGATGAACATCGACGAGGTCATGTCCCGGCTCGAGTCGCTCTCAGACCCGGACGCGGTCGCGGGGATGGCCCGCTACGGCATAAAGCCGGAGCGCGCCCTNGGCATATCCATCCCGAAGCTCCGGAAGCTGGCCGGAGAGCTCCGCGGTGACCACGCGCTGGCGCTCGAGCTCTGGGCGTCNGGCGTCCACGAGGCGCGCATCCTGGCGGGGATGGTCGACGACCCGGCCCTNGTCAGCGAGCGGCAGATGGAGGAATGGACCTCCGACTTCGACTCCTGGGACCTGTGCGACCAGGTCTGCATGAACCTGTACTGGCTCACGCCGTACGCGTACGACAAGTGCTTCGAGTGGAGCGAGCGCGAAGAGGAGTTCGTCAGGCGCGCCGCCTTCGCCCTGATGGCGCGCATCGCCTGGACCGACAGGAAAGCGACCGACGCCGAGATAGAGAAGTTCCTGCCGTTGATAGTGCGGGCCGCGACCGATGAACGAAACTTCGTCAAGAAGGCCGTCAACTGGGCGCTGCGGCAGATAGGGAAGCGCGACCTTCCGTTGAACAAGAGGGCCATAGAAACGGCGCTCGAGATCCAGCGGATGGACTCGNGGAGCGCCAGGTGGATCGCGGCCGACGCTCTGAAAGAGCTCACGGGGGACGCGGTACAGGCGAGGCTCGCGAACAAGTCTTAGCGGGAGGCGCCATGGACGTTCTCTATATCTCGCTCATGGTGCTTGTCGCGAGCTTCGTCGGCACCCTCACCGGCTTCGGCACCTCGACCCTCCTCGTCCCGGTGGTCGCCCTGTTCGTGAGCCTGCCCGAAACCCTGCTGCTGGTAGGCATCATCCACTGGTGCACAGACGTATGGACCCTGGTCCTCTTCAGGGAAGGCGTACGCTGGAGGCTCATCATCGCGTTCGGCGTGCCGGGGATAATACTGGCCGTCATCGGAGCCCGCCTGACCTTCGTCGTGAACACCGTCATCCTCTCCAGGATACTGGGCGGCCTGCTGATCGGTTACGTCGCGCTGCTGCTCGCGATGCCCTCCTTGCGGCTTCCAAGTAACGACGCGACCGCGATATCCGGTGGCGCCGCTTCGGGTTTCCTGGCGGGACTGACCGGCATCGGCGGCCCGGTCAGGAGCGCCTTCCTCTCCGCGTTCGACCTGCCTAAGGCCATCTACCTCGCGACGGGCGGCGCCATAGCGCTCGCGATGGATTCCGTGCGCATCCCTGTCTATGTGGCTGGCGGCACGCGGCTGGGGACACCTCTGTCGCTCGGCCTTATCGCGTTCGTCCCGCTATCGCTGGCGGGCTCGATTGCGGGCCGGCTTGCCGTCGAAAAGGTGCGCCAGGAGAGGTACCGTACGGTGGTCGCGGTCGCCCTGCTCGCGCTCAGCATCAAGCTGCTGGTCGCCCCCTGAATCGCGCCGCGGGTACCGCTGGACGCCGGTAGAAGATTTCACCCTCCCGGGACGAATACGGTACCGACGCTTTGAGGAACCCGGATCCGCACGGAGGTCAGGATGCCCGCGAACTCGTCAAGAATATCGCTCAAGCCGGTGCCGCCGTTCTCGTTCGAGATGTCCACCAGCATCTTCTCGGGCGGCGACCCGCAGTTCCGCGCCTACCAGGACGGGAAGTTCTGGCAGGTGCTTCGCGTCAACGACAGGCTGATGCTGACCACGATAAAGTCGACCGGAACCGTCGAGGAGCCGCGGCTGTCGGCGGTGCTCGATTCGAAAAAGCCGATATCGCCGAGGGACAGTAGAGCGGCAAAGGCGTACGTCGCCCGCATCTTCAACCTGGACATGGACCTCAAGCCATTCTACAAGGCGGTCCGGGGCGACCCCGTGATGTCGAGCATCGTGAAGCAGCTCTACGGGCTCAAGAGCCCGACCACGCCGACGGTCTTCGAGGCGCTGGTCGACTCGATAATCGAGCAGCAGATATCGCTCATCGCCGCGCACGCCATGGAGTTCAGGCTGATCAAGGCATTCGGCGAACCGCTAAACATCGACGGCAGCAAGTATTTCGCCTACCCCACCCCGGAGCGGCTCTCCGCTTCGCGCATCGAGGACCTGAGGGCGTGCGGCCTGAGCGGGCGGAAATCCGAGTACATAAAGGACGTCTCTCTGCTGGTCGCATCGGGGCGCCTGGACCTCGATAAGTTCGAACAGTACGACGACATAGACAAGATCCGCGAGGAGCTGGGGCAGGTCCGCGGCATAGGGGCGTGGACCGCGGAGATGGTGATGATTCGCGGCCTGCACAAGATGGATTCCATCCCCGCCGACGACGTAGGGCTGCAGGCGAAGATATCGCACTTCTACGGCAAGGGCCGGCGCGTCTCGAGCGCCGAGGTCCGNGAGATAGCGAAGAGCTGGGGGCGGTACAGGGGCCTCGGCGGCTTCTACATGATCGCGGCCCACCACCTGGGAATCGGGCCTCAGGCCTCCTGGCCCGAGATGAGGCGCGATGCTTCCAGCAGGTCGGCCGCGGTGAGATCGGGCTGAACATCGTAGCGGGCGTCCGAGCCGCCCATGCCGGTCATCACCAGCACCGAACGACAACCCAGGTTCCTCGCAAGCATCACGTCGGAGGTCTTGTCGCCCACGACGTACGAGTCGACGATGTCTATGTCGTGCTCGCGCGCCGCCAGCAGCGGGAGCGTCGGCTCCGGCTTGCGACACTCGCAGGTCTCGTCTTCGCCGTGGATACAGTAGTAGGTGCCTGCCAGCTCCACCCCTTGCCCNGCGAGCATCGACTTGAAGCGGGCGTCGACCTCCTCGACGGCTGAGGCCCCGAAGTAGCCCCTTCCCACGCCCGACTGGTTCGAGACCACCACCAGCAGGAAACCGTTCCGCGCCAGCAGTCGAAGGGCGTCAACGGCGCCAGGGATCAGTTCTATGCCTTCGGGGTCCGAGAGGAAGCCCTTGTCGACGATGATGGTGCCGTCGCGGTCGAGGAAGACGGCCTTATTCATCGCAGTTGCCACTGCCGGAGATCCGCTCGATGAGCTCGGTCGTGGAGATGCCACCGCCGTACAGCGGGACGATCTCGACCCTCCCACCGTATGCCTTCACCACGTGCGCCTCCGGCAGGCCTTCCACGGTGTAATCCCCGCCCTTCACGAAGACGTCCGGTTCGAGCAGTTCGATGAGCTCGATGGGGGTGTCCTGGCCGAAGAGCGTCACGTAATCGACGCACTCGAGCGCGGCGATGAGCTCGGCGCGCTGGCGCTCGGATATGAGAGGCCGCTCCGGCCCCTTGAGCCGGCGCACGGACTCGTCGGTATTGAGGGCGACTACCAGCGCATCGCCCAGCGCGCGCGCGGCACCCAGGTACTGGACGTGCCCCACGTGCAGGAGGTCGAAACAGCCGTTCGTNAAGACCACCGTCCTGCCCGCCGACCTGAGCGCGTCCACGGTCTGCTTCAACCGGGGCCACTCCAGGANCTTGACCGCTCCGCCCGATCTGGCCAGTATCTCGTCCGGAGCGACCGCCGCCGTCCCGAGCCTGGAGACCGCGACACCGGCCGCCTCGTTCGCTATGGCCGCCGACTCGACGAGTCCCAACCCGGCCGCGACCGCCAGCGAGACGCCAGCCGCGACGGTGTCGCCGGCCCCGCTCACATCGAAGACCTCGCTCGCCCTGCTCTCAATATGGACCACCGGCTCGCCGCGGCGGGCGACGAACATGCCGTTCTTTCCATCGGTGAGGACGACGTCGTTGCCGTACCTCTCGAGCAGCATCCGCGCGACTTCCTCCACCGGCGGTTGCGGCCCCGAGAGACCCGCCAGCAAGCGCCCCTCCGCCATGTTTGGCACGAACACGCGGCACCGCTCGCACAGGTAGGCGTTCGACGGCTTGGGGTCGACAACGACGGGGGTGTGCTTTTCCCCGGCGATGCGGGCCAGCTTCCCAGCCAGGTCTTTCGAGAAAAAACCTTTGGCGTAGTCGCTGAACACAACGCAGTCGGCCCACCCGGCAAGCTGCGCGAAAGCGTCGATGACCTGCGCTGATATCGCGCGGGATAGGGGTTCGGATGCCTCCCGGTCGAGCCTCAGGAACTGCTGGCCGCCCTGCACGAAGCGCGTCTTCAGGGTCGTGGGCCGTTCCCCGTCGAAGAGAAGCCTGTGTTCTATCGAACCGGCTGACAGTATCTCGCCGATGACGGCGGCCTCCGGGTCACGCCCGACGACGCCGACCAGGCACGCCTCGCCGCCCAGCGTTGCGACGTTCTTGGCGACGTTCGCCGCTCCCCCCGGCACGTCTTTCTGCTCAATCTTCTTGAGGACCGGCACCGGCGCCTCGGGCGAGAGCCTCACGGCCTCGCCGCTCTCGTAGCGGTCGAGCATGACGTCGCCCACCACCAGGACGCGCCTGCCCCTCATCTCATCCAGCACCGCGCTCACCCTGGCCGGCTCGATCCGCGCGCGCTCGCAGCTCACGAGAGCTCTTCCTCGATCAACTCGCACAGCGCGTGCACGACCGTTATATGCACTTCCTGGATGCGGGGGGTCGAGGTCTCGGGAACCGTCACGGGTACGTCCGAGAGCCTGGCGAGCTCGTTGCCCTTCTCGCCGGTGAGGCCAACGACCTTCATCTTCAGCCGGCGGGCGGACCTTGCCGCCTCTATCACGTCGGGCGACGAGCCGCTCGTGCTGATGGCGACCAGCACGTCACCCGCCCGGCCCAGCGCCTCGACCTGCCTGGAGAACACNGTGTGGAAGCTCTCGTCGTTGGCCTGCGCGGTGATGACGGACGTGTCTGTGGTCAGGGCCACCGCCGGGAACGGCTTTCGCTCCCTGGCGTAGCGGACGACCATCTCGCCCGCCATGTGCTGCGCGTCGGCGGCGCTCCCGCCGTTGCCGCAGGTCAGCACCTTGCCGCCGGCCCGCAAGGAATCCACTATCAGGCGCGCGGCGTCCGCCACCATCTCGGGGACGCACTCCAACGAGGCTGTCTTGGCCTCGATGCTCCGGCGGAATATCTCTTCGACGCGGTGCTTCACCGTCAACACTCCCGGGATATCACAATCGGTCGAGCAACTCTGTACATGCTTTGTAGACGGGGTCGACCCCCAGCCTCTCCATCGCCCTGCACCTCTTATAATACCGGAGCCTCAGTCCCCACGGTAACCAGTTATACCCCGGAAAGCGCAGGCACGGGGCGCACGGTTCGCCCGGGGTGACAACCAGTGAGCGTGGCCCGACAGGCCCGAAGCTGGCCGGGTCTGAAGAGGCGAAGACGGCGACTACCGGTGTCCCGGTGCTGTCCGCGACGTGCATGGGCCCGGAGTCGTTGCCGACGTAGATCGCCGCCCGCTCGATGACCGCGGCGGTCTCGCGGAGCGTTGCCTGCCCGGCCAGAGAGAGCGCCCCGTCCCCCGCCTGCCTCGCTATCGATGAAGCCAGCGCCTCGTCGTCCGGGCCGCCCACGACAACGGTACGAAGGGACTTCTCCGACGCCAGCCTCCTGGCCAGCTCCACGAACTTCCCCTCGGCCCATCTCTTGTTCTCGTTACACCTGGCCCCGGGGTGCAGCGCGACGAAGCCCCCGGGTCCCACGGGCGAGAGCAGGGCGTCCGCCCGGTCCTCGTCGTCGCCGGTGAGTACGAGGTCGTAGCCCAGCCCGTCACGCTCCATCGGTCCAAAGGCCTTCTCGATCGCCCTTATGAACTGCTCCGAAGCGTGCAACTCGATGCCGCTCTTGTCCCGGTATGGAATGAGCCACCACAATGCGCGCCTGGCGAACCGGTATCTCCGCCTTATCCCCGCCAGCTCGAAGAACCACTGCACGGGATGTGACAGCTCGATGCCCACGTCGAAGCGCCTGCGCCTGGCCCAGCCGAGTGACTCCTTCAGGCCCNACGGCGAGTAGGTCCCCTGCCGCGAGAAATAGACCTCGTCGAGGTTCGGGTTCGTCTCCAGCAGCGCGTTCCCCGGGCCGCCCGCCAGGCTCGCGGCCGCCACGTACGCGCCCGGCAGGGCGCGCCTGAGGAGCCTGATCGCCGGTGTCGCGAACATGATGTCGCCGAGCCCCGGCCACACTGAGATCAGGACCCTGGGACTNCCCTCTCCCGTATCGCCTGTGCCCAAGTTCCGTCCTCCAGGGTCGTTCCGAGCCGAATGCTGGCCCATTCTACACCAGCCCGCCACCGGGCTTCCTCGCTGCCCACGGCTGGCGCACCCACAGCGAGGAGATACGGCCGCGGAACAGGAGAAGCGCTAAAGGGCGGGTGCGACAGGTTTAATGCCCACCGCGGCGAAACGGTTTAGAATACAGTTACCAGAACGGGAGGCGGACATGGAGGCGGGAACCGTGGAGAAATGCGACGTCCTTGATGACTTCCTCGGTCACGTGCGCAAGGACCTGAGGGAGAGACTCCGCTCTAAGTTCACCGTGCAGACGCTCGACAAGGGGCAGTTCATCTTCTTCGAGGGCGACCGGGCGGAAAGTTTCTACCTGATAGAGGCCGGGGTCGTGGAGGCCAACGTCGTCCACGGCGATGGCAAGGTCTATATCTATCATTTCCTGTTCCCCGGCGACGTCATCGGCGAGGGGATGCTCTACGACCAGGAGGAGTACCCGTTCAGCACCGTGGTCAGGAAGGACGCCACCCTCTGGAGGATATCNAGCGAGGACATAACGAAGTTTGTCGAGGAGGACCCCGGGCTCCAGAAGTACGTGCTCCGGATCGTCGGACGCAAGCTGGTCGCCTCCTACGTGAAAGCCCGCTGCATCGCCGGCGAGCGGGTCGAGAAGAGGATCGCCTGCATACTGCTGAAGACCGTGGACGAGCAGGCGGGGATCATGCCGAGCTGCGGGGAGCGCCTGGACACGCCGCTTACCAACCGGGATATCTCCGGCCTTATCGGCTCGACCGAGGAGACCGTCTCGCGCGTCATGAGCCGCCTCAAGAAGGAAGGGGTCATAGGGATCAGGGACAAGCAGCTCCTCGTCCTCGACCGGGACGCCCTGATGGGTTACTTCGAATCGATCTGACCCGGGCCGACAGTCGTCCTACCCCACCGGCGAGATGACGAGCGCGTGGGTCCCGCGCGCTTTCGCTGGCCTGTAGAGCAGCTCTCCCGTCGCGGCGTTGTAGGTATACCTCCCATCGGAGACCACCACCTTGAAACCGCCGGGGTACTGAACCGACCTCGGCACGCTCACGACCGTGGCCGGGCCCGACGCGGAGGTCCGGAACTCGAGCCGGTAGACGCGCGACGACCTGTCGAAGACCTGGTCCACCGGGATGCCGGCAAGCCTGCGCGCGTAAGGGCGCGCCGCCGCCTGCAGCCCGCGCGGGTTGCCGTCCTGGTCGATAAGCGAAAAGTCCTCCTCGTTCCAGATCGTGACGTCCCTGACGCTGTAGTCCCACTGCGCGCTGGAGGTGAAGCCGCTCTCGATCGCCCTGTACTCGGCGTCCACGATCTCATCGCGGGCCCCGGGCGGGTTCACGTACCACGGGGCGCCGAACTCGCCTATCAGCAGCGGCATCCCGAGCTGGCCTGCCTTGTTCCTCTGTATCGACGTCACCACCTGGAACAACAGGTACTCGGGGAGGATCATCACCCGGAAGTTGTTGGCTATCGAGTCGTACATGTGAGGCGCGTACACGACCCGGTCCGCGCCCAGCGGCTCGAGGACCGAGAAGTATTGGTCCATCGGCTCCACGAAAGCGATCGCATCCCCGTCGACCTGCCTCAGCGAGGCGACCACGTCCTCGTACAGCGGCTTCAGATACCCGTTCTCGAACGCGCCGCCCGCGTTGCCGAGGTCCCCCGGCGCCGGCTCGTTCATGATGTCGTAGCCGAGTACGTACGGGTTGTCCTTGAGCCGCGCCGCGACCTGCACGAAGGCGTTCCGGTAATGTTCCTTCAGCTCGGACGACTGCCAGAAGTGCGTGATGCACCTGCGGAGGTCACTGGAGAAGATGTTGGACCACCCCCAGAACGGGCCGCCGAAGCCGTTGTTGTTGTCCGGGTCCACGCCCGCGGCCTCGACCGCCCACCTCGGGGCGCCGTCGCCGTGAAGCCAGCGGCTGAAGATATCCTGGTGCATGTCCACCATCACGTAGATGCCACGGGCCGCGGCCCCATCGATGAGCCTCTTCACCTTGTCGAGGTAGACCTGGTCGTAGACACCTTTCTCGGGCTCGATGCCCTCCCAGAAGACGGTGAAGCGAGCCAGGTTGAAGCCCCATTCGGCGAGATGGTCCCACCAGATGGTCTCCTCGGGCTGGAAGGGAAGGTGGTCCGCGGCAAGCTTGGCGTTGCCGGAGACGTTCACCCCGCGGAAACAGGCGATGCGGCCGTGGGCGTCGTACACCTGGCCGTCGCGCACCTCGAACCGGGGCGCCGCCGGCACCGGTGCGGGCGCCGGGGCCGCGAGGGCTCCCGCGCAGGGGGCCAGCGCCATCACCGCGACGAGGACCGCCAGCACGGGCGCCAGGGTCCTGCTTCGTGGGTACCTTACTGCAGCCATCATCGCACCGCCTTGCTTTGGGTATCCGTAATATATCACCGGAACGACGGCCTTCTGAATACCGCGCTCGGGCGATGTTTCCACGGATAATCCATGACCCGGAAAAGAATCATGTTGCATACGTCGAATAAGTGTTACACATTATCAGTGGTGGCGGTTCCGCCCGGTGGGTCGGATCGTCGAGGGGGTGATTGGATGGCGGAAGTCTATCTGGACAATTATGCCGCGACCCCGGTGCTTCCCGAGGTGCTCGAGGCGATGCTCCCGTACTACCGCGACGACTACGGCAACCCCTCCTCTCTTCACGGATGGGGTGACCGGGCCCGCGAGGCGGTCGAGGNGGCGCGGGAGCGCGTGGCGTCCCTCATCGGCGCGGACCCTGAGGAGATCGTCTTCACGTCCGGCGGGACCGAGGCCAACAACTCCGCCGTCAAGGGGATAGCGTGGGCCGCCCGCCGCAAGGGCAACAGGGTGGTCGTCTCGGCCACCGAACACTTCTCGGTCCTGAACGCCGCCAACACCCTGGAGAAGTTCGGTTTCGAGGTAGCCACAGTCGGAGTGGACGAACACGGTGTGGTCGACCCCGAGGAGGTCGCCGACGCCGTGACCGGGGAAACGGTCCTGGTGTCCGTGATGGCGGCCAACGGGGAGATCGGGACGGTCCAGCCGATCCGCGAGATCGCGGCGGCTGTCAGGAAGAAGGGAGTGCCGTTCCACACCGACGCCGTGGCCGCCGCCGGCTATATCCCGCTGGACGTCGGCGAGCTCGGGGTGGACGCGCTNTCCATGGCGTCCGACCGGCTGAACGGTCCCAAGGGAGCGGGCGCTCTCTGGGTGAGGAAGGGCCTGCGGGTCATGCCCCTGATGGACGGCGGCGTCCAGGAGGGAGGGCGCCGGGGTGGCACGGAGAACGTCCCCGGCATCGTCGGTATGGGAAAAGCCGCCGAGCTGGCGGCAGCCGGACTCCCGGACCGCGCCGCGAGGCTGAGCGCGATGCGGGACTCTCTCATCGAGCGCCTTCCGGCGGCGATACCCAGGCTGAACCTCACGGGTCACCCGACCGAGAGGCTCCCCTGGAACGCCAGCTTCGTCGTCGAGTTCATCGAGGGCGAGGGGATGCTGCTGTTCCTCGACCAGAGCGGCATAGCCGTGTCCAGCGGCTCCGCCTGCACGTCGAGGGCGCTCAANGGATCGCACGTGCTCGCGGCCTGCGGCATCCCGGCCGAGAGGGCCCAGGGCTCGCTGCTCTTCAGTTTCGGGCTGGACAACAGGCAGGAGGACGTCGACTATGTGCTCGAGGTCCTTCCGCCGATAGTCGAGAGGCTCAGGAAGATGTCACCCCTGTACGACAAGTTTTTGAAATCGGGAGGTGGTCAGGATAGCGATCTATAGCGACACGGTGATGGACCATTTCATGAACCCGCGGAACGTCGGGGATATCGAGGACCCCGACGGGGTCGGTGAGGTGGGAAACCCGGTATGCGGAGACATGATGACCTTCTACATCAAGGTCGGCGACGATGACAGGCTCGAGGACGTCAAGTTCAAGACCTTCGGGTGCGGCGCCGCTATCGCCGTCTCCAGCATGGTGAGCGAGATGGCGACGGGCAAGACGCTGGACGAGGCGCTGAAGATAACCCGGGAGGACGTCGCCGACCAGCTGGGCGGCCTGCCCAAGAACAAGATGCACTGCTCGAACCTGGGGGCCGACGCCCTGCACAGGGCCATCGAGGACTACCGTAAAAAGCAAAAAGCGAAGGAGAAGGAGAGCCAGCATGGCTGANCCGCGCAAGGAGAAGAGNGCANCGGAATGCCTCTGTCCCTACTGCGANACCGAGGTCGAAGAGGANGCGGTCTTCTGTGTTGCCTGCGAGGCCGTGATATTCGACTGCGTCCACTGCGGCGAGCCCGTCAGGGACGGCGTCGAGGTCTGCCCTCACTGCGGGGAGCCGCCCAGGGAGAGCTGACCCAGCCCCGGTGCGGCGGATCGTCCGGTCGGTGCGCCGCGGGCCGAAGCGCCGTGAAAGCGCGCATGCCGGCAGTCGCGTGAACTCTGAGGTTACCGGTTATTCTCTGCCGGCCTTATCGCGGGAGGTAGATAGCGATGCCTGATGACAACGTGACCATCGTCGTCTTCAGCGGCGAGTTGGACAAGGCGCTGGCGGCGTTCAATATCGCCAACACGGCTGCTGCAATGGGGATGAACGTCTCCATGTTCTTCACGTTCTGGGGCCTGGGAGTCATCAAGAAGGGCGGCNTCGAAAGGGGCGGCAAGAGCTTCATGCAGTGGATGATGGGCCTGATGGACCGCGGCGGGGCGTCCCACCTCAAGCTCTCCAAGATGAACATGATGGGTGCGGGTACCAGGACCATGAAATCACTGATGAAGAAATACAGGATGCCGTCCCTGGAAGAGCAGATCAAGCTCGCAAAGGACCAGGGCGTCCACTTCATCGCGTGCACCACGTCGATGGCCCTGATGGGCCTCGAGGAGGGCGACTTCATCGACGAGGTAGACGAGCTCGCGGGCGCGGCCACCTATCTGGGTCTCGCGTCGGAGGGCAAGGTAAACCTCTTCATATGACCCGCAACGGAGGTGCCGACATGAATGCTGACCAGTCGATCGACTGCGTCGGGCTGTACTGCCCGATGCCGATCGTGAAGACGGCGCAGAAGATGAAGGAGCTCGAGCCGGGACAGGTCCTCGAGGTGATCGCTGACGACAAGGGCATCAAGACCGACATGCCCGCGTGGGCCGAGAAGACGGGAAACGAGTTCCTGGGAATCGAGGAAGAGGGCGGTGAGATCAAGGTCTACGTAAGGAAGAAGTAGACGGGGGTCCGTCCTCGCGAGCGGAGGTGGATTGGATGGGGAACGGTTCGCAAGACAACCTGCAGCAGGCCTTCGAGGGTGAGGCCAAAGCCAGTGTGAGGCTCAAGATCTTCGCGAAGAAGGCTGATGAGGAAGGCTACGAGGGTGTTGGCAAGCTCTTTCGGGCGATCGCCGAGTCGGAGTCCATACACGCCCGGAACAACCTCCGACTGTTGAAGGAGGTCAAGGACACCGAGACCAACCTGTCGGACTCGTTCGCGACCGAGACCAAGATCGCCCAGGTGGCTTACAGCAACTTCATCGCCCAGGCCGAAGACGAGGAGAACAAACCGGCCGCCACCATGTTCACCTGGGCGAGGGACGTCGAGGAAGTGCACGCAAAGCTCTACGAGAAGGCGCTCGAGCACATGCTGGCCGAGGACGAGCCGACCTACTACGTCTGCGACGTGTGCGGGTACGTCTCGGACGGCGGCATACCCGACAAGTGCCCTGTCTGCGCCAACCCGGCATCGGTCTTCTTTGAGATCCCCGAGCCGCCGGTCTGCGACTGACGGTACCCCCGGTGGATCCCCCGGGTCCGGGTCTTTTTTCCGGCGTTGCGAACGTATTCTCAGTGAGCGCCGGGGACCACCTGTGAGCCGGGCCCGACTTCATGCTCATGGCTTTACGGCTCGGTCGTGCTGAGAGCCGCTTTGTTATAATGGGGCAAACCGCTAGCAGAAGGGCGTATCCTCCACATGACCGGTAGATTGTTGAACTCCAGATACCAGCTCCTGGAACAGATCGGCACCGGCGGAATGGCGGAAGTGTACCGGGCCACCGACAACCTGCTCGGGCGGACCGTCGCGGTCAAGATGCTCCATCCCCAGTACGCTAAAGACCCCGTTTTTATCGAGAGGTTCCGCCAGGAAGCACAGGCGGCGGCAAACCTCAACCAGCCGAACATCGTGAACGTCTTCGACTGGGGGATCGAGGACTCCACCTACTACATCGTGATGGAGTACGTGGAGGGGATGGACCTCAAGGACATCATCCTGAGCGGCGGGCCGCTCCTTCCCGAGAGGGCGGTAGAGATAGGGATGGCCATCTGCCTCGCGCTCGAATCCGCTCACAGCCACGGCATAGTCCACCGCGACATCAAGCCCCAGAACATCATCGTAACGCGGGACAACCGCGTGAAGGTGATGGATTTCGGCATAGCCAGGGCCGCCGGCGGCTCTGCCATGACGCAGACCGGGACCATCATGGGCACCGCCCAGTACATCAGCCCCGAGCAGGCGCAGGGCCGAACCGCCGACCCCCGCTCCGACCTCTACTCGCTGGGGATCGTCATATACGAGATGCTCACGGCCAAGGTGCCGTTCGGGGGGGAGAACCCGGTAGCGATNGCCTACAAGCANGTCCGGGAGGATCCCCTCCCGCCGTCCATGCTCAACCCCGACATATCGCCCGAGCTCGAGTCCGTCGTCATGAAGGCGCTCTCGAAGAACCCGGAGAACAGGTATCAGAACGCGCTGGAGATGCGGGCCGACCTGGAGCGATGCCTCGAGGGCGCGCCCGTCTACGCGACACCGGTCCTCAGGCATGATGAGACCTCCGCGGGAGCCACCCAGGCCCTCCCGGCCTACGCGCGGGGCTCGGCCGAGCCCCGCAGGTCGCGGGCATGGCTGTGGATCATCGTGGTGATGATCGTCCTGGCGGGGGCGGGCGTCGGGGCATGGGCGCTCGTCAAGAGCACCAGCGGCGTCTCGGTGCCGGACCTGGTCGGGCAGACCGAGACCGCGGCGAGACAGATGCTGACCGACGCGGGCCTCGCGCTCGGGAACACCGGCCGGGCCGCGAGCAACTCGCTAGCAAAGGGGCAGGTCGTCTCCCAGAACCCCGGGGCCGGCAGCAAGGTGTCCAAGTCCATGAAGGTCGACATCGTGGTGAGCTCAGGGCCNNCGCTNNTCACCGTTCCTGACGTGCGAGGGTTGTCCCAATCGAGCGCCAAAGCCAAGATCACCGGAGCCGGGCTCGTGGTCGGAAACGTGAGCGAGGAGTTCAGCGCCGGCGTCCCCGTCGGCAGGGTCTCCTCCCAGGAGCCTGCCCCGGACGAGAGGGTGAGCGAGAAGACCGAGGTCAACCTCGCGGTCAGCAAGGGTCCCGAGATGGTGACAGTCCCCAACGTGGTCGGCATGCAGCAGGACGCGGCCACTCAGCAGCTCCAGGCTTCGGGCCTCGGCGTCCAGGTGCAGCAGGTCCCGGATGCCACCCAGCCGGAAGGCGCGGTCACGNCGCAGGACCCGGCCGCCGGGCAGAGCGTGCCCAAGGGCGGCAAGNTCACCATCAGCGTCGTGGTACGGCCCCAGCAGGTCAAGGTCCCGAGCGTGGTAGGGCAGACCCAGTCNGCNGCCCAGNCCACCCTCGCGAACGCGGGGTTCCAGGTCACCNTGGTCAGGCAACAGACGTCGACGCCGTCAAAGGTNGGCAAGGTCATCTCGCAGAGCCCGGGCGCGAACGTGCTNGCCGACAAGGGCAGCTCCGTCACTATCACCGTCGGGGCGGCCCTTCCCGCACCGTAGAGTCACCGTCAAAGGAGGAAGAAGTGCAGCGCGCGATACAGCTC
>JGI24136J36422_10000463_pt1 | contig 15725 bp, 11 predicted proteins | sample BarGraNGADG00212_2_FD_36422 | JGI IMG/M metagenome (IMG submission 36422)
CATCAACCTGCCATTATAAAGGCCGCGATACCCACCAGACAAAAATATACTGCCAGATAAAGTACTATGCTTGTAATAAAACCTCTATAATCCCGTGAATCTCCAAGGACTTTGCCAATGTTAGCTAATGCACCAACAATTAAAACAAGACCCCCAATAATTGGGATTGCCGGCTTGACCCAAACAGTATAAAAATTATTAAGAACATTCGTAACCTGTGCCTGGATCTCAATAGAGAATAGCAAGAGCAACGCAAATAAAGAAATTGTCTTTTTCATAGGAATATTTGTATGGTTTGAAAATTTTATATCGCAGACCTAAAACTGAAAGAATTACCACTGATGAAAAAGTCAATAGGTTTAGCACTGATGAAATTTCCCATGTTGTACTGTTTTAAAAACAGTACAAAAAAATGACAATATCTTATCTATTTAAGTCAAATTCAGGTCTGAAAAGACTTTGTTTTTAGGTAGTTTTATCTAATGTGTGAAAACCGGTTGCCTTGACCACGTTTTGCCGAAATAAATTGGCCACCAACTAGCAGAGTCAATTATTTGTTGTTTTAGCAATGTAGGTTTAGGGTATTTTGTCCGGCCAAAGGGGATCAATGCGGCAGACTTTTGCAACTGATATGCCCACAGATTGATGTTCTATTGATTGGGAGTTCGAATCCCTCAAGGTTCACTATTAATTAATTATAAACCCTTGTAATTTAGTATCTTACAATGGTTTATTTTTCAAGAAAATTAAATTATATCTATAAACATCATTTATGTGTCTAATTACCAGTTTAATACACATTAAGAAAGGTGCAATTTTTTATACAAATATTGTAAAATCCAGACATATTGATCACCTTTGGTCGTACTGATTACAATTGACATAAATAACATAATAGCAAGTACTCATTCCAATCATATAAGGATCAATATAATTCTTCTAACTATACTCAAGCCCACAGGCTTTTCCACATAAATTGAATTTAATTTGTATTTAGTCTTTTACTTCACGCTTAACTGATTTCCTCCAAAGGAATTCTTCTTCTATGTATATTCTACTTTGTCCGCTTTTTGTTTTTTTCTCAATCTCGTTAATAAGTAGGTTAACAGCTTCCATGCCCATTTTCCTGGGATCCTGATTAATCACGGTCAATTGTGGATTAAAGAAGTCGGTTATTTCACTGAACCCATAACCAAATATACCAATATCTTTAGGGATTCTGACTCCGGCTTCCTTTGCAGCTTTATANGCGCCCAATGCAACCCGGTCGNTAACTGNAAAAATGACTTCAGGAAGGTTACCTGAGCCATTAAGTTTTTTAAAAGATTCATAACCATCTTTTAATTCAAAGCCACTTTCCAGTATCCATTCTTTTCGAATTGGGATCTCATTTTTCGTAAGAGTTTCTATGTATCCTTCAGTTCGTTCTTTTCCGATATTTGTATTTGAATACCCAGCAAAAATTGCTATTTTAGTATATCCTTCCTGTATTATATGGTTTAACGAATTTTTACCTCCATATTTATCATTAAATACAACACTTGAAAACTTCATATTCTTAAAAGCCCTGTCAAAAAAAACTAAAGGGATCTTCATTTTTTCAACCGTTTTGAACACCTGCCTGTCTGTTGTTTCCTGGGATAGACAGACAAGTAATCCGTCAACCCTCATTCCAATGAGATTCTCGATGTTCTTTTTTTCGATGTTAGTTTTCTCGCGGGAAACGGTCAGAATAACGTAATAACCATGCTCGGTTGCGTAATCAATCATACTGTCGACGATATATGAAAAAAAACTGTTTTCGAGGTCCGGAATAACAATTCCTATCGTAAAAGTTCGGCGTGAGTTTAGCTGACGTGCAATGAAATTGGGAACATATCCCATTTTTTTGGTTAAAGCAATAATTTTTTGCTTCATTGCTGGTGAAATGTCCGGATGGTTGCGTAATGCTTTGGAAACAGTGGTCCTGGAAACATTAAGTTCCTTCGCAATATCGGATTGTCGTATGTTAGCCATTATGTTTTCAATAATTAAATTAATTATCAAAAATAGTCATAAGATATAGTCTAGTTTGAGATTGTTTAGGTGCACATATCTTCTCTCTAATTCTTAATCTCTTCTAAATATTGCTTGATTTTTTGTTCTTCTTCTTTCCTGATGATAAGAAGGGCTTCATCAGTATCTACTACAATAAAATCGTTTAATCCTTGCAATAGAGCAACTTTTCCAGGTGTTATGCTGATAATATTTCCATTGCTTTCATGAGTAAAAGCTTTTCCTCTGACAATTGCATTCTCATTTAAATCGGCATGAGTATGATCATATAATGAACACCATGTACCTAGATCGGACCAGCCCATATCGGCTCCAAGCACATAAACGTTACCAGCTTTTTCCAATACGCCATAATCGATTGAAATGCTTCGGATTTTAATGTATGTTCTGTTAATAAAGTCAATATCATTAATAGTTCCGGGAATAGACTCCCCTTTGCTGAAGGCAATAAAGATATCGGGCAAAAAAGTTTCCAGAGCCTTGGTAATTGATTTTGAACTCCAGATAAAAATGCCTGAGTTCCAATAAAAATTACCGCTTTTGAGGAATGATTTTGCCGTTTCCAGATCTGGCTTTTCAGTGAACGCCTTAACTTTCAATAACTTGTTAAAGCCTTTAGTGCTATCATTTTTACTACTCTGAATATATCCATAACCTGTTTCAGGTTTATCCGGTTTGATCCCCAAAGTAATAAGAACATCGTTTTCCTGAGCATAGTCAAATCCGAGATTAATAGTTTTCCGGAATTCATCCTCATTCGTTATGATATGATCAGCCGGTGTTACAGAGATGACTGCATCCGGGTTTTCATTCCTAATGATGAATGTACCATAAGCAATGCAGGGTGCCGTATTTTTCCGGAGTGGCTCTGAAAGTACCCGATCCGGCTTAATACCTAACTGCTCAATTACAAGGTCTTTATGGTCTGCATTAGTAACAACCAGAATATTTTCTTCAGGACATACAAATTTAAATCGTCTGAAGGTTTGCTGCAGAAGTGTTTCCCCGGTTCCAAGAATATCGAGAAACTGTTTTGGTTTTTTACTTAGGCTAAGCGGCCAGAAACGGCTTCCGATACCACCTGCCATAATTATAACATATCTGTTGTTCATATAAAAATCAAATAAGATAAAATTTATCTGATGTTTTTCTTTAACTGTCCGGAGATGGACTTATATTCTATCTTCTGGTCCATTTCGTAGATACGNTCCATTAAAGTCCACTTGCNNGCAGCAGTAGCCTCAGAGTCAGTATTTTGAAATTTTGANACATAACTCTCCCATTCTTTTTGCCGTGGTTTTAAAGCAAGCGCCGTCATGGCTTTTTCATGATCAAAATCAGCTGCAGTATCCATAATCATGAAAAGTATGTTGCCATGAATATAAATCTCCATATCAAGTATTCCCACATCTTTCATTCCCTGAGTTATTTCCGGCCATGCATTGTTAATACCGTGCACATTTTTATACTGGCTTATAAGTTCAGGATCGTCCTTCAGATTAAGAATTTTGCAATATCTTTTAAATAAATCGCTCACTTTGCATTCTGTTTTAAATCATTATAAAAAGAATTTAATGTCTCTGTTAATTAATTAACACTGCTTTCCGGAAGACTTTTTGGATTTGACCACCAGAAGGCATATAGACTGATAAAACAATAGCAGCCCATAGGAATAAGCATTGCAAATGCCATGCTTTTTTCTGCTACCAGACCCATTAAAGGTGTAAATACACCGCCACCGATAATAGCCATAACAATGATCGAACCGGCAATTTTCGTATTCGCTCCCAGACCTTTTATTCCAAGTGCAAATATTGTTGGAAACATTAATGACATAAAGAAACTGGAAAGGAAAATTGACCATACTCCTATCCATCCGGGATGCATAACAGCAAGACCGACAAGAAGCACGTTCATGATAGCATAAATGCCCATTAATTTGCCCGGCTTAATATATTTCATTATCACTGTTGCCGAGAATCTGCCTATGAGAAATGCCACAAGCGTTCCTGTAAGAAAATAGCCTGCAGATTTTTCTGCAATTCCTGTATAGTCCTGGGCATACTGGATGAAAAAACTCCATGTACCAACCTGAGCGCCAACATAACAGAACTGAGCTAAAACACCTAAAAGAAAATGACGCTTTTTAAACAGTTCACGGACTTTACCGGTATTTCCACTCACGCTTTCCTCGGAAGTTATCTTCGGGAATTTGGTTCTCATAATGAGTATTGCCCAAAGGAAAACTACGACACCGAGTACCATATATGGTCTGACAACCCTCATAGTTTCAGATTCGAGATAAGTTGCATAGGTCCCGGCTTGTTTCATCACCTCAACTTTAGCAGGATCATGTTCAATTCCCGAAAAAATAAAAACTGTACCAATCAGAACTCCCAATATTGCTCCAAAAGGGTTAAATGCCTGTGAAAAATTCAATCTCCGTTCTGAAGATTCGGGATTACCCAAACCGGCAATAAATGGATTAGCCCCTGTTTCCAAGAAAGAAAGTCCGCTGGCAATAACAAATAATGCGGCCAGGAAATAAAAATACTGACCTGAATGAGCTGCTGGCCAGAACAGGAATGTCCCCAGACTATAAAGTAACATGCCTATTACAAGTCCTGCTTTATAACTGTATTTCCGCATAATCATTGCAGCAGGTATAGCCAGGACAAAGTAGCCAAGATAAAAAGCACTCTGAATAAGGCCGGCCTGGAGCCGGCTTAATTCAAAGGCTTTCATAAATTGTTTGATAAGAATGTCATTCAGGTTGTTTGGAATTCCCCAAAACAAAAACAATGCAGTTACCAGAATAAAGGAGGTTCTGCTCTCCGGAGATACAAGTTTAGCCTTTAGCAGCGAGATTGATTTGCTATCCATAGAAGTCTTATTTATTTAAATTGGTAGTGTTTAAATACTTATAACAACTTAATAACTATTAACTTACATAAATTGAAGCTTAATATCGAACCTTTATTTTAATTGATCCTTCAACTTCCTTTTCAGAAACTACAATCACGTAACCTCCACCGCAACCTGAAGTAATTGCGCCGGGATAGTTTGAAAAATAATTTGTCTCCATTTCTTTAAAGATATCATCCGGAACAGTGAGTGGTAATATTTTCTTCCACATTATTAAAGTATCAGTCATTGCTTTGCCCAGTCCCTTAATATCTTTCTTCAATATGCTGTCATAGCAACTATCTCCTGCTTCACCCAGTGCTTTAATAAAGTGTTTTTCGAGATGCATCTCCTTCAGCGGATCGTATCCGTCGGGGCGTGGTTTTAGTGGTAACATATAAATAACATCCGAAAGCCAGTCACATATATCCCTATTTACAGAAGATTGTATTTTCTCGGGCCAGTAACCTCCATTGTAGAATAATCCGTTCACACCCGGAAGAAGTAATCCAAGTTGGTCCTGTGAACCGGCAACATATTTTGTCCCGGGAGGGTTCTCAGCGCCAAATAATATTTTTGCGTTTTGAATCGGGTCACCATCAGGATACCTGTTACCCCATATTTTTATCCCAAATTCACGGGAACTGGTAGCCAGTCCTGACCTGCTATTAAAATCCATCGATGGCCAGATTTGTGCAACTACAGCTGATCCGGGATAAACTTTGGATACCCAGGGCTGATCCATCCAACCTCCGGCAAGACAAAGTCTGTAAGGAAATCTCAGCTCCTTTTTAGTTCCGGAACTAGAGCGGGCGGGTAATCCTTCTTCGGGAATACGTGGAAGAATAACATATTCCACTCCGGATTCTTTGCATAAACTCTTCTTCTCAGGAGTATGTCCTTCTTCATTAACAATGAAAATATCGGGTTTAATCCTTTGAAGGTCAGGTTTGAAATCCAACATTCCTGAACCTGATGCCAGAAAAGCTTCACTGACATATTTAATAGATTTAACAATGTAGAGTCGTTCTTCCTCTGAAAAAAAAGGCATTTTACCCTTAAGCAAAAACAAGTTATTGTCTCTCCCTACGCTTACATAAAGATCTCCATACGTTGCGGCAGTTTTGAAAAAGGCAACATGACCCCCATGCAGCAGATCAAAACAGCCGCTTACCAATACCTTCTTACTTTTCATTATCCATGCTGGATTACTTATTATATTTATTTGCCTCTTTTTTAATTGTCGAATCATGCGACATCTGATCTTTAATCCAGTCGTAGGTCTTCTTCATCCCCTTATTTAAAGGAATAGATGGTTCCCAATTCAGGTATTTCTTTATTAATGTGTTTTCACTGTTACGGCCGCGAACACCTTTTGGAGCATCAAGGTCATATTTCCTGTTAAGTTTAAATCCTGCAATTTCTTCTACAATATCAACAAGCTGGTTTATAGAGACCATTTCACTACTTCCTAAATTGAGCGGTTCGATAATGTCACTATACATAATGGCCAATATTCCCTTCACACAATCGTCAATATACATGAAACTACGGGTCTGGTGACCATCGCCCCAGATAGTGATATCTTTCTTGCCTGTAATAGATGCTTCAATAACTTTGCGGCACATAGCTGCAGGAGCTTTTTCCCTGCCACCATCGAATGTACCATGAGGGCCATAAACGTTATGGAATCTGGCAACTCTCGTTGTCAGCCCAAAATCTTCTCTGAAATGACGGCACATACGCTCGCTGAAAAGTTTTTCCCAACCATATCCATCTTCGGCAAGAGCAGGATAAGCATCAGCTTCTTTCAGGCCCGGATTATTTGGATCTGTTTGTTTATCTCCATTGTAAACGCATGCTGACGATGCATAAAAAAACCTGTCAATTCCGCAATCGCGTGCAGCAATCAACAGATGAGTATTAATAAGAACACTTATCATACAAGCAGCCTTATTATTTTCAATAAAGCCCATTCCTCCCATATCCGCAGCCAGGTTAAATACCTCATTATAACCATTAAGAGCTGTATAACAGTTCTCTCTGATACGCAAATCCAGAACAAGATTATCAACTCCATCTGTAATCTGATACCATTCATTCAAAGGTTTCATATCTACAGCTCTTACTGAGTGACCTTTCTTAACTAACTCTTTTACAAGGTGTCCGCCAATAAAACCTCCGGCGCCTGCAACCAAAATCTTTTTCATAATTCAAAAATTTAATATTTACTTACACGATAACTTTCTCGATTACTTAATAAAACAAAGATAATATTTTCATTCTTCTGCAAATTCTTTTATAAACTAGTTTTCAACAAAATGTTTTCAGGACCATGAGACAATAAAAAATCAAAAAGTCTGAAATTAGTTTTTTTTGGATGTGGGCGTTAGCGCAATGGTTGACGGCCTGGTTAATTGCCCACTAATCCAGACTACTAGACTGGGGCCTTCCAACCGTTCGATTCGGCCAACGCGAAAATCTTTACCCTCAGCTACAGGTTTTCCGTTCAATGTTAGTGATGCACCGCCCTCGCCCCATCCATCGATGACAAATGCAGGGTTCATCGCCGGCGATTTGTCGCTTGCCTGAATTGTGAACTGCAGCTTCGTGCTTCCTGTGGTCAGCCGGTGAAGGTGATAAGCCCGGTCATCGCGGCCGTAACCATCTTTAGCGAAATCTGCTCCCGAAAGTTTCAACTCAGGCGGCTGCAACCATGCAAGAGCCACCGGAAGTGTCGAAGCAGGATCTTTCGTAAACCCTGTGAGCCAGCGGGCTTCTATAGCACCGTCTCTTTTCCTCTGGGTCTGTGGTGGTTCTGGTGCAAACATTTCAACGCTGGAGAAACGGTCGAGCGCCAATGCACGCCGGCCGTCAGACGGAATTTGCGAGACAGGCCAATGAGTTCCCCCCCAGCCTCCGCTTTGAGCCACCATCCCCGGTTTAGACACCACTCCGCGTTGCCGTTCCTCTATTATCACTGTAGGCGACTCATATATCCACGCAGGCTTGAAATCCGACATCATATTTACAATAGCAATATTCGGTATAGGAGCTCTATTTAAGAATTCATTGAGTTCAACTCCTGTTGAAGGGCCGAAACTTCGTATAGTGCCATCCATTTTTGCCAGAGTGACCGATTCCATCGAGATGATGTCCGCACGCGTTTCGCCAGGGCTCAGAATAGCCTGGGGTGCAGTTAAACTGTATGCCCGTTGGCCACCATGTACCAGAACATGGCGAACAGCCCAACCATCGGGATAGATGATATAATACTCATCAACCCAGTCACCCCAGTTGGTGATCGGATCTGTTTCGCCAATGTTGTAGAGGACATCGGTCGGGGCATATCGCCAGTGCACGACGATGCGGGCTGGGCTGTTTTCGATCAGCCGAACATGAGAATAACGACACTGCTTGTCGGACATATGCTCAACACAACCATATTCGGTGCGATGGGATTCGGCACTCTGTTCTGCCATCCAGCGTCCGTTTTCAGTTACCAAAGTGAGACCGTAAGTAGTTCCATGCCAGAAGACCATTTTATAAGATGCATCATCGAAGGTAATGACCAGATCTGGATAGTCGTCGATGCGCCAGAGTTGATCCCACTCGGGGTAGAGTTTCAGGCTTGTGTAGTAGGCTCCAAACTTCTTTTGTCCATCAGGGATGATGGGCAGCTTCCGCCATGTCAGCGGAGGTGATGAAGAGGGATGCAAGGACTCATAAGATTTCTTGATTTCGCTGGCATCGAGAGCGCAGCCGTATATTTTCAGCTCGTCGATGATTCCATCAAAAGAATATGAAGCAGGAATGGATCTGGTTCCGGCAGCAGGCAGATTGTCGAGATTGCGGCCGATCTGGAAAGCACCGCCCGCGGCGCTATGCTCCGTGAAGTATTTATCCACAACCTCCGATGGCTCAAAGGGTCGCTTCCGCGCAAAACGGCCAGCGATTGCAAAACGACCAACTTCCTGTCCGTTGATGAAGACGGTAAGACCATTGTTGGGATCAAAAGTCCCGGCTATATGCGACCACTGCATGAAAGGCACCTGTATAGCAGATACGCATTCCCGCCAATAACTATCTATGAAGACCCGCAAACCGATGTGACCGGTCGCATCCAAACCGAAATAATATCGGTCTTTCTGTTCAACAATGGCATTCCAATTCCAGGGGTAGGCCTGAGGGGCAATCCATGCCTCAATAGTCAGTGCTTCTTTGATTTCAGGCGCATTCCATATGCCGTTCACTAAGGAATCACGTGTAATGCGTGTCGTGAACCCGTCGAACTTGATACCTTTACCATGGACACCATTCACAAACGAGAAATTGCCTTTAATGATGTCCTTTGTGCCTTTGACAGTTTCAACGATGTTTGGCCCGCTCACCTCGTCAAACGACCAGTATGCCAACAGTCCATTATCTTGCCCGAATCCCGCCTTGCAAATGAGGATCCATAATAAACCAAACAGAATGAATGAATTATTTCTTTTCATAATACCCCCCCTTTTACGATTTTCAGGTTTTATAAATTAATTAAATAGTTTGACTCCGGTAAAGTGAGAACTAAGCTAGTTTTTTTCATTTTATGAATTCTAAACTATGTCCGAGACCTATAAAACCTCGCGAAAAGTCATTCCCTAAATGCACAAATACATGCACTTAGGGAATCTATTTATCTTGTACTCCTTTTATGAGGATTGGTTCAAAAAATGCTGAAAGATTCTATCCTACTTAAAAGGGCTTTTTCGAACAATCTTAAAAACGAATGCATAATCGCATGGTTTCGTCTTTGGTGTCTCAATGCTCATTCCCTCACTGGTAATCTCCCACTTCAGCTCTTTCCCATCTCCAAGCATTGTAACAGAAGCGATTTCAGAGGGGTACAAACCTGACCAATTCGTCCCTTTGGGAGCAAAGCTCTTGATAAGAACTTTTTCACCAGGCCAGTCAAGAACAGTGGCGTACATATTGTTGTCTTTAACAGTGAAGCGGATGTCTTGTCCTGTATAAGCGATGTCGTTTTTTTCGTTAAATCCATTACCACTTGGTTTTCCAAGTTTGGTAGGGCCTTCGCCTGCAATACCCCAGGTTGTTGTTCCATATATGGCCTCCCCGTTCATCTGGAGCCACTTTCCCAAACCAAGTAATTTTTCTTTTGCCTCTTCTGGAATAGAGCCATCTGGCATCGGGCCAACGTTGAGTAATAAATAACCGTTCTTGCTGACACGATCTACGAGGTTATCGACTAGATTATCCACTGACTTGAATCCAAGTCCTTTCACGTACCCCCATCCCTCTCCATTATCAATCGATGTGTCTGTAATCCAATCGTAGTAAGTTAGGTCAGGTTCCTGACCCAGTTCCCAATCAAGAAGGCCAGCGAAAGGAGGTAGATCATGTGATTTGTATGTTACCACTACTTCCTTATTATTCTTGGCAGCGTGGTTATAGAAATAGGCAAGCATATCCTGTTTGTAAGAATCGGTTATTATTCTTAAACCGAAATCGAACCAGATAAAGTCCGGGTCATATTTGTCGATGACCTCGATAATCTTACCCTCCCATTTATCAAGAAAAGCTTTATCTGGCAGAGCACCCTTTTCGTGAATAGGGCCGTAGAGGCCTGAATATTTCGGATTACCACTGTCGTAGCGTTTATCATAAGTTGGAAAGTAGAACCATTGTTCGGCATGATGGAATGCAGTAACAAATTTCATATTACGTTTCTTTATCGCTTTTGCAAGTTCCCCTACAACATCTCTTTTGGGTCCCATTTTTGCAGCATTCCATTCTGAATACTTTGTATCCCACATTGCAAATCCATCGTGATGTTCAGCAACAGGTCCGGCAAAGCGGGCGCCTGCTTTCTGGAACAGATCGGCCCACTCATCGGCGTTGAACTTCGAGCCTGTAAATTTGGGAATGAAATCTTTATATCCGAAATCAGGTGTCAGCTTGCCATAGTTTTCCTCGAAGTGCTTTCTTGCCGGCCCGTCAGGTTTCGTATAGACACTGTTGGCATACCAGGTGGCATTAGGCCCTTGAGCCGGTACGGAATAAATTCCCCAGTGAGTGTAAATGCCGAACTTTCCATCCTTAAGCCATTGAGGGGTTTGATGAGTCTTCAAAGAATTCCAGGTTGGCTTATAAGGTTCCTGTGCATTTAAGTGAACACGGGCTCCAGTTGTAAACAGTAACACAAATAATAAAACAAACTGAACTAAATAAACTTTTCTTTTCATAAAAATGCCTCCTTTTTTAATTTTGCTTGGTTAATAAAATAGTCTGACTTTTAAATTGTAATCTCGAAGCTTTGTAAAGAATTAGCAGTTAGACCTACCCAAACAATCAAGGTATAAGTACCATCGGTATCAATGTTAACTCCCTGCCTGAAATTTGGCCCCGGGGTTTGGGATACACCGTTTATCTTAATGTTTGCTTTTGCAGTTCTGCTTTTCCAGTTTTTTATTTCAAAACACAGGTTTTGTATGGGATTATTTTCAGTAGCTGCAATCTTAAATGACAGCGGTGCCGAACCAAAGGTAAAGCCGTAAGCTCTGTGGGACTGGTTGTACCCCTGACTAGTTCCTCCAGATACATTTGCCACAGCAGGCGCTTTCAGCCACGATCTGGCTAATCCGGTAAGCCCGGTTGCCGGCTGGTCGGTCATACCTTCCATTAATATTTTTTCGTCATAAGGAATTTTACCCCTCTGTTGTGAACTGATTGGCCAGAAAAGATGCGAAATAGAGCTATGCCCTGCCCTGTCGGGGAAAAATGCATTTCGTCCGGAAGAGTTAATTTGCGAAGTTGGCCAGTGATTCCAATTAGGAAATACCGAATACCAGGTGCGTTCGCCACCGTAAATATCGCCATCATCGAATTTTTGAATGGTAAACGGATCATATTTCCCGGTAAAATAAATTTTCTGGATTATCTTTCTTTTGTAATCGGGTTTTGGTGGGTTCGGATTCCAATCATAATCAACAGATTTGCCCGTGCTATCTACTAATGTCATAACAGGGGCTTTCTCAACTACAGATTCCGGGTGTTGACCTTCTCCCAGTACCACAATTTGTTCGTCCCATTCATGCCAGTAATCGGGTGTGGAAGTATAACAGCGCATAATTTTGGAAGCCACGCCATCGGGGTAAATATAGAAATACCAGTCGGCAATATCGCCCCAACCTGTAGCAGCATCATAGAATGCCCATTTATGACTTGGGTTACTTAATCTGTAACGCCATTCAACAACAATCCTGGCACCGTTGTTTTCGATAACCCTCACGTGCGAATCCCAACATCCTTTGTCTGACATAGGTTCGCAATCGCCCTCAGCGGCTTTAGTAAAACCTGTTTCACTAAATTCATTGGTAAACCATTGGTTTAAGTCGTTTACCATGGTCGGGACAAAGCTAACTCCCCGCCAAAATACAAATTTTGTAGGCAATTGATCGAATCCAACCACTACATCGGGGTATTGCCCAAACCGCCATAAATTTTCCCAGGTTTCGTAGTAAGGCAGATGGGTGTAAATAGCCTTGAACTCGCCATTGGTAGAAGGGTTTGGAAAACTACGTTTCTGTATGTCGGGTACATTAATTATTGCCATACCCGGGTTATAATTATCAAATAATGTGGCAACCTGACTGCCGTTTAATGCAACGTTGTATATTTTCACTTCGTCAATAAGGGCATCGAGACCAAATTCACTGTAAAGGTTGGTATTGGTGCCTTCGGTAGGTTCTCTCAATACGCCTGCTTTACCAACGCGAATATCAGTATTTGCAGTTTGAATCCCATTGAAACCGGCAAATATGCTGGCAATTTCCTTCCCATTGATATATAAGCGCATCATACCATCGCTTTTACTGTAAACGCCTGCTATATGATACCACCGGAACAATTCCAAATGATTGGCATCGTTAAATGGTGGCTTATTTGCTACACAGAGCTGATGCCTCCAGCCGTTAATATTTGCCATAAATCCAGGGTAACCGTGGCTGTCTATGCCTAAAAAATATCCGTTATCATCGCCTTGCTGCACAATGGGGGCCCAGTTAAATGGGTACGCACCAAGAGCAAACCAGCCTTCAAGTGTTAAATCACCTGTATTTTCGGCTCCGATAAAGGCCACGGTACCGCCTGCCAAATTTGGGGATTTAGCCGCAGGTAAAATTACAGCAGTGTGATAACCATCAAATTCCATTGCTGTCCCTGAAATGCCGTTTTTCCAAAGAGTCTTGTGTCCCGGAACAATAATACTTGTATTGGAAACACTTTCTTTCGTAACATCTCCCTGCGCTTCATCGAATTTAAACCATACACAGGGCTTAACAACGGAAGGGCCCTTTTCGGGATTGCCCACGAGCTTTGCAGCGGGCGCGGAATGTCTCGGTTCAACGCGGCTTATTTCTTTAATTCCTGAAGCGCCTAACTGAAGGTTTTGGGTTAATTGATTCAATGGATCATTCCAATCATCAATTTTTTCGGTTCCTTTTTTAATAACACGTTTTACCTTTCCATCAGGCGAAATGGTGAACACTTCTTCAGTAAAGTTGTTCGGGTCCACATTGCCATAAGGGTTGCCTGCAGAAAAAGTTGAGAGGTATCTCCAGTGTATAACTATCTCAGAAGCGGTATTCGTAATAATCTCAACATGTGAAAAAAGATTTACCCTGTCGGGCATTTGTGTTGTACCATCACCGCTACGGGGCACTATCTCGGCAAGGTTCCATTGACCCTTGCTTGTTTTCCAATAAGGCAGATAGCTGCTGCCTCTCCAGAAAACCAGCTGACCGCCTGCTTTGGAAATGTCCACTTTAATGTCAGGGTGTTCGCCGGTACGGGAGTAAGTCTCCCAATCCTGACCCGTATTCAATTTTGTGTAATATGCACCAAAATCAATTTGGCCGCTAACTAACGCTGTTGCTAATATAATAGACAGACATGTGAAGATAGCTTTTATCGTAATTGCCCTGACGGATTCAATATTTATCATATTTCTAATATATGTTTAATGGTTAATGGTTATTAGTTTTGAGGAATTTCCCCTTTAAAATTAATCTTTGCGACATACACTATGTTATCATAATGTTGAGTAAAAGGTATCCTGATTTTAAATCCATTTCTTAACTGATGATTTAAGGTTGAGAACAATCAATTACTTCTTTTAATTTCTGACCCCTGAGTCACTAGTTCCTGATTTAATTCCGTCACTTCCTTTAATCAAGGTAAAATCATCGATATAACAGGTGCCGGCAGTGGTCATCAATACTCCAATCTCACAGATTGTATCAGATGCTCCGGTAGTAAACGTGACGGTATTCTGAGAATAGCTTGTCTTCGTAAAGTCACTCTGTACTTCAGTGCCACCATAATTCTTCACATAAAGTCTTGCGGCATTGCGGTGGGCCCCGACTTTACCCCAGACCTTCAAAGTATAGGTTGTGTTAGGGAATACGCGAACTTTGGCATTTTTAAAACCACTATTCAGGCCGGAGATTTCTGCTGCATATGAGCCGGAATGGGTATTGCTTCTACTGACAACCGAAGTGCCAATACCTGACCAGGGACTAAAACTACCTGTTTCAAAGCCCGGATTGGTGACCCAGGTATAACTATCTTCAAGCGGTTTTAATTTTCCCGATTCATCGATTTGCATCTTTACAATGCTCGGTCTTTCAGAAAATCCTCTGCTGTGCATAGTAGTCGCCCATAATTGTCCGTTTTTATCGGTAAAAAGTCCGTTGTGACCCCCATCCTGTAAAGCCACATAGCTTTCAGAATATGGCCCCATAAGGGTAGTAGAGCTTGCAGCCATGCAATTATAACCTTTGTAACCACCTTTATTATTGTCGGCTGCAAGTAAATAATACACGCCCTTAATCTTGTACATAAAGACCCCTTCAAACCCGACATTACATTTTATATCTTGTTTTGCAGTAACAAATCCTGTCATGTCATCATTCATCTGCCGGATCCATTTATTCTGCCATAAGTAATACACTTTGCCATCGGTATCTTCAAACAACGATGCATCAATCCAATCTGCCAGAGGACCATCAGTTTTCACGTCAGCATAGGGACCGGTGGGTGAGCCACTTTTACTTTTCAGCAAACTGTTGCCCAAATAGGATACAGAATCATTCCAGGCCTTTCCTGCAGCTATAGTATAGGTAATCCAATAATTATTTTTAATAAAATGGATTTCGGGCGCCCACAATTGCACATCCGGGTATTTTGATTTGTTGCACCAGATAGCATCTTTTTCCAGGGACCATATCGTTCCAAGACATGTCCAGTTCAGCAGATCAGAAGATTTCCATAATTCTATACCAATATTGAATCCAAACTGAGCGGTGGATAAATTTTTTGATAATGCCATATAGTAATTGCCATCTCCGCCTAAGGTTATTTCCGGATCTCTCATGCATACACCATTATCAATGATCGGGTTCAGTCCGACAAGCGATTGCTGGGCAGTTGCTGTTGTTACCGCCACCAGGAAAAGCAACGGCATAACAGCTCTTTTTAGATTAAAAAAATATTTAGGCATTCTGTTTTTATGAATAATTTTTGTCATAATTATATATTTTCCTTTTGTTTATAATAGTCGTAATCCTCTGATTTCATATCATTTAACAGAGTGAATCATTGGACTTTCATCCGTATTTCATTTTACCAATTATTACTTTTGAGGTATCTCTCCCTTAAATATAAGTTTTACTACATATGCCTGGGCATCATAAGGTTTATTG
>JGI24136J36422_10000465_pt1 | contig 15702 bp, 14 predicted proteins | sample BarGraNGADG00212_2_FD_36422 | JGI IMG/M metagenome (IMG submission 36422)
CATGCAACACGTGCCGCTATCGAAGAGGGAATCATCCCCGGCGGTGGTGTCGGATATATCCGTGCCATTTCTGCGCTCGAAAAGATGAAAGGCGACAATGACGATGAAACAACCGGTATTATGATCATTAAAAGAGCACTGGAAGAGCCGTTACGCCAGATCGTCGAAAATGCAGGCCTGGACGGTGCAGTTGTTGCACAGAAGGTGAAAGAAGGGAAAGACGATTACGGTTACAACGTCCGCACTGAAAAATATGAAAACTTATTCAAATCCGGTGTGATCGATCCGACCAAGGTGGCCCGCGTAGCGCTTGAAAACGCAGCCTCCATCGCCGGAATGTTGCTGACCACTGAATGTGTTCTTGCAACCCATAAGGAAGAAAAAGAATCCAAAATGCCGATGGGTGGCCCTGGTGGTTACGGTGGAGGAATGGGTGATATGTATTAATCATTTTTTTACTTTACTTGAAAAGACCCCGGTTCCTCCGGGGTTTTTTGTTTGTCTTAACCACTCATTTCAGTGTTCGCAGCACTGGACGGATATAAAGGCTTACCGGTTAATAAGTTCCTGCAATAAAGGCAGAAATATTTCGTAATTAATGATAATATTGTGTCCTCATTTTCCAAGAAAAGGCTGTATGAACCGTATAATCAATGTTTTATTTTTCTTTCTCCTAACAGGGATTTGCTATTCACAAACAAATCCACCAGCTTCTAAACTCCCCGTTGATCCTGATACGAAACTGATCCAGTACAGGGAAACAGTCACCCAGGATGGAACCAAAGATGTACTCTATGACCGCGGCGCTGAATGGCTCCGTTCATACTATCTGAACCCGGGCAGTGTTACGAAAGTCCAGGATAAGGTGAACGGGAAGATCGAAGGAACCGGCCGGTTGCGGCTTTATTTTTTTGATTCCAACAATACCCGGGCAGACGCAGGAATGGTCTATTATGATCTTCACCTTGAATTCAAAGAGAGCAAATATCGGTATACTCTGACAAATTTTACCCTCAAAGGCACATCCAGAATCCCACTTGAAAAATGGCTGAACAAAAATGACCCTGCCTACAACCCGCAGATGGAAAACTACCTTTACCAGGTGGATACCACCATGCAGAACCTGGTTGTCAAGTTGAAAGAAGGCATGAAGCCAAAAGTGATAAAGAAAGATGAATGGTAGAAAAAGCAGATATCCGTTCCCTTTCCCTTGCGGAAATTGAGAATTTCTTCCGCGAAAAAAATGAAAAACCTTTCCGTGCAAGACAGGTATATGAATGGATCTGGAAAAAGACCTGTCGTTCNTTCGATGAAATGACCAACCTTTCCAGGGAGAACCGTCANCTGCTTACCGCACATTTTTGTTTTCCGGTTTTACAGGAAGAGAAAGAACTCCATGATCCTGACGGGACGGTGAAATTTACTTTCCGTCTTCCCGATCATGAGTTGGTTGAAAGTGTCCTGATCCCTGCAGATAACCGCACCACCGCGTGCATTTCTTCACAGGCAGGTTGTGCCCTGGCCTGCCGGTTCTGCGCCACCGGGATGCTGGGATTCCGGAGAAACCTTTCTTTCACCGAGATATTCGACCAGGTCGTGTTGCTCAACCGCCAGTCGGAGAAGTACTATGGCAAGCCCTTGTCAAATATCGTTTATATGGGCATGGGCGAACCACTGATGAACTATGAGGAGGTGCTGAAGTCCATCGAAAAAATCACTTCGGAAGAATCGCTCGGNATGTCGCCGCAACGAATCACGGTTTCAAGTGTCGGAATACCGGCCATGATCCGAAAGATGGCGGACGACAAGGTACGGTTTCATTTTGCATTGTCGTTGCATGCAGCAACAAATGCTAAAAGGGACCAGCTCATCCCCATCAATAAAAAACATCCATTACAGGAACTGACAGAAGCGCTGAAATATTACCATGCAAAGACCGGCAAGCGCTTCACCATCGAGTACATCCTTTTCAAGGACTTTAACGACAGCCTTGAAGACGCAAAGGATCTGGCTGTCTTCTGCAAAAGTTTCCCGGTAAAGATCAACCTCATCGGTTATAACGCTATAGAGAAAAGCAGGTTTTCGCAGAGCACTCCTGAAAAAACCCGGGCCTTCAGGGAATTCCTGGAGAATAAAAACATGGTCATCAATGCCAGGAAAAGCCGGGGTACAAATATCGATGCTGCCTGTGGCCAATTGGCCCTTAGCGATACCATAAACCGGCAGAATGAAAAAACGAATTTTCCGAAAAAATGAATCATTATGGAAAAACAAGATCTGGAATTTAGAGGAAACATTGTTGATGTGGTTGGCGAGAGGATCTTCAAAGGTATTGTCACCGTGAGGGATTCGAAGATCGCAGCGATAAGGGAGGAGGATAACGAAGAAAATGTGTATATCCTTCCTGGTCTCATCGATGCCCATATCCACATCGAAAGCTCCATGCTGGTTCCCTCCGAATTTGCAAGGTTGGCAGTGGTGCATGGAACCATTGGTACAGTATCCGATCCGCATGAGATCGCCAATGTTTTGGGGATGAACGGAGTTAGGTTCATGATCGAAAACGGGAAAAAGGTACCCTTTAAATTTTATTTTGGAGCATCTTCCTGCATTCCGGCCACCGGCTTTGAGACAGCCGGCGGCAGTCTGGGTCTTGCGGAGCTTGATGAATTACTGAAATCGGATGATATCCTGTACCTTTCTGAGATGATGAATTTTCCGGGCGTTGTGAATGGAGATGAAGAAGTTGCACAAAAACTTGCATTGGCAAAAAAGTACGGTAAACCGGTGGATGGGCATGCACCTGGCCTGAGGGGTGAACTTGCTGAAAAATATGTTCAGGCCGGTATCACTACTGATCATGAATGCTACACCATGGAGGAAGCCGTTGAAAAGATCCGGTATGGCATGAAGATTTTGATCAGGGAAGGAAGCGCTGCCAAAAATTTTGAAGCGCTGGCAGGCCTGATAGCAGAATATCCCGAAATGGTCATGCTTTGTTCCGACGACAAGCACCCCAATGACCTGGTTTCGGGTCACATCAACCAGCTGGTGAAAAGAGCTTTCAGCCTGGGTTATGACAAAATGAAGGTGCTCCGGTGTGCCACATTCAACCCGGTAAAGCACTATCACCTGGACGTAGGTTTGCTTCAGCAAGGAGATGCTGCCGATTTCATCCTTGTGGATGACCTAGAAAATTTTACCATCCTCGCAACCTATATCAATGGCCGGAAAGTGGCTGAGGCTGGAAAAACATTGATCCCCTCTGTTACCGTATCTCCGGTAAATCAGTTTCATGCAAAACCGGTAAAAAGTGAAGATATTATTGTAAGGCCCGGGGGGAACAAGATTAGGGTTATGAAAGCCATCGACGGACAACTGGTGACGGGGGAGCTAATCGTCAACGCCCGGGCCGAAAATAACGAAGTCAAAACGGATCTTAAAAACGACGTCCTGAAGATTGTAGTAATAAACCGGTATTTTCTTGCGCCCCCGGCCATCGGGTTCGTCCAGGGCTTTGGCTTAAAATCGGGCGCAATCGCATCTTGCGTTGCCCATGACAGCCATAATATTATAGCGGTTGGAACCGATGATGAATCCATCGTGGCAGCAATCAACGCCATCGTCAGTTCGCAGGGAGGAATTTCCGTAGCTTCCGGGGATGAACTACTCGTTTTACCATTACCAGTTGCCGGGATCATGTCGGATGAGGATGGATATAAAGTGGCAGAGCTTTATCATATCCTGGATGAAAAGGTGAGAAAAAAGTTGAAAAGTTCTCTGAAAGCGCCTTTCATGACCTTATCATTTATGGCACTNCTGGTAATCCCCGACCTTAAGCTCAGCGATAAAGGATTGTTTGATGGGAAAAAGTATTCATTTACTGAGCTTTTTGTAAAATAATTTAATATATCTACATATTTATTTTTATCTGATCTTTTTATTATATTTGCATCTTACTTTAATTGTTAAATAATTAACAACCGCAACTAACTCACATCCCCAATGAAAAAAGTAACATTAGACGTCGAGAAACTCGAACTGGCTGCCAGTAAATTAAGAGCAATTGCTCATCCCATGAGAATTGCCATCATTGATTTGCTTACTGTAAATCCTAAAATGACTGTTACCGAGATTTATGAATATCTGAATCTTGAACAGGCTTCTGCTTCTCATCATCTGAACATTTTGAAGAACAAAGGATTGCTTGACTCAAAAAGAGACGGGAAGATGATCTACTATTCCCTGAAATTTGAACATCTAACAGAAGTGATTGACTGTATCAATCGCTGCAGCGTTAACTAAAAGCAATCACTTTAGAGTTCCCAGGATTCGTCAATATCCCAGTTGGCGCGGACTTCGATTATTTTTTGGTAATACTGAACTTTTTCAGGCTGGAGTTTCCTGGAAAAGTTTCCTGTATCCCATCGGCCATTCCGGTTGCGGTCGAAGATGGCTTTGATTTTGTATTTTCCAGGGAAGAGATACTCAAATTTCACTTTTCCGGATGCGGAAATTATTTTCTGTTCCAAAACGGTTTCTTTTTCATCCAGGAGTTGTATAAGATAATCGGAAGGAACTTTGATGCTGAGCGTCATCTGGATTGATCCGAAATCCCTGAGGGAATGGGTTCGGAAAGAAACAAGCAGTGAATCATTCGAACGGCCGTTGATAGACCGGAAGATCGAATCGGGGATGATCAGTCTGTAAGGGCGATCTTCTTTCCATTTGTAAGAAATCCGAAGTTTCCTTTTGAGTGAATCTGCAAAAGCCAGTTTTGGTCTTATGGTATCTTTGCCGTCCACCAGCAGGATCCTGGAAAGATCCTGTCCAGATAATGGGTAGGAAAAAATGATCATGGGATCTCTTTTGAACTGATTAAGCCGGGCATCAGGCATATTAATGGTTAGTTGCAACTTCATCACTGGTGCAGCGCCTTTATCTCCTTTTCTTTTTTTCGGATTCTTCTTTTTAAGGTTGATCCTGGCGGTATCAAGGGTTTTATCCTTATCGACCAAACGAAGCATAAGAGAATCTTTCTCAGTGTTTTTTAACCACAAATAAACAGAATCCCTGGTGAAATTGAATTCCGGTATCATCCACCCTGAGACGGCAGGGAGATTCAACGGGATGAATTCCGGCTTCACTACAGGAAACCGGTAAAAGATCCCGACCTGGCTTTCATTGACCATATCGGCTTTAAGGATTTTTTGAATGGAATCAGATTCTTCAAACAGCAGTAAAGTATGAGCCGGTGTTGGTTGCTTTTTGATCCCGCCAGTATCTTTTTTCGAGATGAGTGAGTCACTCTTTGCGATGGAATCTTTTTTCAGGATTTCGGGTATAGGAGGCATGACATAGATCCCTTTTACAAGACTGTCGCAGAAAGCGACTTTTTCATTTGGCAGGTTAAAAATGTTGTCACCGTTCATGTCCTTCAAGGCGAACAATAGTAACGGTACATCTCTCAGGTTCCTGAAAGTGAATTCGCCGGTCTCATTGGTTTTCGCCATGTAATAAGGCTTTACATGAAGCGGGAGAGAATCGAGGGGAAGGGTGTCATTTTCGTTAATATAAAGCATAGCAACCACATCTTTCTGCGGAACCTGGTCGAATGCATTGATGATCCTTCCCGACAGGCTCAGTGAGTCGATGTAGGAACCGGTTGAAAAAGTATAGGCGAAATCATGCAGAACATTGTTTTCCGTCAGGTCTGAAATGGCATCCCCGAATCTGATGGAATAGGTCGTATTGGATTTCAGAGTGTCGGCCAGCTTGATGAGGATGGATTTTCCACGCAGCCGTATATCGGTATGAGGCAGTTTTGGCGGGGCAATATTGATCTGGTTGTTCTGGTCCTTCAGTTGAATGTATTCATTGAACGTGATACGGATATCTTTTTTATGAAAATGGGTGGTTAATAAAGGCGGGTCACATTCGGCCACCTTGGGCGGTGTAATATCTTTTGGGCCTCCTTCAGGAGTAACCGGATTGGCACAACGGCATAGGAAGATCAGGAAAAAAAAACCGTAAAGAAAAGAACATTTCGATCGGATCACCTTGACAGGATTTGGTTTTAGGGAATGCCCGCCCAAATTTACCAAGGGTTTTTGTATAAATAAGCCAATTTTTATTATTTTTACACAGAAAATTCACAATTATCAGGAGAATATAGGGTAACAACCAATCTGAACTTTTATGTCAGGGCACAATAAATGGTCAACCATTAAACGAAAAAAGGGTGCTTTAGATGCAAAGCGCTCCAAGATTTTTTCCAAAATCATTAAGGATATCACCATTTCCGTGAAGGAAAATGGTCCCGACCCGGAACACAACCCGCGCTTGCGGCTTGCCATCGCCAATGCAAAAGGGGCCAGTATGCCGAAGGAGACGATCCAGCGTGCCATCAACAAAGGAGCTGACAAAGACGCCGCTGCCTTGCTGGAGACTACCTATGAAGGAAAAGGCCCTCACGGGATTGCCATCTTTGTGGACGCCACTACGGATAATATTCAGCGAACCGTCAGCAATGTAAGGGCTTATTTTAACAAACACGGCGGTGAACTTGGTAAAAATGGTTCGCTGAACTATCTTTTTGACCGTAAGGGGATCTTTGTAATCCCCAAAGGAGAATTGAACCCGGAAGAATTTGAAATGGAAGTCATTGATGCCGGCGCCGAAGATATTGTTCTGGAAGAAGATATGTTTACCATCGCGACGGCGATGGAGGACTTCGGGAACATGATGAAAAAACTTGAGCAATTGAACATTGAGCCTGAAAGTGCTTCTTTACAACGCATCCCTAAAACCACAGAAACACTGGATATTGATTCGGCAAGAAAAGTATTAAAGCTGATCGATATCATTGAAGAAGATGAAGATGTTCAGAATGTTTACCACAACCTCACCTTGACGGATGAGTTGATGGAAGAGTTGTAATTGGTGTTTAGGGAAATAAAAAAAGGCTGAATCCTGATGGGTCAGCCTTTTTTTTGGAAACTTCGTTAGACCAGGCAAATAAACTGAACCAGGTTAACATTCTTTGGAAGGGCCAGTTTCTTCCGGAGGCGGATACGGGAAATTTCCGTACTTGGCGCCGTGATCTTAAGGATCTGTGAAATTTCCTTGGTGCTGAGATTCATGCGCAGCAGAGCACACACCTTATGATCGTTGGGTGTAAGTTGCGGGAACTTTTCACGCAAACGGTCGAAGAACCCGGGATGGATCTTCTCAAAGTGAGCTTTAATCCGGTACCAGTCGTTCTCAAATTTTACATTCTCATCGATGGTTTTCAGGATTTTAACAAAATCACTTTTTAAAATGGCTTTTCCTTTTCTGAGGTACCGGTTCACGTCTTTCCGGATCAACCCGATGATCTTATTTTTCTGGGAAATGAAAATGGAAGAAGTGGCAAGTTCGCGGTTGATGAGATCCATTTCTATTTGTTGTTTCTGCTTGTGCAACTGGTTAACTTTGTGTTCTGCCTTGATTTTTTCCTGCAAACGCATCTCAGTCTCTTTTTCCGCTCTTTTTCGTTGTTCCACTTCCTTCTGAAGGTCTGCGATGGCTTTTGCCTGCGAAAGTTCAAGGGTACGCTGGTAGTTGGAAAGTTCAATGGTCATCTGCAACCGATCGATGTCAACCGGCTTGAAGACATATGCGTAGGGTTTGATCGCAAAGGATTTGTTGAATGTTTCCCTTTTATCCATGGATGTAAGAAAAATGATACCGCAATGGTGTTTTTCCGTGAGGATTTTTGCTGCCTCAATTCCATCCATTTCCCCTGCGAGTTTGATATCCATAAGGATGATATCCGGTAGCTTGCTACCAGCTGCAAGTGCATTGATCGATTCGATTGCCTTTTCCCCTTTTCCATCCATTCCCAGCACATCATAACCGAACTCGGTAAGGCGGTTTTTCAAATCATTGGCGATGATGATCTCATCCTCGACAATGTACAATTTTATTTTTCCCATTTTTTTCTTTTTTAAGTTATGGAATTCAATGAACCTTTTTTTAAGAAGAATATTTAAAATTTAAGATCAGAATCTGTGACAATATTATAGGTGTCGATGGCGATAACCAGTTCCTCGTTAGTGGGCATCACCATGGCGAGTATTTTTGATCCCGGNCGGGTAACGATTAATTCTTTGCCCTTCAGCAATGAATTACGTTCATTATCATAATCAATACCCATGAATTCAAGTCCTTCCAGGATCTTACGGCGTGTTTCGATATCATTTTCCCCGATACCACCGGTGAATATAATAAGATCGACGCCTCCCATCGCGGCAGCATAGGCCCCGATGTATTTTTTGACCCGATAGGCAAACATGTCAAGTGCAAGGCGGCAGCGTACATTTCCTTTTTCAGCGGCTGTCTCAACATCACGCATATCGTAGGATATCCCGGAGATCCCCAACACCCCGCTCTTTTTATTGAAGAGGTTATTCGTNTCTTTCATGCTCAGGTTATCCTTTTCTGCAAGATAAAGCAGTACNCCNAGNTCAACATCCCCGCTTCGGGTGCCCATCATCAGTCCTTCCACCGGAGTAAATCCCATGGAAGTGTCGATCGATTGCCCTTTCTTGATAGCGGCCACCGAAGATCCGTTCCCAAGATGACAGGTTATGATATTGATATTATAAAAATCTCTGCCAAGGTAACGGCATGCTTTCTGGCTGACGAATTTATGAGAAGTGCCGTGAAAGCCATACCTTCTTACTTTATACTTTTCATAGAGTTCATAAGGAACNGGATAAAGATAAGAGTNGGGAGGCATGGTTTGATGGAACGANGTATCAAATACGGCGACCTGCGGAACNTGGGGCAGGATGGCTTCAATGGATAAAATTCCTTTGAGGTTGGCGGGATTATGCAGCGGCGCCATCTCAATGCATTTTTCTATATCCTTTTTAACGTTGGCCGTGATTTTTACACTGGTCTTGAAATTTTCTCCTCCGTGAGCAACCCGGTGCCCCACCGCAGCAATTTCGCTTTCATCCTGGATGACGCCAATCTCGGGATCCTTAAGCGTTCTGAGGATGAGGTTGATGCCAACCTGGTGGTCAGGTACGAACTGGGTGGTTTGATACTTGTCTTTTCCCGGAACCTGGTGAGTAAGCAAACTGCTCTCCAGCCCAATCCTGTCCAGTAATCCTTTGGCGAGCAGTTCATATTCTTTGCTCATGTCAATGAGCTGATACTTGATAGAAGAACTTCCGCAATTCAATACTAGGATTTTCATAGCTTCAATGCTATCAGTTAGTTATTATGTCGAGTGAATGATTTAGTTCTGTGGCCATGAACNCAATTGTTAGGGCATACAAATGTAGAAAAAAAGAGTGTTGATTCCAAATTCCGGNATAAAAAATTATTTATAATCAATTCAGAAGGATAAGAAGGTCGACCACAGCGATAGGATTTATTGTTCCGGCTTAATATCATCCTGTTAGGGCATAAAACGAATTTTATTTGGAATCAATTAAAATATAAGGCAGATGATTCATGAACCATCATATATCGTATTTTTGATTTCCGATCAATTATTTCCTCATGGCACTGATAAATTCTGTTCTTTCCTGGCTGATGAAACAGAGAATCCATCAGATGGAGCTCTTCATGAAGTACCCTCATGAAGTACAGTTTGATTGGTTCATCCAATTGCTAAACCAGGCAAAAAATACCGAATGGGGACGCATTTACGATTTTAAATCCATTAAACGGCCGGAAGAATTCAAGGCACGGGTCCCGCTTAACGATTATGAAACGATGAAACCTTATATTTTAAGATTGCGTAAAGGGGAGCAGAATATCTTATGGCCTTCAGAAATCAAATGGTTCGCAAAATCATCCGGAACCACCTGCGAAAAAAGCAAATTCATTCCCGTAAGTGAAGAAGCCCTCGAAGAATGTCATTTTAAAGGGGGAAAAGACTTGCTTTCAATCTATTTCAACAACCATCCTGACGCACTGCTTTTCGATGGGAAAGGCATTGCTATGGGTGGAAGCAGCCAGGTTACTGAGATCAATGCTGAGTCTTTCTATTATGAAGGTGATCTTTCAGCGATCATTATCCAGAACTTGCCTTTTTGGGTGGAATTCAGGCGAACACCCAATCTTTCCATTGCCCTGATGGATGAATGGGAGAACAAGATTGAGAAAATGGCCGTCGCCACGATCAACCATGATGTTACAAGTGCATCCGGCGTTCCTTCCTGGACCCTGTTATTGTTCAGAAGAGTGCTGGAGATAACCGGAAAATCAAACATTCTTGAAGTCTGGCCGCGATTTGAGTTGTTTATCCACGGAGGGGTGAATTTTGTTCCATACCGGGAACAATTCAATCAACTTCTGCCATCCCCTAAGGTGAATTACCTTGAAACCTACAATGCCTCCGAAGGGTTTTTTGGGATCCAGGACCGAGATCGTGCGGATGATATGCTTTTAATGCTGGATTACGGGATCTATTATGAATTTCTTCCCATCGATCAGCTGGGATCGGATCATCCGGAAACCCTCTCCCTGGAAAAGGTGGAAACAGGGGTGAATTATGCCCTTGTGATTTCAACGAATGCCGGTTTATGGCGTTATCTTATTGGCGATACGGTTANATTCACTACATTGAATCCATACAGGATCAAGATCTCCGGAAGGACCCGGAGCTTTATCAATGCTTTTGGAGAGGAAGTGATCATGGATAATGCGGAAAAAGCTCTTGCCGTTGCCTGTGAAAAATGCCAGGCAATTGTTTCGGAATATACCGCCGGCCCTGTTTATTTTGACCAGGAAAAACGGGGCGCCCACGAATGGCTCATCGAGTTTGAGCAGGAACCAGGCGATCTCGGCTTTTTTATTAATACCCTCGACAATGCCCTGAAATCATTGAATTCAGATTATGAGGCAAAAAGGTATCACGATATGATTTTGGGGGAACCCATAATCCGGGTGATGCCTAAAAACACCTTCTATTCCTGGCTGAAATCCAAAGGGAAACTGGGTGGCCAGAACAAAGTACCGCGACTGTCGAACGACCGGAAATACATAGAAGAAATATTGGGGATGCAGAATCCTATGTGAATAAGTTATTATTAACATTTCTGTTGACGTGTGACTTTTTTCTGTATGTTTGAAATGTAATAGAAAATAGGAATTATGCATATTGCTATCGCTGGAAATATCGGATCCGGAAAGACAACATTGACCGGACTGCTGGCCAAACATTTCGGTTGGGCGCCTCATTATGAAGATGTGGATACGAACCCCTACCTGAACAGTTTTTATGAAGACATGCAGCGCTGGTCGTTCAACCTGCAGATCTATTTTCTGAATTCGCGTTTCCGCCAGGTCGTTGAGATTCGCAGATCGGGGACCACGGTGGTACAGGACCGTACCATTTATGAAGATGCCCACATCTTCGCACCCAACCTGCATTCCATGAACCTGATGAGCACACGGGATTTTGAAAATTACTCCTCTCTGTTTTCCCTGATGAGTTCCTTTATCCTGGCTCCTGACCTGCTCATATACCTGCGGGCCAGCGTTCCCACACTCGTAAACCAGATCCAAAAACGCGGCCGGGAGTATGAAAGTGCCATCCGGCTGGATTACCTGAAAGGGCTGAACGAACGTTATGAGAACTGGATCTTGGAATATGACCTCGGAAAGTTACTGATCATCGAGGTTGACAATATGAACATTGCCGAGAATCCTGAACACCTGGGCAACGTCATTGAACGTATCAACGCAGAATTGCACGGACTTTTTTAATTCCATGAAAATACTTGGGGTGATACCGGCCCGTTACGGCTCCAGCCGCTTTCCGGGGAAGCCGCTGGCGAATATCCTGGGGGAACCCATGATCCAGAGAGTATATGAACAGGCCAAAAAATGCCTTCTTCTGGATGACCTTATCGTCGCTACCGATGATGAAAGGATTGCCGCTTGCATCCGTTCCTTTAACGGGAACGTGATGATGACGCCGGAAACCCTTGACAGCGGAACCGAAAGATGCAATGCCGTTGTAAAGAATTTCCCGGGGGAAGCACAATTTGATGTTGTGATCAATATCCAGGGAGATGAACCCTTCATTGACCCGCAACAGATCTCGCAGCTGGCCGGGTGTTTCCTTTCTGAAGAGGTGACCATCGGAACGTTGGTAAAAAAGATCACTCAACAGGATGACCTTATCAATCCCAATGTGGTAAAAGTCGTTTTTGATAAAAATTATAAGGCCCTCTATTTCAGCCGGCATCCCATTCCCTATTTCCGTGGAAATGAACCCATGGATTGGCTGAACGGAACCAATTATTACAAACATATCGGGATCTATGGTTACCGTACCGGGATTTTAAAAAGCATTACGCAGCTTCCAGTTTCTCCACTCGAAAAAGCAGAATCACTGGAACAACTCCGGTGGCTCGAGAATGGCTATCCTATATATGTTAAAGAAACTGATTATGAGAGTATTGCCATCGATACCCCCGGTGATTTATTAAAAATTACGAACATTTCCTGACAGGTTGTTCCTGTTTTTTATATCTTAGCAGATCCGGGAGAAGGTAGATTTCTAAAGTACTATCATTAAAAGAATGAAAATAAACGTCGTAAAATACATATCTGAACTTTTATACCGGCACGATTGCGTGATCATACCCGGATTCGGGGGATTTATTGGGAATTATTCCCCTGCCATGATCAACCCGGTGTATCATACTTTTTATCCCCCGTTTAAATCCCTGCTCTTTAACATCCATCTGAAACAGAATGATGGCTTACTGGCTTCCTGTATATCCCAGGCCGAGCAGATTCCCTATGAACATGCCATGGATCTGATCCGGATGATGCTGGAGGAGTGGAACCGGGAACTGGAATACGGGCAGGAACTTGTCATTGAAAAAATAGGCAAGATCGTAAAAGAAACAGATGACATCCTTCAGTTTGAACAGGATCCATCCTTTAATTATTTGCCGGAGGCCTTTGGCATGACTACCTTGGTCTCGCCAGCGATCCGGCGGCCGGGGATGCAGGATAAGCTGGAAAAAAAGCTCGACCGTTATATTCATGCTCCTTCGGGGAAACCAGGGAAATTGACACGAACACTGAAGTGGGCGGCAGTAATGGCGCTTCCGGTGGGACTTGCTGTTTACCTCAGTATTACAAATATTGATCAGATCCGGAGTTTCCACGAAAATTACACCAGTTTTCTCTTTTCCAATTCAACTCCGGTATTAAAAAAGACCGTTGAATCCCCAAAGATTCTTCTTCCTTCAAAAAAATCCGGGAATCCTGTACAAAAAATGGCCGTCGCAGTTCAGTCGTCACCTGCCGTCCCGGTAATACAAGTCGTAAAACCTGAGACCCGGGAAACTGCTGATCTATCTGCAAAAAAACCTTATGCAATCATTGTAGGAGCTTTCCGGTTCCGGGAAAATGCAGATAACATGGTTGCAAAACTGAAACAGGAAGGATACGATGCAGGGATCTTTGACACGACCACTACAGGTTTGTTCAGGGTTAGTGTGGGGACTTTCGATAGCAGGGATGATGCAATCGGACAACTTGCAATGATCCGCTCCGGCAATTATTCTTCGGCCTGGTTGCTGTCCAAATAATAACTTCTGTGGCCAAAAAGAAGCTGATTCATTTTCAGGAAAACCTCACATTTCCTCATCTCCTCCAGCCCGGCTATCACGAAATTGAAAAAGGTTTTCGATTTTCTTCCTGCTGGGGAAAAGACTTTTTCTTCAACACGAACCCCATCATCCTTGAACTGGGATGCGGAAAAGGAGAATATACAGTCGGGCTGGCTGAGAAATATCCCCAAAAAAATTTCATTGGTATCGACTTCAAAGGTGCCCGGTTGTGGCGGGGTGCCAGAAATGTTCATGAAATGGGAATGAAAAATGTGGCATTCATCCGGACGCAGGTAGATCATGTGAATAAATTTTTTGGTCCGGGAGAAGTATCCGAAATCTGGATCACCTTTCCCGATCCGCAGCTTCACAAGGAAAGAAAACGCCTTACAGCACCCGTTTTTCTTGACCGGTACAAGGTCCTTCTGGGCCCGAAAGGCATTCTTCACCTGAAGACAGATGACCTGGAATTCAACAATTACACGCTGAAAATCATCGGGCAATATCGTCACTCGCTTTTATTTTCCACCAACGACCTTTATCACTCCGGATTTTCGGAAGATGCTATATCCATCCGGACTTATTATGAAAATATGTGGCTGGAAAGTGGCAAAAAGATTTGTTATATCAAGTTTAAACTGAATTGCACATGAGAAAATGGACTGTTTTTATCCTGCTGGTATTTACCGTTAACTTTTCGCTTATTGCAGAAGAAGGGATGTGGATTCCGGTGTTATTGCAGCAACTTAATATTAAACAGATGCAGGATATGGGGCTGAAGCTTACGGCCGAGGATATTTACAGCATCAACCATTCTTCCCTGAAGGATGCCATCGTTCAGTTTGGCGGCGGATGCACGGCAGAGATCGTTTCTCCGAACGGATTGATCCTGACGAACCACCATTGCGGTCTTGGAGCCATACAGCGACTCAGCAGTCCGCAGCACGATTACCTGGCCGATGGTTTCTGGGCAAACTCATTCGGGGAAGAACTTCCCTGCCCGGGACTGACAGTCACGCTCCTCATCCGGATGGAAGAAGTGACCGGGAAAGTTCTGCAAAATGTTACGGATGAAATGCCCGAATTCCAGCGAATGCAGATCATCAGACAAAATATTACCGTAATCGAAAAAGAAGCCATCACCGGTACTTCATACGAGGCAAAAACCCGGTCGTTTTATTATGGAAACCAGTACTATTTATTTATAACCGAGGTTTTCAACGATATCCGGCTGGTTGGGGCGCCCCCTTCCGGTATCGGACAATTTGGCGGAGATACAGACAACTGGATGTGGCCCAGGCATGGAGGCGATTTCTCGGTTTTCCGTATCTATGTAAACAGCAATAACCATCCGGCAGAATATTCCAAAGACAATATTCCGTATCAGCCGAAAAAATTCCTTCCTATATCGCTGAGAGGCTACCAAAAGGGCGATTTTACCTTTGTTTTCGGATACCCGGGATCTACCCGAGAATACCTGACATCTTTCGGTGTCGACCTGATCGCTAACCAAGAGAATCCGATCCGGATCAACCTTCGTCAGCAACGTCTTGATATCATCAATAAGGCAATGAACGAAAGCAAACAGGTGCGAATTCAATATACTTCAAAACACCAGGGAATTGCCAATGGTTGGAAAAAAATGATAGGAGAAACAAATGGCATTAAGAAAATCGATGCTATCGAAAAGAAAAGAACATTTGAAAAAAAATTCCAGGACTGGACGGATTCATTATCAGATACCCGGCATCCATCATCCATCATCCAGCATCAGTATTACCATACCCTCCTGAATGAATTTACTCGGACCTATACCGATTACATGCCGGTTGATATGACTTCTGTTTATCTTACAGAAGCAGGAATGGGGATTGAAATTGTAAGGTTTGCCAACACTTTTGCTGATCTCGTGAAAAAAAGCAAGGACAAAAAAACAATGCCGGAAGATATTTCAAAATTGGTACTAAAGTTGAAAAATTCAGCCAAAGGCTTCTATAAAGATTATAACGCTGCGATCGACAGGCAGGTTTTTGAAGTTATGACTAAAGAAATGATGGAAAAAATGGAT
>JGI24136J36422_10000466_pt1 | contig 15671 bp, 9 predicted proteins | sample BarGraNGADG00212_2_FD_36422 | JGI IMG/M metagenome (IMG submission 36422)
ATATCGAGGAATGCATAATAATTTTCATCTTCAGCAACTTTGTATGCAGGGATCTCTCCGTTGATAATCTGTGTGAAGATGCTTGACATTAGTGTCCGTTTTTTCTGGAGATTTCAATGATCTCAAAAGCAACAGTACCGGCAGGTACCGTTATTTCAACCTTNTCACCTATACTCTTTCCAAGAAGCCCTTTGGATATAGGTGAATTGACGGAGATTTTACCCAGCTTCACATTGGCTTCATTTTCGGGAACCAATGTATAGATGACCACGCTGTCATTTTGGGTATTTTTCAGTTTAACAGTAGAAAAGATCAGTATTTTGGTGCTATCGAGCTTGGATTCATCCAGTAGTCGTGCATTGCTGATCATATCCTGCAACTTGGATATTTTCAATTCCAGCATGGANTGCGCCTCCTTGGCAGCCGCGTATTCGGCATTCTCTGAAAGATCTCCCTTATCTCTTGCTTCNGCGATCTGTTTTGAAATCGATGGACGCTCCACGGATATCAGCTTTTGTAACTCCTCCTGGAGCTTATCTAATCCTTCCTGCGTATAATACTTGATCTCTGTCATAGCTTCATATTTTCATCGACCAGATAATAAGGCAAAAGACCCTTTGAAAGGGTCCTTATGCCATACAAAAATAATAATTTGGACTAAATGAAGTTAAGGTAATTTCTAAAAGTTAAGCTTCAGCCCTACACAATGTGTGCCGGAATATGGGTTTGTTGATCTGTAAGAATAATCAATCCCGATGCCTGTTTCTTTTTCCTTATTTAACGGAACGAAAACAGAGAAACCTGCATTCAGGCCGGTAAATACCGTTCCCCGGTCAGCAATGGAGGAACTCAAGATACCATCCTGGTAGGTGTACCCTGCCCTCAGGGCAAAGAAAGGTTTTAACGCATATTCGAGACCCAGGGTAAACTGGTCCTTGGTGAAAGAGTTGGAGGTAAAGTTACCCGCCAGTGTGATACGGTGCATTTCTCCGATGAGAAAGTCATAAGAAGCCCCGATCCGTAAGGTAGCGGGCATCTCATATTTTTCTGACCGTGTGGCAACAGTAAAGAGGTCATTATCGTTTCCATGAGTCGGAATGATACCACGGAAAGAGAGGCCGTCACCACTGAATTTCATGGTCGGGCCAATGTTTTTTAGGGCAACCCCGAACTTAATCTGGTCTTTCTCCCCGGTGATGTATTGAATCCCGGCATCAAGGGCAATTCCTGTAGCGCTGGCATCAGCAATGGATTCGGAAATGACTTTGAAATTCAATCCACCGTAGATGCTGTTTGAAAATGCTTTTGCATAAGAAAGATTGATGTTGAGGTAATTGGGTTTAAATTTACCCAGGTGGCCTTCAGGGGAATTCGTCGTGGTGATATCAATTTCACCAAAATTCATCGACATGATGGCCAAACTAAGAACTCCTTTATTTTGTCCCAATTTCTGAGAAAACCCGAAATTCATGATTTTAATACCGGATCCCTGTAACCAGTTGGTATACGAAAAGATGATCTCCGTTCCTTTGGTTGAAGCCGTCCCCGCAATATTCGCATACATGGCTTCGAGTCCGTAGGCATTGGCAGTATTCACGCTTCCCCAGCCCGAACTCCTTGCCCAGGGATCGATCAGCAACTCTGATGCTCCTGCCTGGCCCGAACGGTCCTTATTACCGGCAGAAACCTTATCCATAGGAAGGACAATCAATCCTGCTAAGAATATTGCAAATAAGAGGCTATAAATATTTTTCATATTCATAATTTTTATTTTTCTAACCATATATTACTCTGTTCACAGTTCCAAGAAAGTATTAGAACGAATTCAAGTCTGTTGGACGCAATATTCCAAACCATTTAATGGTCCTTTCACCAATTCCATCTGCTTTCACATGGATCAGGTAGACACCTCCCGAGATTGGAATTCCCGCAAAGTTTTTGAGGTCCCAATCAATGGATGTCTTTGCATCCGTATTCATATCTGCCGTTGATCCTCTTGGCTCGGTGATCCCGGATTTATCAATAACAAATTGCCGGATCATGGTTCCGTTCAGGTTGAAGATCGTGACGGTGCTTTTGAGTGGCAGGTTGACGATCTTGATCCTGTTGTCCAACTGGTTTCTTTCATAATCGTTGTATCCATAATAGGGGTTAGGAACCACGTTGATCAGGTCGAGATCACTTGACAGTTTATCTGCATCCTGTTTGATGGTTGCAATCGTAGCAGTATTGAAAGAATATTCAGGCCAGCAATGGTTTTCAGCAGTATCCGAATAAGATGCCGGCAAGCTTGTAGCAAAATACCGGCTATACGGTTTCCCGATCCGGATTTTAATTTTCACCTCGTTGCTGAGCCATTCTTTTCCTTCAATAGCCCTGGGCATACCAACATACATGCAGGCCCCATATCCATAGGCCTGCCAGATCTGTGACGGCACTTTCTTCATATGGGTGATAAAATAGGCACCGCCGTCATAGGCAGGATAATCCAGATTAAAGGTTTGTGGTCCCTGTACAATTTTGGCTCGCAATGATCCCATGATATAAACATAATGCATACCGCCAAAAACAGGTTCACCCATGATATCAGGTCTATCATAATATCGGGTCGATGGATTCCATAACATATCCCGTCCGTTATCAGCAATGAGCCATGAATTCTCCCCGAACATAATGTTCATACGTTCGCCGGTTTCGAGGTTGATGGCATATCCTGGGAACCAGCCCATTCCGGTAGCATTAATAAAGTTGGAGTTCATCAACGGGTCTGAATTGACAACACCGGTATCTCCATCCGCATTTACGGAACGATGTCGTCTGATATCAAACTTAGATGCTCCGCCTTCGGATAATTTTGCATCAGGGCACATTTCTATAACCGGACAGCGGGTCCATTTTGATTTATCGGGAGTGATAACAATATCGACGGATGCCAGTCTGTCCAGGGTACTCTTCGCCTTTGAAGCTTTCGAAACGGATGGTGAAATATTCGGAAATCCTGTTCCAACCTGATCATTTGCAACAGTCAGGCAATAGGGAGCCCAGGTTCCGCCCTGGTTTTTCACTCCTACTTGGATTTTAGCATAATTCTTATCCGGATCCCATGGATTTAACTTTGAGGCCGTATTATCCCAGTCGTTGAGGTTAATATTATCCGGGGCCCTATAAAGACCGGCACGGATCCAGTTCTCCGAGCTCGCCGGAACATCATTATCCTCAATTCCGTCCAGCCACCTTCTGGAGCTATCAGCATAAATTGCAAAAGGCGCCGAAAGCAAGCCGTTGCCGGAATAATGTGTTCCATCCCTTGCCGTATCTCCTGCGAAAGGAACCTGGTTAATCGTGATGGCAAGACCAAGATTCAGGAACAACTGTTCGTAGGGATAAATGGTACTAGTGTCAGCGTTATAAGTTATTCCGGTAGTCTCGTCATACAACTTCCATTTCCCGTATTGAATTTTGGAATTCAGGAATTGGGAATTTGCCGGACCTGGCGACATCGAATCAAATTTTACAACAAAATTTCCGGATATTACATTCAGGGGGTCAACCACTTTGACTTTCAGCGGTCCCGAAGAGGTTTTGTATTCCGGGTGATAAGCTAACGGATAATCCGGTGTTCCGTAAACATTTGTAACGGAATCGGCCATCGGTTTGCCAAGAATCTCGGTAATGGTTTTTTCAGATAATTCAAGGATCATTCCCCCGTTACCTTGTCCCTGGATACGTGTGATCACAGGTCCATCACCCACTGATGAATTCAATTTATCGCCGATGGTGATATGTGGGATAGCCGTATATCTCCTGATGTTTCCACGTCCCTGCAAATAGGGTACCGCCTGTCCTTTATCAACTGAATCGGGCTGATAGGCTTTATATTGATTATAGCCATAGGCAACGGCCATATAGTAATATTGTTTATGATTGACAAGGGTAGCAGAAGTAGTCAGCGAGAACTGGTCTTCCCTAAGAACGAACGAATGATGAACCCCTTTGTCTTCTCCGGTTACCATCACCTGTCCTTTATTTCCACCAAGTTCTGAATTAAAGGTCCAGTTTACAAGTTTCGAGACGCCATTCTGAATATCAGATTGTGCAACAATCCGGGCTCTGCTGTTATCGGAAAGTTCGGAAGCACCAACCGTTGCGTCCTTTAACTGGAAGATCTGGTATCCCTCGAAACGATAGATGGAATCGTTTCTCTTATTATGCGGGAGGTTATCCGGGTTCGGAATATTCGGATCATATTCGGAATATTTCTCCCGGAAGTTGTTCCCTGCATCATTTGATTTCTTGTTCGAGAGGTAAACGACCAGTTCTTTATCCAGTTCCTGGAATGACAGATCCGGGGCATTGGGGCCATTCAGAACCGCGAAGCAGTTATCAAACAATTTCTGGCATTTATCATCTACGATTTTTAATAATTCGACGGATTCCCAAGGAGTTCCTGCAGCCCGTGCCCATGGAATACCAACGGTAATATAGTTACAGGCCCCCGGGCGTAAAGTAAATGGTCCGGCAGATTGCATAAACCTTCTATCGGACGCAGCGTTAGTTGCAGTAACTTCTGTCCATAATTTCGGAGAAGGTTGTTCTCCCTTTGTTCCCCAATCGCAAACATCCGATAATTCAGGAAACATAAAATCAGCTTCCGGACCTGTGCCGCCGGATAACGGATGCCCATTACCGCCATATCTCATTCGCTGGCCATCTTTCCAGATCCCTTTAAGTAAATTATAATACTGGGGAGCAAAATCCGGATCGCTCATATAAGAGGCCCCCCCGTTATTATGGTACACGAACCTTCTCATACCAAACCGTTCATTGTCCACGATACCATCGCCAAAGTTGATCCCGTTGATGGCTTCAGAACGAACGATAAAGTATCCGCTGTCTGAATTATTTGGCCCATAATGCATCATTATGCTAGCTTGACTCAACCCTAACCCTACAATGCTGCATGATCCATTAAAGGAAGGTCCTTTTTCCGTACTCCCTTTAAAAGAAGGATTATCGCACCCGTCGGGGTCAAGGTATGGTCCCTGGAAAAAGTCGACACCTATAGCAGGTGGGTGGGCGCCATAAGCCTCGGGTTGCCCGGAACCATCCACAGGGGTTCCGTTGTAACAATACCCTAAACCACGGTTTACATCGCAGCCAACATAGTCATCCCATGCATAACCCAGGTCGGTGTCAACCCATTGACTGAAATAAGTTCCTGTCAAGGTATAGGTCGAACGGTTGATAAGTTCATAGCTGTAGAATGTCATGTTGTTAATTTCATCATTGGTAGCAAAGGCAAAATATTGTGCCCTGATTTCCATCCCGATAGGTTCACCCTGTGTTTCCGTATGAACATTACCTTTATCATTGTAAACGCTCCAGAGGGTCTGGTCGCCTTTCAGTACCTGGTCAACCAGGATCCCGAGTGTATCATCTGCTGAACCATTAGCAATCCTGCCACGTTGAATTTTTTGACCGGGTTTAAGAAATCTCGGACAGAGGACGTTAGCAAAATCATAATAAGGAAAATCGCCATCTAGTTTGGGGTTATAGATTCCATCAAGATTATTGTCATAAAAAGGAGCAAGATAATTAGCATATCCCCCGGCACGGTCACCTTTTGCTGGCCATTCCAGGATGGATTTGGGTATTATATAATCAGGGAAGTCAGCATTATTATCCCACCAGGCAATGAATTCCTGGACTTCTGCGCGGGTCATCTGAAACAATTGGTCATATTTGGCACACGTTGCATCATCAACGGCAGCTGTTCCGTCAATTTTCAAAGGTCCGGGCCAGAAGTCGTTTTTTGTATGGGCCACTGTGTAATTCGGGCCTGGGCCCTGTCCATATTTGTAAGCCGCCAACTTCAGGTTATTGTTCAGGTCAATACCACCGATCCATAGGGAAAAAGAAAACATGGAAGTTTTCTTTGATCCTTTTGGAATTTCATATTCGGCAGTTTCCAGGAACCATCCGTTTCCATATGAAAAAACCAGGGTCCTTACGTTGTTTATGTCAAGATATCTGTAATTGGATCCGGCAGCGCAGCCAGCCGCTGTTTGTTTTATGATCTCGGAATCCTTTTTACCCGACCGTTTATTCTCCTCTGCATATGTTACTTCTAAAATCAGCATAAGGCCAAGAGAGAGCAATAAGAAACGAAACATATTTTTCATGGGTATTGAATTTATGATATTACCTGTAATATTTTTTATCCTCATGGTGATTAAACTTCCGGTTTAGAAATTAAACATAAGGCCTAACCGGGTCTGTCGCGGCGAGCTATAGTTAAACGGCCGGTCTATATAGATGGAATAAAGATCCCTGTATGATGCTTCACTCACCTGTGCACTGATCTGGTTCTGATATTCGGGGGCAGAAAGGTATCCATCGTCTGATGGCGAACCTGTTGCCGGATAAACACCGGTAACATTCTTAGTATTCAAAAGGTTCAGGATTTCAATGTAGACATTGATGGTAGCAGGTTTTTTCTTCACTTTTCCCATCGAGAAGTTGAAATCTTTGTCTATCTTCAGGTTCAGGAGGAACTGCCAGGGCAAACGGGAACCATTGATGGAACCGAGCATTGGGCCCATCGCTCCGTATTGCATCACCTTCGAGGATTTGGTATAGGGAGTTCCTGATCCCCCGGTAAAAGTAAGGTTTCCACCGAAGTTTGACAGGATTTGCACAGGAGGTTTACCCTTCTTTTTTCGGCCTATTGTTGGTCCGTTGTAATCTTTTCCATTGCCCCAGCGATAGTCGAATTCGGCATTGAATGAATGGCGGCGGTCAAAGTTCAATGGGTTCATTGTACGGAGGTTCGGCTGATCGGACCGTATGATGGTTGAAGCGGCATTGGCATCCGATCCGGTACCGTCGGCAAACTGCAAAGTATAGCTGAAACGGATCCTTGCATTACCGGTTCTGCGCAGGTCATACGCCACGGTAATCCCTTTCACCGTACCAAAGTCAATATTTGTATAAGAATAATAAGTTTTTGGATAGGCACCGCTGAGACGGTATTGCTGGATCTGGTCACGCATTTCGCGATAGAAAATAGACAATTTCAGAGAAGATGAGTTGTTCACTTTTTGCTGGAACCCCAACTCATAATCGATCGTTTTTTCAGGTAACAATGCAGGGTTCGTATGTGTCCCTGTGGCACCTGTCACCCCGATGAAATAATAGCCCACCGGATCCAACTGAACAAAATTACTTGAAGGTCGTTGGGTGAGGATGTCATAATGTGCATAGAACAAGGCATCATCCGAGATAGGGAAAGAAAAGGAAATACGCGGCATATAATTGACCTGGGGTTGATAATCCTTGAACACCACCGTACTTATTGACTTATTGGATGGTTCAAGAAACGGTTTTACGCCGTTTGGGTCAACAGCCCTGGGGTCAGAAACAGGAGTACCATCTTTGTTGTACCACTGGTTTCCGTTACGGTAACCGGTAATGGTTGTTGGGTTTGAAGGATCATCCACATAAACCACAAAATCGTCGCCGATATTGCTTGGAAGTTTCCCCCATGTATTCTGATCAAGTTCTGACTTGGTTTTAGCCGGGAAAAAGAGATAAGGATCCCTCAGCACCATCTGGTTTGCATCAAACCGGTCAACACGTAAACCCACATTGAAGATAAGGTCTTTAAAAGCGAATTTGTCCTGGATGTAACCAGCCATGTATATGGGTTGAAAAGCAGCAACTTCACGGGTAAAATTGCCATTGGCATCTTTTTTATTGAAGAAATCATCAAGGGTTGGCTGATGTTTCAGTTTTTTTCCGGTATAATCATATCCTGCATAGCCTACGAGCGGTGAACCTCCGGAGAAGAGTTCGTCAGGACTGAACATATCAATGGATAACAGGTTATCGCTTAACCTGAGGGTATGCATTTTCTGGTTCTTATCATAATAGTTAATGGTTCCGGCATCAAAATTATAGGAATTGATGTCGATCCAATCGGTTCCATCAACAGGTAATCCAAGTTTTTGTCTCAGGTTGATATCAAAATTCTTCTGAAGCGTTGAAGAATATTTCCTGAAATAATTGATGGTATCCATAAAGAAATTATCCTTGTAAACAAGTTGAGGGTCGGATAGATCCAATTCTTTAATATGGGAATTGGTTTCCAGACGCATCAATGACCACATATCAGTACCATTGACTCCATAAGTACCATATTTTCTTTGCTGGTACTGCATACCAACCTGGATTTCATGATGACCGAAGTCGGCAGCAAAGGAAGCCTGGACATTCGTCTGGTCTGATTGACCGTAATTATAACCATTCGCACGGGACCCTATATTCGCCCACATACCGTAAATAACTTCCGGTTCTATTCCATTGACAAGGCCCCTGTTACCAATGATATCATCGATGCTCAGGTAGTATCCATCTGTCCCGTTAGCCTTTACTTTAGGAAGCAGGCGATAATATTCATCCACCCAGGCAACCGCTTCAGGATTATAATTGTTGGCCGTAAAAATCACGCCTGTATCTTTGAAACCATTATGGAGACGTGCAATTTTCCCGGTCACGGAATCCTTCTCGAGACCATCGGTATAGCCACGGCGCGATTGGGTCGCAAAACTTCCGATATAACCATATTTAAATAGATCCTGTTTNAGTTGTGCATCCTCTGACTTGTTATCATTCCTGGAAAAGTCGGCTCCGATAGAATAATATACATTTTTCACAAACGATTTGCTATCTGAAGCAGTTGGGAAACGCTGAGTAAAACGTCCGTTCACCCTCCAGGTGCTGCTCGTACTATGTGGATTATACCTATAATCAAGAAGGGATCCGGCAAAGGAGAACCCATAGCTGTCATTATACTGAAAAGTACCGCCGAGGGACACGTTGATGGTTGGGGAAAGGCGGAAATCCAGTTTACCCGATGCATTGATATTATAAAAGGAGGTGTTCTGGGTGTTTTTTGCGAGTTCCAGGTCGTCTTTTGTAAGGTATTCTCCACTNAGTTCTATTGCCTTTCCGTTTGCGGATAAGCGGATCGGGCTGTAACGAAGGCGATCGATAACATCATCTTTCGCTTTATAATATTTGTTGGCTCCGGGGATGCCATCTTTCTGGTAAACAAATTCACCGGCTACAAAGTAGCCCATGATCGGGGTCTTGGTTTTGGTGATGGTGTCTTTTTTAGAGAACAACGGACCGGTAAAGTTCAGTCCTACCCTATTGTACCCAAAACGGTCGAGGAACTTTGAGGTTTGGATATCGATGCCCGCACTGTTCTCCCTGGAAGGCCCTTTTGTGGTCACACTGATGATCCCTCCAGTTGCATCACCGTAACTTGCCGGTGTACCACCCAGAATAACTTCCACTTGCTCAATAGCGGATTGAGGCAGTGAGTTATTACCGATGACGCGCATACCATCAATATAATAAACCGTACCGGTAGAACGCTGTCCGCGCATACTGGTGATGGATCCATTGGCATCAGTGCCAACACCCCCAATCGTCGTGGCTACTGCTTCCGCCGATTTGTTTGCCATCTTGGCAATGTCTTCAGAGGAAACCGTTCCACCGGAAACCGTCTGGTCCTTTGAGATCAAAGGAACCTTGTATTCCACAACCTCGACTTCTTTCAGGTTTACTGACTGTGTCTGCAAATCAACATTCTGGAAAGCAATTTTGTCAGCAAAGATTATAATCCCTTTCATTATAAAGGGAGTATATCCCACGTAAGTGGCTTTCAAATCAATTTTCCCGGGAGGGATCGGTTTGATCATGAAATTACCGTCGAAATCTGTCGTGGATCCACCTACCTGAACACCACCGATTTCAACAACGATATTCGCAAAAGGAATGGGCTCCTTTGTCTTTTTATCTGTAATTCTTCCCTTAAGGGTGCCTGATCCGGTCTGAGAAAAGACTAACAAACTTGTTGTCAGAACCAATGCAATAACAAACAGTAAATGTCTTAACATACCATTAATTTTATGTTAAATTATACTTCGGGCTTAAAAGGTGGTAAAGATAATAATATTTTAAAATTAATTCCAAATGATTTTCTTCAGATAAATGAAATATAAATTCCTTCTAAATAGAGATACGGTTGAGAAAGAAAATTCCAGGTTCATTTACACTTTTTACCGGAAGACTTTTTCAGGGGCGTATTCTTCGGCGATTTTTTCTTTGTCTCCTTCATCATTGAACGGGTCGTGGCCGATTGATTTTTCTCATGTTGCTTGATGGCCTGTTCATACTTTTTTCTTGCTTCCTTGTCTTTCCGGGCTTTTTCCTTCTCGATCCGGCGTTGGCTGACATCTTTTTGCTGTGAACAGGAAGAGAGTCCACCTGGCGCTGTGAGCAAAAATATCCCAAGTAGAAACAGGATGCCTTTCTTTTTGAGGCGAATCCCTTTCATACCGGATATAATATTCTTCTTAATATTGCGTTTTGAAAAAAACTCGAAATGAACCACAGGTTTCATTGGACAGGTTATCTTTTGTTAATTTTTCTGTTTGCCTTCCTTCTCCCTCAATGCAAAAAAGAGAAACAGCAGAATGAGATCCCCATTGTTGCTGTCAGCATTGCCATCGATCCCAATTCCATCGAATACCTCCATTTGAATTCCGTCAATGGATGGGAATACCTTACAGGGGGGTACAGGGGAATCATCGTTTTCAGGGCTTCAACCAATGGTTTTATGGCTTATGATCGGGCTTGTCCTTATGACTGGAACCTGACAAGCTCGAGGATTGTGATCGATTCTTCCGGAATTACAACCGTTTGTCCTTCCTGTAAATCAAAATTTATCCTCACCGACGGATCCCCATTTTCCGGTCCTTCTCCTTATCCTATGAAACAGTATCAGACCTCATTTAATGGGTCAATCCTTTATATTTATAATTAATTCGTTCCCGTTAATAACGATAGTGCTCAGGTTTATAAGGGCCCTCCACCGGGATCCCGGTGTAACTTGACTGCTCCTCTGTAAGTTTTGTCAACCTGACTCCCAATTGTTCCAGGTGCAGGCGTGCGACCTCTTCATCCAGTTGTTTGGAAAGACGGTAAACATCAATCTTGTATTTGTTTTTCCAGAGATCAAGTTGCGCCAGGGTTTGGTTTGAAAAAGAGTTGCTCATCACAAAAGAGGGATGTCCTGTTGCACAACCCAGGTTGACCAGCCGGCCCTCTGCCAACAGGTAAATCTTTTTCCCATCCGGGAAAATGTATTGATCCACCTGCGGTTTGATGGTAATTTTTGTAATTCCCGGCCATGCTTCCATTTGGGCGACCTGTATCTCATTGTCAAAATGGCCGATGTTGCAAACGATAGATTCGTCTTTCATCAGGGAAAGATTTTTTGCCGTGATCACGTCCTTGTTCCCGGTTGCGGTTACCCATATATTTCCTTCCGGAAGGGCATTCTCAACCGTGGTCACCTCAAAACCTTCCATGGCAGCCTGCAGTGCGCAGATCGGGTCGATCTCTGTCACCAGCACGCGGGCNCCGTAAGCACGCATCGACTTTGCGCAACCCTTTCCGACATCCCCGTAACCGAGTATGACAACTACTTTGCCTGCTATCATTACATCTGTGGCACGTTTGATACCATCTGCCAGGGATTCGCGGCATCCATATAAATTGTCAAATTTCGATTTTGTGACCGAATCATTTACATTGATTGCCGGAACCAGGAGTGTTCCCTGCTCTTTCATCTGGTATAGACGATGTACCCCGGTAGTGGTTTCTTCGGAAACACCTTTCCACTCCTTAACTGTTGTATGCCACCTGGTTTTATCTTCCACATAAAGCGCCCGCAGAAGTTCATGAATGGCTTTTTCTTCCGGGTTTGATGGAACTCCCTTCAGCAAGGAGGGATCATTTTCAATCGCATATCCCTTATGGATCAGTAAGGTGGCATCGCCTCCATCGTCAACAATAAGGTTTGGGCCTTTCCCGCCAGGGAAGGTCAACGCCTGGTTAGTACACCACCAGTATTCCTCCAGCGATTCTCCTTTCCAGGCAAATACAGGGATTCCTTTTACAGCCAGGGCAGCAGCAGCATGATCCTGAGTGGAGAATATATTGCAGCTGGCCCAGCGAACATCCGCACCCAGTTCCATAAGGGTTTCGATCAAAACAGCCGTTTGGATGGTCATGTGAAGAGAACCGGTGATACGGGCATTTTTCAGGGGTTTTTCCTGTGCATATTTGTTCCGGATCGACATCAGACCGGGCATTTCCTTTTCTGCGATCTCAATTTCTTTTCTCCCCCATTCTGCCAGGGAAAGATCGGCTACTTTATAATTCAGTTCGGTTTTCACAGTCATGTTTTTGATTATTATATTTGTTAGGCCTCGTTCAACAGGCGCACAAAATTAATAATTTTATTTTTATATTGTACTTTTGCCGGCAACTATCGATCAAAAAAAGCATTCGGATGCCCTTGTTAAAAATGGAATCACTTGGACCCTATACACAATTCGGAGTATGGAAAATTGAGGAGACAAAAGAAGACCTTAAGGAACAGGTAGAACTTGATCCCGCCGAAGAGGACCAATATGCATCCTTTAAAAGCGAGGTAAGGAAGAAACAATGGCTCAGCTACCGGATCCTGCTGAAAGAAATGCTTTCTCCCGATCCGCCCTTTCTTGAATACGATGCTAATGGAAAGCCCCGNTTGAGAAANAGCGGNCTNTTCCTTTCCATCTCCCATTCTGGAGATTATTCTGCTGTTATTACCAGCAAAACCTGTCCGGTTGGAATTGATATTGAACGCCTCAAAGACAGGATATACCGGATCAAAGATAAATTTCTGACCGTGGAGGAAGATCAAAAAATCGGAGAGACCAACAGGCTGGAAAAGTTGTACGTCGCATGGGGAGCCAAAGAAGCCCTCTACAAGATCTATGGAAGACCCGAAGTGGATTTTCAACGTGATCTCTTTATCGNCTCCTTTGATTATCTTTGCGGTCGAAAAGGCCAATTCAGCGCCCGGATGAACACGCCCGAAGGCCCGGAAAAATTTAACATTTTTTATGAAAGGATTTCCGATTACATGCTGGTTTATGCATTGGAGAATGATGTGGAAAGATGAAAAAAGACATTAATAACGAAATATCAAATCGCGTCCTGGTCCTGGATGGCGCCATGGGAACTATGATCCAGCGTTACATGCTGGACGAATCCGGATTCCGTGGCGACCGTTTTCGCGATTTCCCTTACTCCGTTAAAGGGAACAATGACCTGCTCTCGCTGACCCAACCTCAGATCATAACGGAAATTCATGAACAGTACCTTTCTGCAGGAGCGGATATCATTGAAACTAATACCTTCAACAGCAACCGGATCTCCTTGTCGGACTACCACATGGAATCCCTGGTTTACGAGATCAATAAAACGGCTGCTCAACTGGCAGCAGAAGCGGCCGAAAAATACACACTGCTTACCCCCGGGAAACCCCGGTTTGTTGCCGGTGCCATTGGTCCGACCAATAAAATGTCATCCATGTCGCCGGATGTGAACGATCCTGCCTTTCGTGCCATCACTTTTGATGACCTGTATAACGTATATGCCGAACAGGTGAATGGGTTACTGGATGGAGGCGTCGATCTCCTGCTGGTAGAAACCATTTTTGATACCCTGAATGCAAAAGCCGCCGTTATGGCGATCCTCGACATCCGGAAAGAAAGAAATATCTCCGTACCCCTCATGATCTCCGGAACTGTTACGGATGCAAGCGGAAGAACCCTGAGCGGACAAACGGTGGATGCTTTCCTGACCTCTCTTTCCCATTCTGAGTTGTTTTCCATCGGGTTGAATTGTTCGCTCGGAGCAAAGGAATTACGTCCTTTCCTGGAAGAACTGTCCATGAAAGCACCTTTTTACGTTAGCGTTTACCCGAATGCCGGTCTTCCGAACCAGTTTGGGGAGTATGATGAATCACCCGAAAAGATGTCTGTATTTATCCGTGATTTCCTTGCCAACGGGTTTGCCAACATCATCGGTGGCTGCTGTGGCACCACCCCCGATCATATCCGGCTCTTTGCAGAAGCTGCATCGGATGCAACGCCAAGACAGGTACCACCGGCAAAACATGAATTGTCGCTCAGCGGGCTGGAACCCCTCACCGTTTTTAAAGGCAGTAATTTTATCAATATCGGTGAACGGACCAATGTAAGCGGTTCAAGGCAATTTGCCCGGCTCATCCGCGATGAAAAATACGAAGAGGCCCTCGTCGTTGCCAGACAGCAGGTGGAAAACGGCGCGCAGATCATCGATGTGAACATGGATGAAGCAATGCTGGATTCGGAAAAGGCCATGACACGTTTCCTCAACATGGTCGCTTCCGATCCGGATGTGGCCAAAGTACCAATAATGATTGATTCCTCCAAATGGTCAGTGATCGAAGCCGGGCTGAAATGCGTACAGGGAAAAGCCATTGTCAACTCCATCAGCCTGAAAGAAGGTGAAGAGGCGTTCAGGGAAAGAGCGGAGAAGATCAGGAATTACGGAGCCGCCATTATCGTAATGGCTTTCGATGAAGAAGGACAGGCCTCTACCCTGGAAAGAAGAAAATCAGTTTGTCAACGGGCTTACGATATTCTGACAAGAGATGTAAAGTTCCCTGCCGAAGACATCATCTTTGATCCGAACATACTGACCATCGCTACAGGGATGGACGAACATAATAATTATGCCGTCGATTTCCTCAAAGCAACCCGGTGGATCAAGGATAACCTTCCTTTGGTCAAAGTAAGCGGAGGAATCAGTAACCTATCGTTCTCTTTCCAAGGCAATAATGTTATCCGGGAAGCGATGCATGCGGTTTTTCTTTATCACGCAATCCAGGCAGGACTCGATATGGGGATTGTAAATGCTGGTGCGCTTCCGGTGTATGACGAAATTGCACCCGACCTGCTGAAACTGATCGAGGATGCAGTGCTGAACCGCCGGAAAGATGCCACCGAAAGGCTGATCATGTATGCAGAGACTTTAAAAAATACGGGCAAAAAAGAGGTTGAGGAGAAGGAGTGGAGGAAAGGTACCGTGGAAGAACGAATAAAACATGCGCTGATAAAAGGAATTCTCGATCATATTGAGGAAGATATTGAAGAAGCACGACAGCACTACGAACGGGGGCTTAAGATCATTGAAGGCCCGCTGATGGATGGGATGAATGTGGTAGGCGATCTGTTCGGTTCCGGTAAAATGTTCCTTCCTCAGGTCGTGAAAAGCGCCCGTGTCATGAAGAAGGCCGTTGCCCGGCTGCTCCCATATATGGAACAGGAAAATATTGATAATCCCATGGCCTCAAACTCTGCCGGGAAAATATTGCTTGCCACGGTAAAAGGAGATGTGCATGATATCGGGAAAAATATTGTCGGGGTAGTTCTTGCCTGCAACAATTACGAGGTGATCGACCTNGGTGTAATGGTTCCCTCGGAAAAGATCCTTCAGACAGCCATCGAACAAAACGTTGATGTGATCGGCTTAAGCGGACTGATCACCCCCTCTCTTGAAGAGATGGTTCATGTTGCGAAGGAGATGCATCGAATGGGGTTATCTTTCCCCTTGCTGATCGGTGGAGCCACTACTTCTGAGATCCATACGGCCGTTCGCATTGATCCCCAATATTCGTTTCCGGTCATCCATGTGCGCGATGCCTCCAGGAGCGCCGGGGT
>JGI24136J36422_10000472_pt1 | contig 15548 bp, 15 predicted proteins | sample BarGraNGADG00212_2_FD_36422 | JGI IMG/M metagenome (IMG submission 36422)
CAGTTGGCGGCTTTGTGGGCAAACTTTCAGGTGGCAATGGCCGGATGGGATCGTATTTCTTTGTTATTATCCCTCGAAACCAATTTGCATATAGTAGAAGCTCCCGGATGCGAAACAAGCACATCATTCCTTAATTTTCAAAATGTGTCATTCAGGTATCCAAACGGCAAAGAGGTATTGCATAAGGTTACCTTCAATCTGCAGCGAGGGAAAACTTACGCGTTTGTAGGTCCTACCGGCGGAGGTAAGACCACTACAGCTTCCCTCATGGCAAGATTATACGATGCAACAAGGGGAACCATATTGTTAGATGGTAAAGACATTCGTTCTTTCAAACCCGAAGAGCGAACGCGTAAAATCGGATTTATTCTCCAGGAACCATTTCTGTTTACGGGTAACGTGCGCGATAATATTTTATACGGGAATACCGGGTGCAAAAACTTATCCAATAATGAGCTGTCGGAAGTAATTTCAGAAACAGGTCTCGGTAGCTTGCTTGAACGATTCGATCAGGGTCTCGACACAAAAGTACAAACAACAGGAGATGGCATCAGCTTAGGACAAAAACAACTCATTGCTTTCATGCGCGCCGTGCTTCGCAAACCTGAATTACTTATACTCGACGAAGCAACTGCAAACATTGATACTGTTACCGAACAATTGCTCGACACTGTTCTGAAAAAACTTCCGGAATCAACTACCCGGGTTATAATAGCCCACCGTTTAAATACGATAGAAAATGCCGATGAGATTTTCTTTGTTAACAGTGGCAAGGTCATCATGGCAGGCTCGTTCAACGATGCTATTAACCTGCTTCTGCATGGAAAAACAGAAAGCTAGGTAAACAGAAGATTGGATTGCTCTTTTTATGTTGCACTGCAGAATGCAATACATAATGACACAACTAGGGCAGATATATGGAGAAACTTGCAGCAATAATGAAAGATACAAAAGTAATGGATGACATTGCGAAAGCCAAACACACGGTACTGGAACCTATTATTATGTCAATGCCTGTAGCCCTTTAAGTTCTTTTGTAATTCAGACAATTCTTGCATCAGCAATACCCATTGTTATTAATGGGTATTGTTAGTTCCAGCATAAAACCCGCAGTGGTCTAAATCGCTAATAACCAGTGTTTTAGAGCATCTTATTTGATTGTATTATCTGTTAACTATTTATATCTCTGTATATTAAATAGGGAACTCTATTGTCCGGCACTTTGGGAGGATCAAAATAAAATTGCTTACAAAATAACTAAGGTTTAATTTTGATAGCAGAACCAGATAAACCTGGATTTTAAGGAGTAAGCTGTTTTAGGACAGGAGTATGGAAAGAATAATTAAATATTTATTATCTGTATTTCTAATACTGTTTATAGTTAGTTGTTCCCCGACCAGAGAAGCATCTTATAAAGACAGAGCAGGAATTATGTTACTAAAACCTGAAGAATATGCACGGAATAAACCATATAAACCATCAAAACTAAAACAGAAAGNTCATAAAGTAAATATTACTGTTTCTAGTTTCATGAATACTCAACGTTTAGACGAACCGTTTTATCTCATAGAATCTAACGTAATTGCAAAGCCAACAGTTACTACGAGTACTTTTTCAAATATTACTCAAAACTCTTCGATTGTTGGCGGAAATGTTACTAACAGCGGTGGGGCACCTGTAACTGAACGAGGAATATTTTGGGGTTTATCTCAAAATCCGGAATCAACAGGTACTAAGATGCAAATTGGAAGTGGAACTGGTTCATATTCTGCTACTCTTTCTGGATTATTACCTGGCACGATTTATTATGTAAATGCATATGCTACCAATAGTAAAGGTACAGCTTATGGGAAACAAGTGAGTTTTTCTACTCAAAACAGTACNGGGACAGGAATAATTTTCAACTCAAATTTGACATACGGTTCTATTTCTGATATAGAAGCCAACGTATATAAAACAATAAAAATTGGAACACAGACATGGATGGCTGAAAACCTTAAAACTGTCAAATATAATGATGGTTCATCTATTCCATTAGTAACAGATGGAGGTGTATGGATAGGATTATCTGCTCCAGGCTTTTGTTGGTATGGGAATGATGCTGTTACCCATAAATCTACTTATGGTGCACTATACAATTGGTATGCAACAAATACAGGTATGCTCTGTCCAACCGGTTGGCATATACCTACCGAGGCTGAATGGGGAACGTTGGAAAGCTATTTGAATGGTGGCATGGTCGCTGGTGGTAAACTGAAAGAAACTGGTATAAGCCACTGGTTAAATCCAAATACTAGTGCAACCAATGAGAGCGGGTTTACATCTCTTCCGGGTGGGTACCGTGTTGGGGATGGTTATGGTGGCGCCTACTCAGGAATTGGCGAAAATGGATATTGGTGGTCGGCGTCGGAGATAAGTACAACTAGTGCCTGGGGCCGTAACATAAGTTACAATTTCAACATGGTGACTAATATTGGCGATTTTAAGCGAACTGGATATTCTGTTCGTTGTATACAGGGAGGAAGTCAACCTTTGTTAGTTATAAATACTGAAGCAGTTACAAATATTACTAATAGTACAGCTATTTGTGGTGGAAATATCACTTCAGATGGAGGATCTGCAGTTATAGCACGAGGAGTTTGCTGGAGTACATCTCAGAATCCCACTATTGCAAACAACAAAACTACTAATGGTTCCGGTACTGGAGGTTACATAAGCAATCTGACTGGTTTAAGTGCCACGACAACATACTATGTCAGAGCCTATGCTACTAACAATAATGGTACTGTATATGGTAATCAGGTTAGCTTTACTACTACAGAGGTGAGCCAAACAATCAATATACAGCCAGGTCCAGAAGGTAAAGATGCTTCTATAATATTATTTAGTTTTGATGATTGTAAGGACTTATACAATCATTCTGGTGATGATTCTGTTATAATAATAGAGAATGACTATTGGGGTACTTGTCAAAAGCAAGTTGATAGAATGCTTATACAATTCCCTTTAAACCAAATTCCGACAAATTCAACTATTACTTCTGCACAACTTGAGGTTTATGGTCTTGCAATTACTCATACTATAGCAATCCCTAAAATATCTCTATTTAGAGTAAAATCAGTTTGAGATGAAAGTACAGTTGAATGGATTAATGAATCAGATCTTGAACTTATAGGCGAAGTTGATTTCATTGATCAAGGTTCATATTCCTGGTATTCTTGGGATGTTACTTCCCTTGTACAAGATTGGATTAATGGGACTAAAGCAACCTACGGGTTCCAAATCTCAAGCAATGAGAACGGGGTCTATGGACAAATTTATAGTGGAGATCATCCTTATGTAAGTAGAAGACCTAAGCTCGTTATTTCTTATTATTAAATCTTTTGAATAGGTAAATAGGTGTTCGGGTTGCTCTCTTTATGTTGCATTGAAGAACGCATTAGGTATAGGGTATGCAACATAAATCGCAACCCTCACTATGGATTAATGCGAGCCTGCTACAGCCAATTTGATACGGCATACGTGGGTTTGCAATAAGCAATATTGACTGACACAGCAAGGCCAAGCCCTCCGGGTTATTGCATAAGCCTTGCTTTTGTCATTCAATAACCCCACTTCATATGCCGAAAATTGTCTGCTACTCGCGGGCGGCTCGCCAGCGATTGTTTGTGATTGAGGGTAATTGGGATGACATTTGTTAAGCAAATGATCTATTGGCTAGAGTATATGGTATTTGGTAAAAAGTTTTATTTATCTAATCAATTATTATTAACCATTTGAATTTAAGATTTATATACAGAATTGTTGCTATTAAGTAAAAATATATATATGTTTGTAAACATATTACTATTTACAGTTTAGTATTCAACATTAATTTAAAAAATGATTATGAAAAAACTAAGTTTGTATTTATTGGTTGTTCTCTTTGGGGTATATATTTTTGGTTGTAAAAAAGATGAAACAACATCTGCTAAAGAAAACCTCATTGGTAAATGGATGGTAACAGCAATGACTATTAGCCCTGCATATTATGGGATAACTGATATGTTTAGTACAAATGACGCTTGTTCAAAAGATGACCTCACAATTTTTAATGCCGATGGCACAGTTCAAACCGATGAAGGTCTTATTAAATGCAATGCATCTGATCCTCAAACAACAAATGATGGAACTTGGGCTTTAAGTGCCGATGGAAAAACACTTACAATGACTGAGTCAGCTAGTTCTATATCTGTCATTACAATTGTAACATTATCTTCTTCTTCGTTCGTAGGGAAAATGACTAGGGTAGAAAGTGGAGTTACTTATACTTATACTATAACTCTTGTAAAAAAATAAATTAAATTAGNTTGTCAAAGTATTTGTATATTATTAACCCAATTCTCCAAATATACTTATATACTGTCTAATACAGCATATAAACCATCTGGATCGATTGTTACAGGAGAATGCATATCCCCATTAAAAACTACCTGTACGTACCATTATACGTTGACTCCATAAGGAACCATCTCAAACTGGCTGGCACTCTGGTATCAACTCAGTATCTGAAGAGCGCTGGGGCTCAACGGTAACATGACGTACAAATTTATTTGATAATTTATCATAATGCTTCAAAGCATTGTCTAAACTCCTAAAAGCACCACTCCCGTCTCTAAAAAATTGATCATTAGTTGATATTGTTACATAAAACACTTTAAAACAATTCATTAAATAGGAGATTTTTAATTGCTATTTTATTTTAACCCTTTAGGCCAAAATATCAATTATGTAACCCTAATGTCTGGGATTTTGGGGAGAGTAAAATAAAATTGTTTTAAATTAAACTAAGGTCTAATTTTGATATAGATCTAAGTACCAAATTGATGATTTTGTAAAATCATATTTGCAATATGCCAAGTATAATACAAGTCTACGAATACGACATCTTCATTAGCTATCGTCAGAAAGATAATACGCATGATGGTTGGATTACTGAATTTGTTGATACGTTGAAGAAAGAGTCAGAGGTTTATTTTGCTTAAACGAGTTGCATATATCTAAAGTGCACTACTTCTTTAAAATTTAAGTGATTTATTAAATACTCTTTATCTATGAAATTTCCAGAAATTTAATTCATTCATTTTCTATAATTATTAAAACATGCACAATGAAAAAGCGAATTATCATTTCAATGTTTTGCCTACTGTCTATGCTCTCTGTTGTTGCACAAGAGGGAATGTGGCTGCTGACTCAACTTGGCCAACTTGACCTGGCCCAAAAAGGACTTAAAATTCCCGTCGAAAAAGTTTATAGCCCAGAAAAACCCTGTCTTGCTAATGCCATCCTCAAGCTCCAAATTGGAGGAGGGTACGGCTCCGCATCGTTCGTATCATCTGAAGGTCTGGTTGTGACGAATCATCATGTAGCGTATACTGCACTTCAGAGGTCTTCAAGTGTTGAGAAAGATTATCTGACCAATGGTTACCTTGCAAAAGACCGAGCAACTGAGATTCAGGCCCCGGGTTATCAGGCACGACTCATGATTATTATGAAGGATGTTACAGAGGAAGTTCTATCAACAACCAAGGGAATTACTAATCCTGTTGAAAAAGAAAAAAAAGTGAATTCACGTATTACAGAAATGACTAATGCGGCTGACAATAAAGGAATTGATCTTCAATCGGAAATTGTTTCAATTTATAATGGGAAACAATATATCATGTATACATATAAAGTGTTCAGGGATATCCGGATAGTGTATTCCCCACCACTTTCCATTGGCAATTATGGTGGGGAGACTGATAACTGGATGTGGCCCAGACATGCAGGAGACTTTTCATTCATGAGGATTTATGTTAGTCCTGATGGAAAAGGAAGAGAGTTTAACACAGAGAATATCCCATATAAGCCGGATGTGTGGTTAAAAGTTGCACAGAGTAACCCGAACGAAGGTGATTTCAATTTTATTTTGGGGTATCCGGGCTTCACTACCCGCTACCGCTCATCAAACTCTGTCAACTGGAACCTTAAGTACATCTATCCTTTTATCATTGAAAATTTTAGTGAAATAATTTCGTTGGCTGAGGGACTTACTAAAAATGATCCTGAAGGGAAGCTGAAGGTGGCTGACCTTATCAAAGGGCTTGCAAATGAAATGAAGAAATACGAGGGCATGGTCGATGGTATGAATAAGACTCATTTCCTGCAAAATAAACTTGATTTTGAAAAGGAGTACCTGATTTGGGCAAACGGCACTCCTGAAAGAAAAACAAAATATGCTGATATCATTTCGAAGGAAAAAGCTCAATACGATATAATAGAAAAGACGAAAGACAGGGATAACCTATTTAACATTCTTCAGGGTTTTTCAGGTACCCTGCTGAATGTTGCCAACCAGGTCTACAAAATGGGGAAAGAAATGGAGAAACCAGTAAAGGAAAGGCAACCAGGTCTAACAGAGGAGTACCTGAAAGAGTTCGTTAAAGAGCTGACTTATACCTATAACGACTATTATGAGTCGGTTGATAAGGCATTGCTGGTCCGTACATTGAAGATGGCAGCAAAACTGCCAATAGGTCAGCGTATTTCAGGATTGGAATACATATTGACAGGTTCAGGTAAGAGTCCAGATCAATGGGTTGATGAAGCATACTCTTCAACAAAGTTCAAAGATCCTGAATTCGCAAAAAGCCTTCTTGGGAAATCGTCTATTGACATTGAGAAAACCAGTGATCCATTTATCCGTCTGGCAATGAGTATCTATCCTATGTCGGAGGAGATCGTCAAGACTCAAGAGGCGTTTACCGCAAATGTGACCTCCCTGAGGAAAGACTATATGGATGCCCTTTACGAATGGAAAGGAACTTCTATGTATCCTGATGCAAGCGGCACAATTCGGTTTACATGGGGGCCCATAAAAGGATACAAGCCGGCAGATGCTGTCTGGTACTACCCGTTAACTTCATTGCAGGGAGTTGTAGATAAAAACAGAGGTGTAGAACCCTTTGATGCTCCTGCTGCTCTGATGTCTCTTGAAGAAAAAAAGGATTTCGGTAGATGGAAAGACCCGAAATTAAATGACGTTCCAGTTGCTTTTCTGAACCAGTGTGATATCACCGGGGGAAATAGCGGTAGCCCTGTTATGAATGCAAATGGTGAGATTATTGGAATAGCATTCGATGGAAATTATGAGGCGATGATCAGCGACTGGAATTACGACTACGCCCTTCAGCGATGCATAGCTGTGGACATCAGATATGTTCTATTTGTCACCGAGAAATTCGGCAATGCAGGCTTCATCCTGGATGAAATNGGATTAAAAAAGTGATAATGCAAGGGTTTTCTTCTTCTGAAAATTAGTTTTAATTAAGTAACCTTCCATTTATATACAAAACGCCAGCCCTATATCCCAACCCTTCTTAATTACTGTACCATACAGTATATCAAATACATACAGCATAGCTGCAATCGTGTTTAAGGCCATTTATAGCTCGTTTAAGACACTTTATCATTCCCAATAGTATTCTGTGTAGCACTACCTTAAACTGCTTATAAACAGTCAATTAACATGTTTAGCATAATTGTAAACTACTGTAACTATTAGTATAACAACATATTAAACATCAAACAGTACAGCCTGGGACTTTGGGACCAGGCTTTTTCATTTCTATTTAATCAATAATCAGACTATCATGAAAACACAACAAACAACTATATCTGAAGTACGACTTGTCTATAGGACTAAGGTAAAAGCTTCAGACAGACTACAGGTTAAATGTTCAAAGGATGCATTTGACATATTTATGAAGAATTGGGATCTGGATTCAATAGAACATGATGTGGACACAAAAAAACTGGCTCCAATGAATAGAGCCAGTAAATAATTTTTTAAAGTTCAAAATCAGTTCAAAACATTTTGGATGTGACTGATTATCTGTACTGTTTGTTGACCCACCTGGGCTCGAACCAGGACTCTGCGGAACCAAAATCCGACGTGTTGCCAATTACACCATGGGTCATTGTGTAATAAAATGAGCTGCAAAATTAGAAATTTTTTTCAAAAATGATCATTTACGGACGATTTTGATGAACCAGATGCCTGCAGGCCTCAGTCAGGCATCGACAAGATCTTTTCATATCTTGCCTTGTTCATCTCGTCAACCTCAATCACAATGAAGGGGCATTCGACAAGCGACCGGAGAATAAAACCCAGCTCACACATATCTTCATCACCCCGTTCATAATACCATGTGACACTGGCATTTTTGACAATCTCCTTCATCTCTGATAACTCTTTCAGAATAGTAAATATCCACTTGGTGGAACTGGTATTAATATATTCAAACCCTAATTCGATTTTTGATTTCTCTATATTATTCTTCGCATACTCCGATATCCACTCCCGGATAGGCCGGAAGAAATCGCCTGGGTTTTCCGGTATTGATCTTCCCATAATAAAAATTCTCCCTGGCTCCAGAATTATCCATGGAGTTCTCTTTGTAGGATTATTTTTAAAACTGTCAGGGTACATCTCAAAAATATTTCAGGAGATAATTTCCTGTTTTACATACAAATATACGTCGGAAAGACAAATTTATTATCAACTCCCACCAATCATTTCAGACCGGAATTTGTAAAATTAGAAAAAGACGTGTATTATCCAAATGTTATCGTGTGACATTCTGATTAAAAAGCGTAGGTTCATTCTCTTCCCAAAGGGTGGGGTGTTCCTCTTCGAATTTTTTCAGAATGGCTTTCATAATGGTCTCACGCAGGAATTCAGACTTGTTTTTTACGCGGTAACGGTTACAATAGATCCCCAAGGCCCTTATTTCTCTGTTGTTAAGCATAAGGGAAAGACGATTTGTCCGTCTTAAAGGGTCTTCCTTATAAATTGAATGTCTCACCGCTTCTGTTTTAAATCAGACAGCTAATTTAAAAAAACAGATTATCAAGTGTTTGAAGCCAAAAGCATAGTTTTAAACATAAAAAAATCAGCCGGTCATTAACTACCTGGCTGTCTGATTTTTAGATTATTAACAACTTTTAAGATTGACCCCCTTTGTATTTCTCCCCGACGATTTGACCCCCTTTTAATTTCCCCCAAAGGGGGAAAAAATCTTCCATTACTCGAGGTTTTTCTCCCTCTTTGGGGGAGATGCCGCGAAGCGGCAGAGGGGGTTTAATCCCGAAACAGAGCCCCTTCAAGTGTTTCTTCCTAGAAACGGTCCATGGCATTCAGATCTGCAAAGGCCTCTTTCAATCTTGCAATAAATGTCTCCTCTCCCTTCCTGAGCCAGACCCTGGGGTCGTAATATTTTTTATTCGGCTTATCCTCTCCGTCAGGATTACCGATCTGACTCTGAAGGTATCCGCTTTTTTCTTTAGAGTATTTGTTGATACCATCCCAGAAAGCCCATTGCATATCTGTATCAAGGTTCATTTTTATTGCACCATATTTAATAGCCTCAGTTATGAGATGCTTCTCCGATCCTGATCCGCCATGAAATACGAAGTTAACAGGATTGGGACCTGTCTTGAACTTTTTAATAATATACTCCTGTGAATTCTTAAGAATAACCGGTTTAAGTTCTACATTCCCTGGTTTATATACACCATGCACGTTGCCAAATGATGCGGCTATCGTAAACATGCTGCTTATTTTTGTAAGTTCCTCATAAGCATAGGCCACATCTTCCGGCTGTGTATATAACCTTGAGCTGTCAACACCCGAATGGTCCACTCCGTCCTCTTCACCTCCTGTAACACCCAGTTCAATCTCAAGTGTCATCCCGATTTTGCTCATTCTCTCAAGATACTTTTTACAGGTTGCAATATTTTCTTTCAATGGTTCTTCAGACAGATCAAGCATATGCGAACTGAAAAGCGGTTTCTCATTGGTTTCATAAAACTCTTCTCCGGCATCAAGAAGTGCATCAATCCAGGGAAGAAGCTTGCGAGCTGCATGATCAGTATGAAGAATTACCGGAATACCATAATAATCTGCTACATTATGTACATGAAGAGCCCCGGATATACCTCCGGCAATTGCCCCGACATGATTTTCCTTTGGCAGACCCTGTCCGCCAAAAAAATGCGCTCCCCCGTTTGAAAACTGGATTATGACAGGAGAATTGACAGCCTTTGCAGTTTCCAATACTGCGTTTACAGAATTAGTGCCAACAACGTTTACAGCAGGAATAGCAAAGTCATTCTTGTTTGCATAGTCAAAAAGTGCTTTCACATCATCTCCGAAAATTACTCCGGGTTCCAGTCTTAATCCCTTATTAGTCATATAATTAATTATTTAATAGATAATAAAATGTCCTTAACCGGTACAAATATAATTAAAATTAAAAGCTGCATGAAGAATTTAAAAAATGAAGTTTAATCCTTAATTGTGCATTGCTATAATTGACATTATATTCCAAGATGCTTGAAAATCAATTTATTTACCCCAGCCCCAGGGGGAGTAAATTGATTTTCTTCGCTCCCCTTGGGGTAGGGGTAAACGAAGAAAATCAATGGTAATATATTTAATTACTGATAGTCATAATCTTTAATTCACACTTTTGAAAAAAAAAATTTATTCTATCTGAGATATTATTTATCTTCGTAAACTTATTTTTAAAAGATTTCTGTTCTGATAATTATCAAATGCAGCTGAAACATTATAAAGTAAAATAGTCTGAAAATTGACCTTTTTTCATTCAGGTTATTTTCAAAAACAAAATATTTAAATATGAAAAAAATCTTAATACTAATATTAACCTGTCTTCTTTCTTCACAGGGATTAATCTTCTCACAACAAAAAGTGTGGTCGCTTGAAGAGTGTGTCAAGTATGCTATTGATAATAATATCCAGATAAAGCAACAGGTAATTCAAACCCGGGTTCAGAAGAATTCACTTGATCTGTCAAAATTTCAATTGTTACCTTCTCTGAATGGGCAGGCTTCTCATTCTTATTCATTTGGCCGTGCATTGGATCAGAACACCTACACCTTCTTTAACCAGACACTTATGTCCGACTATTTCTATTTAGGAGGATCGATGCCAATTTTCAATGGCCTGCAAAATTATTTTTCGATACAGAAGAACAAATACCAGGTTCTGGCCAGTGAACAGGATCTCAAGGACATAAGTGATAATGTGGCATTGAATGTTGCACTTGTATACCTGCAGGTCCTTCTTAACAAGGAGCTTGTTGCAGCAAATGAAAATCAGCTAAATATTACCTTACAGCAGATTGAGAAAACCAGGAAACTGGTCGATGCCGGAAGTGTAGCCAAAGGAAACCTTCTCCAGATAGAGGCCCAGGCAGCACAGGAAGAGCTCTCTCTGATCACCATAAAAAACCAGCTTGAAACTTCAATTCTTACTCTCACTCAGTTTCTTGAGCTTAAAACACCAGCCGGATTTGAAGTTGCAGTTCCTGATATCAATGTTGACCCTAATACAGTTGTGACTGGAAATATTGATGAGATATACACAATTGCAGAGAAAAACAGACCGGAAGTTAAAAGTTCTGAATTGAAACTGACAGCTAGCGAGTATGGTCTGAAAGTTGCCAGAGGCGGCAGGAGTCCTGTAATTTCTTTAAATTATTCTTTAAACAGCCGCTATACCTACCTCTCTAACGTACCCGGAATTCAACCGTTTAATACCCAGTTAAAAAACAATAAAAACTCAGGAGTGGGCCTCTTCATAAATATCCCGATTTTAAACGGATGGCAGGTCAATAAAAACATCTCTAACTCAAAATTGAATGTAGAAACCAGTCAGTACAATCTTGAAGGTACCAAAAAGCAACTTTATAAAAGTATTCAGCAGGCATATACTGATGCGGTTGCCGCTCTCAAAAAATATAATGTAAGTATCAAAGCAATTGCCTCAACCGAAGAATCCTTCAGATATACCGAACAAAAATTCAATGTCGGAATGGTTACTCCTGTCGATTATAATGCTGCAAAAACTCAGCTCCTTAAATCACAATCCGACATGGCACAGGCAAAATATGAGTTTATTTTTAAAACCAAAGTGCTTGATTTTTATAAAGGCTTACCACTTACTCTAAATAAATAATTAAATTACAAAATCTCTTTAAGCTACAACACCATGAAAAGTAATAAGATACTTAAATACTTGCTTCCTGTAGTAATTGTCCTGATCATTTTTGCAATAGTTGGAAAGAAAGCCGGTTGGTTTGGAAAAGCCTTAACTTTAAAGGTTGCTGTCGAGAATGTTGAAAAACGTACCATAGTTGAGACAATCACGGCAAATGGTAAAATTCAGCCCGAGAAAGAGGTTAAAATAAGTCCGGATGTATCCGGTGAGATTGTGGAACTGACAATCAAAGAGGGTGACCATGTTGAAAAAGGTCAGTTGTTGCTAAGAATTAAACCCGACACTTACATTTCTCAGAAAGACCGGTCTCTGGCTGCCATCTCTTCAACACGCGCACGCCTTGCCCAATCGGAGGCACAATTTACACAGGCTGACCTGGCATTTAAGAGAAGCAAGCAGTTGTACGATGAACAGACCATTTCAAAGTCTGATTTTGAACAGGCTGAAGCCACTTATACCGTTGGTAAATCGGAGGTTGATGCAGCTAAGTTTGCTGTTATAAGCGCCGAAGCTTCAGTTAAGGAGGCAAACGAGAATCTTATCAAAACGTCGATATATGCCCCGATGTCAGGTACGGTTTCAATGCTTCTCGTGGAACTCGGTGAAAGAGTGGCAGGAACAAATCTTATGGCAGGTACCGAGTTGCTGCGGGTTGCAGATCTTTCGCGAATGGAAGCACAGGTACAGGTAAACGAAAATGATATACCCAGGGTTAAGCTTGGTGATACCGCTTTGATTGAGGTAGATGCATATCTCGATCAGAAATTCAAGGGCATAGTTACTGAAATTGCTAATTCTGCCAAGACCACAGGGGTATCAGCCGATCAGGTAACAAACTTTGATGTCAAGATCCTGGTTGTTCCAAAGTCTTATCAGAAACTTGTTGATGCCGGTGATAAAAACCCTTTCAGACCCGGTATGTCAGCAACCGTTGATATCCGTACCCAATCTAAATCAGATATCATTACTGTTCCGATACAATCCGTCACAACACGTACCGATACGACCAAAGTTGCCAATACTGCATCTCAAAAAGATGTAAGGACAATAATTTTTGTTACCGATGGAAAATATGCCCTGGCAAAAGATGTCAAGACCGGAATTCAGGATAATTCTTATATTGAAATCCTCTCAGGTGCAGCGGTAAATGATCGCGTAATATCTGCTCCTTTCAGTGCAATAAGTAAAAAACTATCAGACAGCACTCTTATTGAGGTTGTAAAAAAAGAAGTACTCTTTAAAGTGAAATAAGTAGCCAGGATACATTTCAAAACATGATTATATGTCTTGAAACCGCAACCAACCTTTGCTCAGTGGCACTATGTGATAGTGCCGGTGTAATCTCTTTGAAAGAAAACAACGAGTCAAAATCACATGCCTCCATGCTCACTGTTTTTATAGAGGAACTCCTTAGAGATCAGGGAATAAGAGCACGCGACCTTGAGGCCGTAGCTGTAAGTAAAGGGCCCGGATCCTACACAGGATTGCGTATAGGTGTTTCTGTTGCCAAAGGTATCGCATACGGAGCTTCAATTCCGCTTATCGGAATTGAAACTACTCTTTCAATGTTCCGGGGGATTTTGCAAAGCCGCAACTTTAGCGGAGTATCTGATTCAAATTTACTCTTCTGTCCTATGCTCGATGCGAGAAGAATGGAAGTCTATTATGCAATCTATGACTCCGGAGGGAATAAAGTAAAAGATATCTCGGCAGAGATAGTCAATGAGAAGACATTTGTAAGTATTCCGGAATCACAAAAGATTATTTTTTTTGGTGATGGCGCATTAAAATGCAAAAAGGTGATTAATAGGGAAAATGCTCTTTTTGTTGATTTTGTGATCTCCGCCTCATATATGCACGAGCCTGTATTACAGGCGTTTAAAGATGAACATTTTGAGGATGTCGCTTATTTTGAACCGTTTTATCTGAAAGATTTTATAACTTCAAAACCCAGAAAGAATATCCTGGGAAAATAATTTGATACAATAGCTGCCTGCCAACAGGAATTATTATGAAAAGATTTTTATATATCACCTTCATCGCAATGATAATTTCGCCTTTCGTACAGGCACAGGTGGTATCATATAAACCCGGAGAGAGGGTGACTTATACCATTCAATATGGGATCATTACGGCCGGAAATGCAACACTCAATCTGGATAGTGATACACTTAACGGGAAAGAGGTATGGCATTCAAAGCTGGCAGCCAGAACAACCGGTATGGCTGAAGCATTTTTTAAAGTACTTGATATTTATGAAAGTTACATTGATACTGTTACTGAACTTCCTGTGAAGTCAATCAGAAATGTCAGGGAAGGAAGATACCGGAATTACAATGAGGTATTATTTGATCATGAATCAAGGNCAGATTCAAGTATTCTTAACAGCGATCTTACCGGAATACATATNGCCCCTCCCCGNATTCATGATATTCTATCCTGTTTTTACTATTTCCGCAACCATATACTTCCTGTCGACAGTAATCTNAAAAAAGGTGAATTAACTACAATCATTACCTGGTTCTGTGATGAACTTTACCCTATAAGACTAAGATATATCGGGACTGATGTAGTAAGAACCAAAGTTGGGAAAATAAAGTGCTATAAATTTAATCCTGTAACCGAAACCGGAAGACTTTTCAAAACCGAAGAAGATGTTTCTTTCTGGTTTTCAGCTGACAAGAATTTTTTACCTGTTAAAATACGATTTGATATATTTGTAGGTTCTTTCACTTGTGAAATTATGAGTTATGAAGGGCTGATTTACCCGCTTGAAATAAAAAAGAAATAGTTTAATTTTTATCTTGAATAACAGAAACATTTATGGCAAGTACTGCAGATTTTAGAAATGGATTAGTCATTGAATTCAACAATGACCTTTATACAATTGTACAATTTCAGCATGTTAAGCCCGGCAAGGGACCGGCATTTGTTCGTACCAAACTTAAAAACCTCAAAAGCGGAAGGGTAATTGATAATACCTTTTCGTCAGGCACAAAAGTGACACTTGCAAGAGTAGAAAGACGTCCATATCAATATCTTTATAAAGATGATCTGGGCTTTTATTTCATGCACCTTGAGACTTTTGAACAGATACACGTATCGGACTCAATGATCGAGAATCATGAATTTCTCCTGGAGGGAGCAAGTGTCGAGATCGTTGTTCATGCCGATACCGAAACTGTCCTTTCTGTAGATATCCCACAGTCTGTTGTTATGGAAGTTATCTATTCCGAGCCCGGTTTAAGAGGCGATACGGCCAACAATGCGCTGAAACAGGCAAAGATCCAGAATGGTGCAATAATTATGGTCCCGCTGTTTGTTAATACCGGTGATAAAATCAGGATCGATACACGCGATAAGTCGTACGTTGAAAGAGTTAAGGGATAAATAGAATTATGGAAGATAAAAAAGGCTTTGCTGACAGATTAAAGATTTCAAA
>JGI24136J36422_10000477_pt1 | contig 15444 bp, 14 predicted proteins | sample BarGraNGADG00212_2_FD_36422 | JGI IMG/M metagenome (IMG submission 36422)
ATGAAGATCCCGAAAATCAAGAGGAGACCGATGATCGTGTTCTTATTATTCATGAATCGTGAATGGTTTTGTCAATTGTGAAAATCCGGTCTTTACAGGACAGGGTTTGGGAGCGCAAAGATACTGGAAAAGATAATACGAAAAGACATCTGCGGAATCCAAAGCATCAGGCCGGTTTTCTTTTGCTTTTTTTCTGTCGAATACCATAATCGATGGCCGCTTTAACAAATGCCTTGAACACCGGGTGCGGGTTGGCTACGGTGCTTTTGAATTCAGGATGGAACTGAACCCCGATGAACCAGGGATGCCCTTTTAACTCAACGATCTCTACAAGGTTGTCCTTTTCATTTATCCCTACGGGTATCAGCCCGGCTTTCTGGTACTGCTCGAGGTAGGCATTGTTGAATTCATATCTGTGGCGATGGCGTTCGGAGATGTTCTCCGTCTTGTAGATATCCAGTATTTTCGATCCTTTTTTAAGCTTGCAGGGATAGGCTCCCAGGCGCATGGTTCCTCCCAGCCCGGAGATCTTTTTCTGCATCTCCATCATGTCGATGACAGGGTATTTGGTGGTTCTGTCAAATTCAGTGGAATTGGCACCTTCCAGCCCAAGCACATTCCTTCCGAATTCCACCACGGCGCATTGCATGCCCAGGCAGATGCCCAGGAACGGGATCTCATTTTCCCTTGCATAACGGATAGCGGTGATCTTTCCTTCGATCCCGCGATGGCCGAATCCCGGGGCAACCAGGATCCCGTTTAATCCTTCCAACTTCTCTTTAACATTTGATTCGGTAATCGTTTCCGAGTGGATCAACCGTACATGGATCCTGCATTGGTTCGTAGCGCCAGCATGAATGAAAGATTCATTGATGGATTTGTAGGCATCTTTTAACTCCACGTATTTACCTACAAGCCCGATCGTGACTTCCTTGTTCGGATTCTTTAATTTGAAAAGGAATTTCTCCCAGTCTGCAAGATCCGGTTCCTGGGTGCATTTCACTTTCACTTTTTTCAGGATCTCAACATCCAGGTTTTCCGCGTGCATCAGCAAGGGAACATCATATATTGATTCGGCATCGATGCATTCGATGACAGAGGTTGGCGCCACGTTGCAGAATAGCGCGATTTTCTTTTTCAGATTTTCGGAAAGGTGTTTCTCTGTCCGGCATACGATGATATCCGGCTGAACTCCCGACTCAAGCAAGGTTTTTACCGAATGTTGTGTCGGTTTGGTCTTCAACTCACCTGCTGCAGCCAGGTAAGGAACCAGGGTAAGATGAACCACCACGCAGTTTTTGCCTAACTCCCAGCGCATCTGGCGAACGGCTTCAATGTATGGCAACGATTCAATGTCGCCCACCGTGCCGCCTATCTCCGTGATCACGAAATCGTAATTGCCTTTGTTTGCCAAGAGCATGATCCGGTATTTGATCTCATCGGTGATGTGCGGGATCACCTGGACAGTTTCACCGAGGTATTCACCTTGCCGTTCTTTGGTGATAACCGACTGGTAAATGATCCCGGTAGTGATGTTGTTGGCCTGTGAAGTGGGCACATTCGAAAACCGTTCATAATGGCCAAGGTCGAGATCTGTCTCGGCGCCGTCTTCCGTCACAAAACATTCACCATGTTCATAGGGGTTCAGTGTTCCGGGATCGATGTTGATGTATGGGTCGAGTTTTTGGGTCGTGACGGAGAATCCTCTTGCCTTCAGCAATTTGGCAATAGAGGCGGAAATAATTCCTTTACCGAGGGAGGATGTGACCCCGCCGGTCACGAAAATGTATTTTGTCTTGGACATCAGAATAATTGATTATACTTCATAGAAAAAGGCAAAATTAAGGCTTTAATTTAGGATAAGAAAGGATTTGTGGATGAATTCTATTCACTTTTTTTCAGGGTATAATCGGGAGGATTGATCCTACGCCTGATGGCGAGGATCTCGGAAGCAATTTCTTCGATCGGTTTGTTTGTAACGTTGATTACCGGCCAGTTGTACTTCAGGAAAATGTTTTGTGCATAATTCAGTTCGCGTTTCACATGCTCGAGTGACGAATACTCTCCGGTATTTTCGCCAAGATTCTCCTGGCGTACCGTCCGGAGTTTCGACAGTTCGCCGGGTTGGGTGGTCAATCCGAAAACATGACCGGCGGGCAGCTGCCCCAGGATATCCGGAGGATCCACACCCGGCACCATCGGGTAATTGGCTACGAACCAGCCTTTAAAAGCAAGGAAAATACTCAATGGCGTTTTGAAGGTTCGTGAAACCCCCACCAGTACGATCTCTGCTTTCTCATATTCATAATACCTCTGACCGTTGTCATGGGTAAAGGCAAATTGCATTGCGTCAATCCGTTTAAAGTATTCCTTGTTCAGATTAAAGAACAACCCGGGTTCTTCGGATGGTACATTTTCCAGGTGCTGTGAAAGGCGCAATAGCAGCGGCCCCATGAGGTCGATGGCATCGATATCATGGTCCTTGCTCATCTTGATGATGGTCGCACGAAGGGACTCAGAGACCAGCGTATGTACGATAATGGCTTTTGAGGCAACGATTTCGGGCATGATTTCTATAAGCTGCTGTTCGGAACGGATCTCGGGTTTGACGACGATCTCAACCCTTGCATTCGGGAACTGAGTGAGTGCCGCCATCAGCGCCTGCTCAGCAGTACGCCCCCGTCCATCGGAAATGACATATATTTTATCCATAGTATAGTTTCATTGCTGCGCGGCAGTTACAAAGCCATCAATGATTTACAAAGATAGTTACAACCTCCCTCTTTTACTTGTATTCGCAAAATTTTCAATCATTTTTTTTCGTTACCTCCATATTCCGTAATTTTGCAGCGGTTTTTGAAAAGATTAAATTTAAATCTCAATATAAATAAACTATGGGAACGATAAAAGTTGGAATCAATGGATTTGGCCGTATCGGCCGACTAACCTTCAGAGCATTGCTGAATAAGAAAAACATTGAAGTGGTCGCATTCAACGACCTGACCGATGCCAAAACACTTGCACACCTTTTCAAATATGATTCGATTCATGGTAAGTTCAATGGCGATGTTGCAGTTGACGGGGATTCGATCATCATCAACGGGAAAAAGATCCGTGTGTATGCAGAAAAAGATCCTGCCAACCTCCCGTGGAAAGACCTTGGCGTTGAGATCGTGGCTGAATGTACCGGCATTTTCCGCACCCGGGAAAAGATGTCGAAACACCTCACAGCAGGCGCAAAGAAGGTTGTGTTGTCGGTTCCTTCCGATAATAAGGAAGATGTGGATCTGACCGTCGTCCTTGGCGTGAACGACAACATGATCACAAAAGAAATGAAGCTGATCTCCAATGCTTCCTGCACCACCAATTGCCTGGCGCCGGTTGCAAAGGTGCTGAATGATAAATTCGGAATCAGGAAAGGATTGATGAACACCATACACTCCTATACCAACGACCAGATCATCCTCGACGCTCCTCATAAGGACCTTCGCAGGGCAAGAGCAGCTGCTATTTCCATGATCCCGACCAAGACCGGAGCCGCAAAGGCAATCGGGCTGGTGATCCCTGAACTGGATGGAAAGATGGATGGTTTTGCCATCCGCGTGCCGACTCCCGACGGATCCATCGTCGACCTGACTTGTGAACTTTCGCGGAGCGTTACCAAAGATGAAATCAATGCCGCTATGAAAGAAGCTGCCGACGGACCGATGAAAGGCATCCTCGAATATCTTGATGAACCGCTGGTAAGTTGCGACATCATTGGCAATACGCATTCCGCTATTTACGACTCATTGATGACCAAGGTCATAGACGGGAACCTTATAAAGATCATTGCGTGGTACGATAACGAAGCAGGCTATTCCAACCGTCTCGCCGACCTGATTGAGAAGATTGCTTAGCAGATCCGGAACACAGATTGCTTTTTTTCTCGCAGATCAACGCAGATTCAAACGCAAACCTGCCTGCCGGTGGGCAGGTTTTCGCAGAAAAGATCCCAACAATATTAAATTCTGCGTGAATCAGCGTTCTTATCAGCGAAAATCTGCGAGAACTTTTTTTTTATTATCTGTTTTGAAGTTCCTAAAAGAAGCTTAAGGATTAAACTTAGCGGTAAAATAAAAGGTTCAAATAAACAACCGCTGGTTTCTTAATGATTTATTAACGGGAAATTCACAATTCCTCCTTACTTTTGGGAAAGATTGAAATTTCATGGAAAAATCAGAATATAAGATCCTTCTGGTCGATGATGAACCCGATATCCTCGAATTTGTAGGATATAACATTCGTAAAGAAGGATATACCCTCTTCATATGTTCCAACGGAAAAGATGCGATCCGGACTGCAAAAAAAATCATCCCTCATTTAATAATATTGGACATTATGATGCCGGGTATCGATGGCATTGAAACCTGCATTGAAATGCGCAAGATCGAATCGTTAAAATCCACGCTGATTGCCTTTCTCACGGCCCGAAGCGAAGATTTTTCCCAGATCGCAGGACTGGATGCCGGTGGCGATGATTACATCTCGAAACCAATCAAACCGCGCGTACTCATGAGCCGGGTCAATGCTTTACTGAGAAGGTCGCCGGATACTCCCGAACTTGAATCAAGAACCATTCTCGGCGATATTATCATCGACCGGGAAAAATATATCATCCTGAAAAAAGGGAGAGAGATCCACCTTCCCCGGAAAGAATTTGAGCTGCTCGAACTCCTGGCCTCCAAGCCGGATAAAGTATTCACCCGGGAACAGATCTTTGAAGAAGTTTGGGGCAATGATGTCATCGTAGGCGACCGCACCATTGACGTCCACATTCGCCGGATCAGAGAAAAACTGGAATCCGATAACATCAAAACGGTTAAAGGTGTGGGGTATAAATATGAATCCTGACCGAAATATCAGTCCAAATGCCTGGATGCTGATCAACTCAGCGGCTATCGTCATTGTCCTTTCTTTTCTTTACATCGGCTCATCGCTCATCCTGAACGAAAGCATCCTCTGGATCCCATTGCTGATCGCCGATTCCGGAGTATTTCTCCTTTCCTTCTTCATCTACCGCTACATCCTCGAAAAATTCATCTACGGCAAAATAAAACTGATCTATAAGACGATCCACACGCTGAAATCAAAGATCTCCTTTAAAGAATTGGAGCTTACCCTCGACAAAGATATCATCAGCAAAGTCAATGAAGAAGTAACCGAATGGGCACAAGACCGCAGGCAGGAGATCGAGGAATTGAAAAAACTGGAAGCCTACCGAAGGGAATTTCTCGGGAATGTTTCCCATGAGTTGAAAACGCCGCTTTTCAACATTCAGGGTTATATACTTACTCTGCTCGAAGGAGGCCTTGATGATCCTTCCATCAACAAGGAATACCTTCAACGTTCCGGGAAGAATATCGAACGAATGATCAGCATTGTGGAAGACCTTGAAGTGATTTCCCGGTTTGAAACCGGGGAACTGAAACTCGACATACTCAATTTTGATATCGTTGCACTTGCCACCGATGTCATCGAACTGCTGGAAGTAAAAGCAAAAAAGAAAAATATCCGCCTGAACATTGCCAGGGAATTTGAAAAACCATTGTTTGTAAGGGCCGATAAAGAGCGCATCAGGCAAGTGCTGATCAATCTCCTGGATAACAGCATTAAATATGGAACTGATGGTGGAAAAACGAAGATCGGCTTTTTTGATATGGATGAGAACATCCTGATCGAAGTTACCGATAATGGACTCGGCGTCGATTCAAAAGATATCCCCAGGTTATTTGAACGGTTTTTCAGGGTCGACAAGAGCCGGTCGCGCGAACAGGGAGGTTCAGGGCTGGGACTGGCCATTGTTAAACACATCATCGAAGCCCATCACCAAACTATCAATGTCAGAAGCACGATCGGCGTTGGAACCACCTTTGCTTTTACACTTCAGAAGGCAGATTCTTTTCAGTAGTAGTGTCCTCATTCTCTTCAGTCGTAGTATCCTGATTCTTTTTAGTCGCAGTACCCTGATCCCAAAATCCTTTCGAGTGTTTCACCAGTCTTCCTTCCACGAGGAAAAAAATTGATTCTGCAATATTCAGGGAATAATCTGCAATACGTTCGATCTGTGAAAGGATGATCATCAGGTTCGTCGCGACGATCACTACATCCGTTTTATTTGCCATCTGCTCGATGATCTGTTCAGAGATCAGCTGTATCTTGCTTTTGATGATTTCTGAATCGTCAAAAATATCCTTGATGAACACGATATTTCTTGAATTCAGTATCGTGATCACATCCCTGACAATGGCATCGGTTGATTCGGCAAGCTCATCGATCTTTAATTCCTGTACGATATCCTTGTAATCACTAAGTCCTTCAATCCGGCTGGCAATGTTTACTGCATGGTCGCCCATCCTTTCCAGGTCATTGTTCATCCTCAGCGATGCCATGATCAGTCGCAGGTCGGTCGCCACAGGCTGTGTTAGCGCAAAGATCCGCTGACAGAGTTTGTCGATCTTTACATCCAGTTCATCCACCGCATTATCGGCTTCAATGATCTCTTCCGCTGCTTCAACATCGCAATTGACCAGGGCAACCATCGTTTGATGTACCTGGGCTGCAACAAGGTTCCCCATTTTCAGGATTCTTTTCTTTAATTTTTCAAGTTCAAGATCAAAATGTCGTTCCATGTTTTTTATTATAAAAATTGATGTTCTTTCAAATTGAGGTCAGAGATCGGAGGTCCGAAATCTGATTTCTGATTTCTGTTTTCTGACCTCTGACTTCCGGCTTCATCATCCAAACCTCCCTGTTATGTAATCCTCTGTCTGTTTCTTCTCCGGTACGGTAAATATTTTTTTTGTTTTCCCGAATTCAATCAGCTCGCCGAGGTAAAAGAATCCTGTATTGTCACTAACGCGGGCAGCCTGTTGCATATTATGCGTTACAATGATGATGGTATAGTTTACCTTCAGTTTGAAGATCAGCTCTTCGATCTTCGAGGTGGAAATCGGATCGAGTGCGCTGGCCGGCTCATCCATCAGGATAATCTCCGGATCGACAGCGAGTGTTCGTGCAATGCAGAGGCGTTGCTGCTGACCTCCGGATAATCCTAACGCGGAATCGTGCAGCCTGTCTTTAACCTCTTCCCAGATTGCTGCACGTTGCAATGAACCCTCCACGATTTCTTTTAATTTCTTTTTGTCATGAATCCCGTTTATCTTGGGTCCATAAGCTACATTTTCAAAGATGGATTTTGCAAATGGATTTGATTTTTGGAATACCATCCCAACTTTCTTCCGGAGGTTTACAGCATCCACATTTTTATCATAAATATTGAAACCATCAACCAGTACTTCCCCGGTGATCCTCACACTCGGGATCAGGTCATTCATGCGGTTTAGGGTTCTCAGGAAGGTCGATTTTCCGCAGCCGGACGGACCGATCAGCGCAGTCACTTGTTTCTCTGGAATATCCATCGAGATGGAGTTGAGCGCCATCTTGCTTCCATAGTAAAGCGAAAGGTTTCTCGTTTTTATTTTTGTTTCTTTCATCGTATTCTTAGTGCCTGTTCATAGTTCTTAATGAGCTCTTCTTAGCTTTGACCGGATCAAAACGGCAACAAAATTCAGGGTGAAGGTCAGCAGGAGCAATACCAGTGTGGTGGCAAATTGTATCGGCAAGGTTTGATCGACATTAACTGATTGGGTTGACATGATGTAGATATGATAGCCGAGCGACATGAACTGGTCGCTGAGGGAATGCGGCAACGTTGCAAGGTAATAGGCAGCTCCTGTGAATAGTATCGGTGCCACCTCCCCTGCACCTCTCGAGACCGCAAGAATGGTACCGGTGAGGATACCGGATCTTGCTCCCGGGAGAACCACCTTCCGGATAGTTTGCCATTTCGTTGCCCCAAGCGCCAGGCTGGCATCCCGCAAATCCCGCGGAACTGCGCGTATCGATTCTTCAACAGAAACAATCACAACCGGTAATGTGAGAAGTGCCATCGTAAGGCTGGCCCATAGGATGTTGGGTTGTGCCCAGATCATTTGTCCGCCGAAAAATACCTTATCCATCCCTCCTCCCACAAATTTTATAAAGAATCCAAGCCCGAAAAGTCCAAAAATGATTGAGGGTACCATCGAAAGAGTTCTTACGGCAAACTGAACGGTTTTTGCCATCCAGGAAGATTCTCTTGCATATTCGGTAAGGTAGAGCGCGGTTATGGCCCCGAATGGAACCGCCGCAACCGACATGATGATCACCATGAGGGCCGTGCCATATAATGCAGGGAAGATGCCTCCTTTTGTCATTCCATCCTGCGGGAAAGTCGTCAGGAACTTCCAGGATATCGTGTCCTTTCCCCCGATAACAATGACTACAAGCATAATGACAATAACAGCAATGATCAGGATCACTGAAAACCCGGTGGCCCCCATCATAATTCCACCCGTTAATTTCTGAACTCTTTTCATACTTTTCCCTGTAACCGGGTCATTAATTTTCCTTTCACGTAAAATTCAGCAGTCGCATTCAGGGCAAAGGTAAAAACGAACAACAGGGTGCCAATCAGAAACAAAACGCTGTAATGGGTATCCCCGAATACGACTTCTGCCATTTCCGCGCCAATCGTGGCCGACAATGTCCTGACCGAATCGAAAGGATTCATGGATATCAATGCTGCATTGCCTGTCGCCATTAATACGATCATGGTTTCCCCGAATATTCGTCCGATACCGAGCAATACGGCGGCAAAGATACCGGGAGCCGCTGCCGGTAAGGTGACAAAAAAAGCGGTCTGCCATTTCGAAGCTCCCAGCGCCAGGCTGGCTTCCTTGTANGTTGAAGGAACGGCTGTCATAACATCTTCAGTCACCGTAAAGATGATCGGGATGGCAGCCAGCGCCATGGCGACTCCNCCAACAAAGGCATTAAGCCTGGTTTCATATCCAAACAGGTTCTGGAAGAATGTTGCCATGATAATCAGTGCAAAGAAACCGATGACCACAGATGGGAAACCGGCAAGTATTTCGATAGCAGGTTTAATGATTTCCCGCATCCACCGTGGTGCAAATGCAGCCGAAAACAGTGCGGCAAGTATGGCCAGGGGTGCAGCGAAGAGGATCGCGATGATTGTTATTTTAAATGTGCCGACGATCAACGGCAGCAATCCATACCTGGGATTGTCGGATACCGGCATCCATACCTTTCCTGCCAGGCCTTTAACGGTTACCCGGCCTTCTGCTTCGGAACTGGTTTCTCTATAGGAAGAAATACCGGCCTCACCTGAAACCACGGTATCTTTTGTTGTGTCGCTGGTTGCTCCATATACTTCCTGCTTTGTTACCCCATTCTCAGGTTCGCTCCCGGAGTAAACCTCCTGTTGATTAACATTCCTATTATCTGTGGCAGTTCCGTAGGTTTCTTGCTTGGCAGCAGTTACCTCTGTCTTTGTTTCTGCCTTCCCTGAAAATATAGGGATGGTTTCGCGGAAGACAAACAGGAAGATCAGGATGATAATGGCGATGGAGAGGAAAGCAACACNGGTAATGATCTTCTCGGCAAAAAATTCCGATGGCCTCATCTGTTTCTTCAGGCTATCGTTGCTGAAAACAAACCGGGCCGGTTGTTGTTCGGAAATGCCATCTACTTTGACCGGCTGACCGCTATTTTCTTCCAATGGTTGGGTAGTTTCTTCTGTATTCATTCTCTCGTCTTATAAAAATCCAAAAGCAGCGCATTAAGCGCTGCTCCGGAACCATTTACTAACCGCTACCTAACCGGGAAATATCCCTGGTCGACCACAAGCTTTTGGCCTTCTGGTCCAAGGATCCAGTCAATGTAGTTTTTCATTTCCCCGGTCGGCCTGTTCCTGAGATACATATACAGGTACCTGCTGATGGGGTAAGTTCCATTCTTTATTGTTTCAGCACTGGGTGTATAGGCGGGTGTTTTATCATCCTTTTTCACCAGGCATTGCTTCACACCTTTTGAATAAGCTGCTCCGCCGTAACCAATACCATATTTATCATTTTTAACGGCATTCACCACTGCAGCAGTTCCGGGGAGCGTCTGGCAACTGGCTGCATAATCGCCTTTTACCACATTCTCCTGGAAGAAAACATAGGTTCCTGAACTGTTCTCACGACCATAAAGCTTGATGGCTTCATCCGGACCACCGACTTCTTTCCAGTTCTTGATTTTTCCTGAATAAATCCCGCTCAGTTGTTTAATGCTGAGTTCTTTTACCGGGTTCGACTCGTTCAGGTAAACTGTGATACCGTCTTTGGCACAGCGGATCTCAACGCCAAGTGAACCATAACGTTCTTTCAGTTTATCGATTTCGCTTTGTTTCATCGGACGGCTGGCATTGCAGATATCGGTAGCACCGTTGATCAGCGCAGAAATGCCGGTGCCTGAACCGCCACCGGTTACCTGGATGGCAACTTCCGGGTGTGATTTCATGTAAACTTCTGCCCACTTCTGAGCCAGGATAACAAGTGTGTCCGATCCCTTAACTGTGATTTTTTTCGGCGCAGCCATGAAAGCAAAGGCTATTACCGCAAGGAGAATGACACCTGCAATTGTTTTTATTTTGTTTGATCTTTTCATATCCTAGATTTTAACTGTTCTAAATTAATACTTTATTTTATAAATTAAAATTTTGCCTGCAATCTCAAAGTAAGTATGTTCTGCTTGATCAGGTTGCTGTAATCATATTTGCTTGCGATTCCACCCGGAGCAGCATAGCTTCCAGACATGACCTTACCGGCAGTCCCGACTTTCTCATTCATTGGGATATCGTAATTCAATGAGATCTTAATGTTATCATCAAAATAATAGCTCCAGCAGAGGCTTATTTGTGAGTAAGCAAGATCCGCAGTACCGCTGGTCAGAGAGTTGTTTACAACAGTTGTGTTAACATTTTTTGTTACAAGCACATTACCTGCGGCACCGATGATATTTTTATCGGTTGTTGTTTTGGTAGATCCGGCTTTGTATGCTTTTATACCCAGGTCTCCGCCACCCAACTTGGAGTTCGGATCAAATTTATCATAACGAATGGTGAACTGGTTCCGTTTGCCTATATTCTTAACCAGGTAAACATAGAAACCGCTGAAATTTCTGCGGATGTTCGGAGCGATGCTCGTGGTTTTGGAAACGGTATAGGTCTGCGTTACAGTATCTTTGGTTGCATTGATGCTTTGTGTAAAGACTGGAGATGATGTGACAGTACTGTTGAAACCGGGGAATGCGTTTACCCCCATGATGTATTCGCCTTTCAAAACAAGGCCACCAAGCACATCTATAAAAAGCTGAGCTTCCACGCCGGCCCAGTTACGGCTCAGTGCAGAACCAATACCTACGGCTTTATCCTTGGTATAATCCGATTTCAGAAGGGTATCGGTCGTTGCTCTCACTCTACCATAATATCCATGGGCACCAAGGGTAAGTCCACCCCAACGGCCCAGTTTGAAAGCATAAGTAAGACGACCCATCAGGTCTTTGTAATTGTCGAAATCTTTGTTATCAGCAGCGTTCTGGTTTACACCTGTGGCATCCGGGATTACCTGGCCATCATTACCGTTGAATAATGCCAACTGAAACTTTAAAGGAATGGAAGGTGGTGTGACTTCCAGTTTGGCGCCAATTGCATATTCGCCCGGGTAGAGGGTGGTGATTATCCTTGAACGTTCCAGCGCTTCCAGGTCACTTGAAGAATATTCGACTTCATAGTTCAACCGGTTGAATTTACCCACCCATAAAGAGAAGGTCTTTAACCAGGGCTCGTTAATTCTTGCATATGCTTCTTTAATTACAAAATTACTTGGCTGGAAATCGGGCTGTAAAACCAATGCAACCCCCTTGGCGGGTTCATACTGAAGTTTGAACCTTGCCCTGCGGATCGTCACATAGTTACTTGGAAAAACGTTCGCGGCTTCAAAATGCTGCCATTGAGCCTGGATATAACCTGACAATTTAATTTTTGTCAGTTTGTCAAGGCTTCCTTCAGCAGTTGCAAGCCTTTCTTCAACACCGGAGATCTTGTCCCGGAGCGTTGTAACCTGAGGCGCCAATGTATCAGTAGCACTTTGGGCCTTTGCAGATTGGGCCGGCGCCAGGAAAACCAGGAGACCCAAAGATAAAATTGAGAGAGAGATTTTTTTCATGTTCATAAGAGATTTATATTTTATGCAGCAAAAGTACACCAGGTAATAAAGGCCGGTGTTAACGGTGTATTACCATTGTGTTAATTAATTGTGAAGGAGGAAGTGGGATGCTGGATGCTGGATGTGTCGGTGTGAGTGAATTTAACCCACCGACTTAACACTTAAAACTTAACACTTAAAACTTAAATGTGCATATTGACATTCGATGATAAAATCGACAGGCGAATGGCCTCCTGTATTTCTTTGATCTTCCGGGATGTTTCTGTTAACGGTTCTTTGAATTCCGTGATCTCCTTGACCTTTATACGAACATTAAGAAAATGTTCCTGTAGTAGAAAATTCTTGTCAATCATCTTGCAGGTCCTCATAATGGCCAGTAACATCAAGTCTTTCCCCGTCAATTCCTGCCCGCCTGTGAGTTTCGAATACAACTCTGCGAGTACCTGCTTTTTGATTTCTAAATTCACCAATGGATATTTATCCTGATATATAATCCAGAGGAACCGGTATTCCTCTCGCTTCAGGATGTTTTTCTTGATAAGGTTTTTCACAATTACTTTCCATTTCAATCCACTTTTATAGACAATCCGCTGGATCGAATTTTTAATGGTCAGTTTCTTTTTCGATTTTCGCAACACTTCCAGCGCCGAGTCCATCACTTTATCCCCGGTTTCCTTTGTGCCGGTTACACGGACCTGGATACCCATGATTTCGATTTCCCCGGATTGTTCCAGTTCAAATAAGACAGCCCCGGCAAGTCCGAATTTGATCCGCTGTTCGGAATTCCCGAACCATCCCTTATCATTCAGCGCCAGAAGAACGATCGTTTCAAGGAAGGACAGGGTGTTATTTTTATCTTCTTTTTCCATTTTTCAATTCGGGGAATAAAGTTAACTCATTTTATCAGGAAAAGCATATTACAGCACCAGCCGGAACAGTAAAAAAAGTCCGCCGGAAAGTACGATTGTGACCGGTAGCGTAAACAGCCATGCTGCAAGAATATTTTTTATGGTATTCATCTGGAGGTTCTGTCTCCCTTCTCCTGCAACCATCGCTCCTGCCACACCGGAAGAAAGTACATGTGTAGTGCTCACCGGCAGCCCGAATGCGGTAGAAACCCCGATCGTACTGGCAGCGATGATCTCCGCACTTGCACCCTGGGCATAGGTAAGATGCGTTTTCCCGATCTTTTCACCGATCGTAACCACAATCCTTTTCCATCCGATCATGGTGCCAAATCCAAGGGAAAGCGATACTAATAGAATAACCCAGCGGGGCGCATATTCAGTATGCGTTTTGATTTTTTTAACGTTTGATTTCAGGATCGCCATATCAACAGGCGTCAGATATGCTTTTGATTTGCTGTCGGCATTTTTCAGGATGCCATCAACTTTTTTACCAATCAGAATAATGGATTTCCGGATCTTGAAATTTTCCATTTTATCCATCTTGTCAAATGAAACGATGCCTTGTAAACCCTTAACAATGGATGAGATGTTCGCCTGTACAACCCGGTAATCTTTCCGTTCTGGTTCACGCAGTGCAGTCGTATCCATTTTTTTCAGGGTCCATTCGATCTTTTTGACATCCATACGAAGATCTGTCGGGTGCTTGTGCCTGTCAAGTGCAAAAAAGGCAGGAGCAAAAGCTATAAGGATCAGCATGATCAAACCTACCCCCTTTTGTCCGTCGTTGGATCCATGTGCGTAACTCACGCTGGTACAGGTGAGCACGAGAATGCTGCGGATATAAAGAGGAGGTGGTTTTTTTCCCTGGGGCTCTTTAAAAATGTCTTTATTTTTTATTATCTTCCTTAAAAGAAGCATGAATAATAATGCAATACCGAATCCAAAAACAGGAGAGATCAGCAGGGAAAGCCCTACCTCAATGACTTTCGTCCAGTTGAGTGCAATGGCATGACTACCGGGAAGCAGCATGAACGCGAGACCCACCCCGAAAATGGAGCCGATAAGGGTATGCGAACTCGAACAGGGAATGCCGAAATACCATGTGGACAGATTCCAGATGATCGCCGTCAGGATCAGGGAAAGAACCATCGCAATGTTGTGGGAAAGGTTCTGATCAACAATGACCTCTGTAGGAAGAAGGTTGATGATGCCTATGGCAACTGCGATCCCGCCCACATTGACCCCGATAAAATTCCAGATCCCCGACCAAATGACGGCCATTGTAGGTTTCAGGGAATGGGTGTAAATGACCGTTGCTACCGCATTTGCGGTATCATGAAATCCATTGATGAATTCAAATGCAACAGCGGCAAGGAGGCATAGAATAAGAAAAATAGTGTTGGCGGCATCAAGTCCAAACATAGGTTAGTAAATTGGTGAGGCAAAAATAGAAAGTTTGTTTATTGGTTGAGTAAATCAATAGTACACCAATATTAATTTTCTGTTAACTTTTTCAGATTGAGATGGTGATTGAGAATATTAAAGACAAATATATTTTATTCTCCCGGAATAATCAGTAGTTTTTTTCAGATTATTACATTTTTCTGAACTGAAGTGACCAGTATATTAATCGTTGATCAGGTAAGATAATGAAGAAGAGGAAACACCCTTTTTACTGCTTTAAACTGTCGATTGTCACTCGAATTTCAAAGAGCTAATCTTCTTTTACAATCATGAATAGGGAGAATTGATTTGGTGGCATTCTTTGATTTGTGCTGGTTTATGATATCCTCATACTTGATGTTGACTTCATCCACTATCGATTCCCAATGCCGGTAAATGGATTTCCGGGCACCTTCTCCTGCAAAAACCATTTTAAATGATTCTTTCTTCTCTTTAAGGATCTTCAATGAATCAAGAATGGTCCGTACATTTTTTTCCCACCGGTGCTGACCAACAAAAAGAAGGATAAAATCATCATTATTTGCCTTGATCTCTTCAAGTCCCTTGTGCCTGTATTTAAGGTATTTCCCTTTTTCGGGGATATCGAAGTCGGTTCCATTCGGCATGATTTCAAACTCACCTGTAAACCCGTATTCTTTCAGCGTCTCACCGGTTGCCCGGTTTGGAACCCAAACCACATCAGCACTATTGTAAAAGCCCATCGTCAGGGTCATCAGGAAGTCAACAAACATTTCACCGGGTAATGCCTTTTTGAAATCGTCACGGTATTTTGTATGGAATGTTGCAACCAGCGGAATATCCAGTTTTCTTGAGAGCTTTAGTGCCAGTTGACCGCTGATGAATGGACAATGCGCGTGNAGAATGTCAAAATTATTTTTTGCCAGTTTTTTTTTTAAATTTGAAATCAATCATGGGAA
>JGI24136J36422_10000491_pt1 | contig 15219 bp, 10 predicted proteins | sample BarGraNGADG00212_2_FD_36422 | JGI IMG/M metagenome (IMG submission 36422)
AATTCTGGTACAAACCAATACTTACCTGCCATGAACCAACTCATCGAATGTGTCCCGAATTTTTCTGAAGGAAGGGATATGACCATCATCAAACAGATCACNGACGAGATCGAGAAAGTGGACGGTGTCAAATTATTAGATGTCGATCCNGGTAAAGCCACCAACCGTACCGTTGTNACTTTTGTAGGAACACCCGATGCCATTCTTGAAGCTGCCTTCCGGGGGATTCAGAAAGCGTCTGCAATCATCGACATGAGCAAACACAAGGGAGAACATCCCCGTTTTGGAGGAACCGATGTGTGTCCATTGGTGCCGGTTGGTAATATCACTATGGAAGAAACTGCAGCCTATGCCCGAAAGCTTGCCGAACGCGTGGGAAAGGAACTTATGATCCCGGTCTATTGTTATGAGAATGCAGCTTTCACAGAAGAAAGAAGGAACTTAGCCAACTGCCGGGCAGGGGAATATGAAGGGCTCCCGAAGAAGCTGGAAGACCCGCACTGGAAACCGGATTTCGGTCCTGCGAAATTCAACCCCCGCACCGGCGCCGTCGCCATCGGCGCAAGAGATTTCCTGGTTGCTTATAATGTTAACCTGAATACTACTTCCTCCCGGCGTGCCAATGCGGTTGCATATGATATCCGTGAAAAAGGCCGCCCGGACCGCGAAGGTAATCCCATCACGGGGAAAATTAAAAAAGATGAAAAGGGAAATGAGATCTGGATCCCAGGCGCGCTGAAAGCCTGCAAGGCCATTGGCTGGTACATCGAAGAATACGGCATCGCACAGATTTCCATCAACCTGACCAACATCAGCATCACTCCTGTGCATGTGGCTTTCGAAGCTGCCTGCAAAAGCGCACAGGAAAGGGGAATGCGGGTATCGGGTTCGGAACTTGTGGGACTGATTCCCCTTCGGGCCATGATCGAGGCAGGAAAATATTTTCTTAAAAAACAAAACCGTTCCGCAGGGATATCGGAAGAAGAAATTATTAAAATTGCCATAAAGTCGCTGGGCCTCGATGACCTGAAACCCTTTCATCCCAATGAAAAGATCATAGAATACCTGCTGGAAGGACCTTCTGAAAAAAGACTGGTCGAACTTACCTGCAAAGGATTTGCCAATGAAACAGCATCTGAATCGCCGGCACCCGGGGGAGGCTCCGTATCTGCCTACATAGGCGCACTGGGCGTATCGTTGGCAACGATGGTTGCAAACCTTTCTTCACACAAAGCAGGTTGGGATGAGCGCTGGGAGGAATTTTCAAACTGGGCGGAAAAAGGCCAGAAGCTGAAAGATGAATTGCTCTTCCTGGTGGATGAGGATACCCGTTCCTTTAACCGGATCATGGATGCCTTCGGGCTTCCGAAAGAAACACCGGAAGAGAAAGTATCCCGGACAGCAGCCATCCAGGATGCTACGAAATATGCCATCGAAGTTCCGTTTAAGACCATGCAGAAGGCTTTTGAGTCGATGGAGATCATCAAAGCCATGGTGGAAACGGGCAACCCGAATTCCGTAACGGATGCGGGTGTAGGTGCATTATGCGCCCGCTCAGCAGTGATGGGTGCATTTCTGAATGTGAAAGTGAATGCCGCGGGATTGAAGGATAAAAATTTCGTGAAGGATATCCTGAAAAAAGGAAATGAAATTGAAGAAGGGGCAAAAAAACTTGAAGCAGAACTGCTGGCCATGGTGAACAGCAAGATCAGTTGATCATTCTGGAAAAATAGTATCTTAGAGCCTTAAAAAGGAAAAAATGCCCAACAAGCAGAATGCCTTTGATCCCAAGAAATATTACTTCATCGATACTTCCTTTAACCTGTTGATGAAGCGCAGGATCTACCAGGTCCTGCTCATTTCATCGAATTATGATGCATTCATGCTGGAAGAAGATGGCCGCATCGACGAAACCATCTTCATGGAATACGTTTCCCTCAGCCTGCGTTATCCTCCCCAGTTCATCAAAGTGACCTCGGAAGAGGAAGCCTTTGAAGTGCTGGAAGACAAGCGGGTCGAGCTGGTCATCTCAATGCTCAGCATCGAGAAGACCGATACTTTCGACCTGGCCATCCGCATCAAAAATAAATATCCGAAGATCCCGATCGTAGTGCTAGCGCCATTTTCCCGTGAGGTAAACATCAAACTGAGGGAAAAAAACCTTAGCGCCATCGATTATGTTTTCAGCTGGTTGGGCAATGCTGATATCCTTCTTGCCATCATCAAACTGATCGAGGACAGGATGAACATCGACCAGGATGTTCAGCAGGGGGTACAGGCGATCCTGCTCGTGGAAGACAGCATCCGGTTCTATTCAAGCTACCTGCCAAACATCTATAAAATCATTTACCGGCAGTCGAAAGGATTTATCACTGAAGGCCTGAATGAACACCAGAAAATGGTGAGGATGCGCGGGAGGCCGAAGATCGTCCTGGCAACCAACTATGAAGAAGCGGTAATGATGTTCGAGAAATATAAGAACAACCTGATCGGTATTATTTCTGACATCCGTTTCAAGAAAGAGGGCGAAACCGACAAGGTTGCAGGGATCAAGTTTGTAAAGAAGGTGAGGGAGCAGGATGAATTCATCCCAATCCTGCTGCAGTCATCTGAAGCAGAGAACGAATCCTTTGCAAAGGAATTGCAGGTAGGTTTTATCAATAAATTATCCAAGACCCTTTCGATCGAATTACGGAATTTTATCCATGATAATTTCTCCTTCGGCGATTTTGTTTTCATCGATCCCAAAACCGGCCGCGAGATCACCCGGGCCGGTGACCTGAAATCATTGCAGGATAAGATCTTTGAAATACCCGATGATAGCCTTTTGTATCACATGCAACGCAATCATTTCTCGAAATGGCTGAATGCACGTGCATTGTTTCCGATTGCCGAGATGTTCAAGGAAATTTCAGTNAAAGAATTCAGCGATATAGATGAAGCAAAGCGTTACATCTTTGATTCCATCACGGCTTTCAGGATCAACAAGGCAAAGGGTGTTATTGCAGAATTCGACCGGGAACGATATGACGAATATCTTTCTTTTGCCAGGATAGGGCAGGGTTCCATCGGTGGAAAGGCCCGTGGACTGGCGTTTCTCGACTCACTGATCAAACGTAACCGGCTCACGGATAAGTTTGACGATGTCATCATCTCCATTCCACGGACCGTGGTGTTGGGAACCGACATCTTCGATGAATTCATGGAAGAAAATAAACTTCATGAGATCGAACTTTCCGACCGTAGCGACAAGGAGATCCTTCAGCATTTCGTGAAAGCCCGGCTGCCGTTCCGCGTGCATGAGGACCTGTACACTTTTATTTCTTGTGTTAATAATCCCATCGCTATACGCTCTTCCAGCCTCCTGGAAGACTCCCATTACCAGCCTTTTGCCGGCATCTATTCAACCTACATGATCCCGAACCTGAAATTCAATGAAAGGATGATGATTGAGAAACTGTCGGAAGCCATCAAGAGCGTCTATGCTTCTACTTACTTCAAGGATAGCAAAGCCTACATGACGGCTACCCTGAATGTGATCGACGAGGAGAAGATGGGCATCGTGCTCCAGGAAGTTACCGGTATGCAATATGGAACCAGGTTCTACCCGGCTATCTCGGGAGTTGCCCGATCCATCAATTTTTATCCCATCGCACCTGAAAAACCGGAAGATGGGATCGCGAACATTGCTTTCGGGTTAGGAAAATATATCGTTGATGGAGGCAATGGATTGCGTTTTTCACCCAGGTATCCGAAAAAAATCCTGCAACTGAGCACACCGGAACTGGCGCTCAGCGAAACACAAAAAACATTCTTTGCCCTTGATCTTAATGCGGAGGCGTTCATTCCGAATACGGACGACACGGTGAACCTTCTGAAGCTGAAAGTGAAAGATGCGGAAGAAGATGGGGTCTTGAAGCTGGTAGCATCAACCTTCGATTACGACAGCCATTCTGTGAAGGATGGAACGATGGGGACCGGGAAAAGGATCATCACTTTTTCGCAGCTGCTGAACCATAATACGTTCCCTCTTGCAGAGATCCTTCAAACCGTGCTTGACATCGGCCAGAAAGAAATGGGCAAACCCGTGGAGATCGAATTTGCCGTAAACCTGGATTTGCCAAAGGATGAGCCTAAGGTGTTTTCACTCTTGCAGATCCGGCCCATAGTCGGCAAGCACAATACCGTGAACCTGAAACTGGATGATATCCACCCTGAGGATGCCATTATCCTGTCAAATACCGCACTCGGCAATGGGATCATAAAAGACATCCGTGATTTCATCTACATCAAGCCGGAAGCCTTTGATGCTTCCAAGAGCCAGGAAATTGGCCGGAGGCTGGAATCCATCAACGAGCGGTTTATTGCCGAAAAGAAAAATTATGTGCTGGTAGGTCCCGGACGTTGGGGCTCCGCCGATCCGTGGCTGGGCATCCCGGTAAGGTGGCCGCAGATCTCGGCTGCACGANTGATCGTGGAATCCGGACTGGAAAATTACCGCATCGATCCCAGCCAGGGAACCCATTTTTTCCAGAACCTGACCTCCTTCAATGTGGGTTATTTTACCATCAATCCCTATATCAAAGATGGGTACTACGACCTGGCTTACCTTTCGGGGCAACCTGCATTTCATGAAGATGAGTACATCCGTCATATCCGGTTCGAAAACCCCATCCGGATTGAAATCGATGGGAAAAAGAACATCGGGGTCGTCTATAAACCTTCCTGAAAATACCATTCCAAGATATGAACCTAACCCGGGAAATATGACAAAGAAGCTGAACTTTACCTATGTTGTCCCTGTCCTCGTGTCGTTTTTCGTCATGAGTTTTTGCGATCTGGTTGGTATTGGTGTGGATCGTGTGAAGGTTGATTTCGGGCTGAGCAATACACTTGTGCAACTGATCCCTTCTGCCGTTTTTGTCTGGTTCTTTATTTTATCGGTACCGGTTGGCATCCTGCAGGACCGGATCGGGAAACGCAATATGGTGAATATCGGGATGGGAATTACGGCCATCGGACTTTTCATCCCTTTCCTGTTTTACACATTTACGACGGTATTATTTGGCTTTGCATTATTGGGAATCGGGAATACCATTGTACAGGTGTCGGCAAATCCTTTGTTGGTGGATGTTGCGCCCTCGAACCGGACCTCCAGCTTCCTCAGTTTTTCGCAGTTCATCAAAGCCATCGGGTCGATGATAGCGGCNCCCCTGGCTGGTTTTTTTGCCCTGAAATTCGGTGACTGGAAGATCCTGTTCCTGGTCTTTGGCGTGGTATCCGTGCTGTCGGTTCTCTGGCTTTCCATGATCAAAATAGAAGAAACGAAGAACCTGGAAAAGAGAGCCACCTTCGGATCTTCTTTCGGGTTATTAAGCAGCGGCTTTATCATTATGATGGTCTTGGGCATTTTCCTCGTGGTGGGGATCGATGTTGGTATCAATGCTGTTTCGGGACAGTTTTTGCTGAATAAATTCCATTCTCCTCAAACCTTCTGTGAATCCGGAAGAAGCGTTTATTTCTTTGGAAAGATGCTCGGTACCTTTGGCGGTGCGCTGATGCTGACCATGCTTCCCTCAAGGAAATTTTTCCTGTGGTCATCCATCCTGGCCGTATTATCCATAGTAGCTTTGATTTTTGCCCCAACCGCTATGTCGGCGATGGTAATTATTTTTATTATCGGACTGGGTGTGGCAAATATCTTCCCGCTGATCTTTTCCTTATCGGTGGAGAAATACCCTGTTCGTACCAATGAAATTTCCGGGTTGATGATCATGGCTGTGTCAGGCGGCGCTGTAATTCCGCTTCTGATCGGCAGTTTAACGGATAATGTCGGCGTTACTGCCGGGATGCTTGTTCTGGTAGCCTGTGCGGTGTATGAGTTGTTTACAGCGCTGGTTAACCTGAAACGGGTTTAAGAGTGGGATTAGGTATTGGGTTTTGGGTATTAGAAAGTTGATGAATTGGTGAACTGGTGAGTTAATTGAAATTGAAAATCACAAAACTGTTTTCGACTAAACAACTAGCAAATTTTCGCTATTTCAATTATCTTTGGACTTCAAACAGATATTACAGTATAAACAAATCAACATTACCCATGAAAAAGTTTAAAGGAATTGCCGTAATTCTTTGTGTCCTCGTTTGTATACTCCTGTTATCAAGCTGTGCCCACAATCAATCTGTAGCTGAATGCCTTAATGGCCAGCCTTATGGCTTCTGGAGTGGTTTGCTACATGGATTTATTGCTCCGTTTGATCTGATCGGTATGCTTTTCAGGGATGATGTGACTTTTTTTGCCCAGAACAACAATGGGGCATGGTATGCATTTGGTTTCCTGGTTGGCAGTGGAGGTTGGGGTTTCTTAGGAGGAAAAGGCGCTTCCAGGAGACGGCATTCATAACCGATAATTTTGTGATGGTTTACGCGTAACCTGTTACCAAATTATCAATTATCAATTAACTCGCCAGTTCACGAACTCGCCAATTCGCCAGCTTAAAAACTATCCCGGTTATCTTGAATCACCATCTCCATATTCGTCAGCTCAAGAGCGACCAGGTTCCCATATCCGTCTTTACCTGACATATAGGGACCGTTATCGAGATCGATGAATTTGTAAATGTTGTTTTTGATGGAAAGATCGATGAACTGAAGGTTGACAGGGACATGCCCGTGGATGATCTTCCGGTTGCCGGTCTTTTCAGGGAGGATCTGGTAATCTCTTAACCAGAGCATCGATCGGGTATCCGTAAAAGGGTCGTCGATGTTGCAATTGAGGCCGGCATGGACCAGGATGAACTGCTCCAGGCTTACATAGTAATCCAGATTTCTCATCCATTCGATATACTCGGGCGGCATTTCTTTAAGGTTATGGATGCCGAAACTTTTTAGCGTTTCCTTACCGCCAATGGCATACCAGGATTTTTTCTTCCTGTCTGAGAACCGCAGGAACCAGGGATTTTTCGATTGCATTTCTGCATCATACAACTCAACCACGAAATCTTCATGATTCCCTTTCAGGGGCGTCACCGAATATTCGTCCTTCTGAAGGAGACGGATATAATCGATCACAGCCCGCGATTCAGGTCCGCGGTCGATGTAATCNCCCAGGAAATACAGCTCATCATAACGGGCGGGTTTGATCTGCTCTTCGATCAATGCCTTCAGGGTATTTACACAGCCGTGAATATCGGGGATCACCCACCTTTTCTTCATGGAGGTCGTTATTTTTTCTTAGCTTGATTGGCCACTTCTTCTATCAGTTTTCGGATCACCTCCGGATCGCCCAGGAAATAGTCCTTCTGAAGGTTCATTTCGTCATCAAATTCAAAAACATACGGAATACCCGTTGGCAGGTTCAGTCCTATAATATCCTCATTGGAAATATTCTTCAGGTATTTGACGATTCCCCGGAGGCTATTGCCATGTGCCGCAACCAGCACTTCGCCTTGCTCCATAAGCTTTTTCGAGATGTCATCTTTCCAATAGGGGACAATTCGTTCAACGGTTTCTTTCAAAGACTCTGTTGCAGGAATCTCAGAAGGTTTCATATCCCTGTACCGGTGATCAAACCGCGGGTGGCGCGGATCGTCATTTTCCATCGGAGGAGGGGGAACATCATAGCTCCTTCTCCAGATCAGAACCTGTTGGTCACCATATTTTTCCGCCATTTCAGATTTGTTCAGCCCCTGAAGGATTCCATAATGCTTTTCATTCAGTCTCCAGGTCTTGTAAACAGGGATCCATATTAGATCCATCTCTCCCAGTGTAAGCCAGAGTGTATGGATGGCACGGGTCAGGTAAGAAGTATAGGCCAGCCTGAATTGAAAACCTTCTTTCTTCAGCACCCTACCGGCTTCGATCGCTTCCTCCACTCCTCTTTCCGAAAGATCTACATCCTTCCATCCTGTAAAACGGTTTTCCTTGTTCCAGATACTTTCGCCATGCCTCAATAAAACAAGTCTTTTCATGTTAATCAAACGTTTAATCAGGCCTCAAAAGTACTAAATATTTACTACTTTTGCTTCGCCCGTTTTGGCATAATCAACGAAATGACCTCCTCAAACGTAATTTATAATTCCTGATGAAATCATACCGGAAACACAACAACATTCTGGGATGGCTTGTATTTGCAATCGCATCCTCGGTTTTTATCCTGACTTCCGAGCCCACCATGAGTTTCTGGGATTGCGGTGAATACATCGCCACCGCATTCAAGCTTGAAGTAGGCCATCCTCCCGGGGCGCCGCTGTTCCAGATGATCGGAAGGTTTTTCTCGCTTTTTGCCGGTGATGTATCGCATGTGGCACGAATGGTCAATACCATGTCAGCCCTGTGTAGCGGATTTACGATCCTCTTCCTTTTCTGGACCATTACGATGATTGCAAAGAAATTGGTTTTGAAGGAAGGAGAAGAAATGACGACTTCCAAAATGCATCTCATCATGGGTGCCGGCCTGATCGGATCTCTTGCCTATACATTCACTGACTCCTTCTGGTTTTCAGCTGTTGAAGGGGAAGTCTATGCCATGTCATCGTTTTTTACAGCCGTTGTATTCTGGACCATCTTCAAATGGGAAGAACATGCCGATGAAAAACATTCCTACCGCTGGCTCTTGCTGATCGCCTACCTGGTGGGGCTTTCTGTTGGCGTTCACATGCTGAACCTGTTGGCCATTCCTGCGATCACTTTTGTTTATTACTTTAAAAAGTACCATAATCCGGGTTGGAAAGGAATCCTCTTGGCGCTGTTTGCCGGAGTTGGCATCCTGGCCGTGGTCATGTATGTCATCATTCCCTGGATCGTAAAACTGGCCGGCCTGTTTGAGCTTTTCTTCGTGAATTCGCTGGGAATGCCCTTCAATTCAGGAACCATCATCTATTTTGTGATCCTGATCGGATTGATCACCGGGGGATTGATCTACACCCGGAAAAAGGGAAAAACGATCTTGAATACCGTCATTCTTGCCTTCACATTTATCGTTATCGGTTATACCTCTTTCATACTGCTGGTGATCCGCAGCAATGCCAACACACCGCTGGATGAGAACAACCCCGAAAATGCGATGTATCTGCTGTCGTATTTAAATCGTGAACAATACGGCGACTGGCCTTTGCTCACCGGGCAATATTACAATGCACCGATTGTCGACCGAACCGATGGAAATCCAACCTATACTAAAGATGAAGCATCCGGAAAGTATGTCATCACCGATAAAAAGGAAAAAACCATTCCGGTCTTTGATCCCAGGTTTACCACCCTCTTTCCGCGTATGTGGAGCGGGACCGATCCGAAACATGCCGAAGGATACAAGAAATGGGCAGATGTGAAGGGCGTTCCCATCGAGGTTCAGTCGGGCGACCAGAAAGAAACTCTCAATAAGCCAACCTTNGCTGAGAACCTCCGGTTCTTCTGGAACTACCAGGTCATCCATATGTATTGGCGTTATTTTATGTGGAACTTTGCCGGGAAGCAGAATGACAATCAGGGGCTGGGAGACAAAGTGAACGGGAACTGGAAAAGCGGAATTCCTTTCNTCGACAAAGCCAGGCTTGGTTCNCGCCCNTTGCCGGAACTCCGGAAAGGNAATCNCGGCGATAATTCCTTTTATTTTCTTCCTTTTATCCTTGGCCTGATCGGCATTTATTTTACGCTGAAAAAAGATTACCGGAGCACCATCATCATCGGGCTCCTGTTTTTTATGACCGGATTGGCAATTGTTCTTTACCTGAACCAATATGCCCCTCAGCCCAGGGAGCGCGACTATGCCTTCGCGGGCTCGTTTTATGCCTTTGCGATCTGGATCGGCCTTGGAATCATCCAGATCACCCGGTGGCTCCAGGAAAAACTTGGAGCACAGGTAGCCCTTATATTGTCAGTTGTCTTCGGTGGCATCGTGGTTGGTGTGATGGCACAGCAGGGATGGGACGATCATGACCGTTCGGCACGCTATACCTCCCTGGCATTGGCGGAGAACTATCTTAATTCCTGTGCAAAAGATGCCATTCTCTTTACCAATGGCGATAATGATACCTTCCCTTTATGGTTTGCGCAGGAGGTGGAAGGGTTCCGCACCGATGTCCGTGTTGTCAACCTCAGCCTGCTGAATGCTGACTGGTGTATCGATCAGATCCGTAGGAAAGCATACGATTCTGACCCTGTGCCNATGTCGATGTCGAAGGATAGATACCGTACGGGTAATCATGATGTGACCTATTTTTTTCCGGATGAAAAGCTGAAGGACAGTTATATTGATCTGAAGGATGTGTTCGATATCATCAATACCGACGAAAGCAAGTTGAAGATCAATACACCCCAGTATGGTTCGCTGGACTATTTCCCCACAAAAAAGTTCATGCTTACATATGATCCTTTACAGATCACCGCTGACAAGAGTATCCCCGCAAAATATTTATCCAGGCTGGATACGGTAAGGTGGGAGATCAAGAGCCAGGCAATTGAAAAGAACAACCTGGTGGTTCTGGACATATTGGTTGCAAACAACTGGAAACGTCCGGTTTATTTTGTTTTGAATGCAGGCCCTGAAAGCTATATCAGCCTGGATCATTCCCTATTTGTGGAAGGCCTTGCCTGCCGGATTTTGCCAGTCAACGCCAGGATCAGTGAAGGTGAAACCGGTGAAGTGAATACCGATGTGTTGTACGATAACCTGATGAACAAGTTCAAATGGGCAAACGTCAAAAGCAAAAAAGTGTACCTTGATGAACAGAATCAGAGGTTGGTATTGAGTTACAGGAACCTGTTCAACAGGCTTGCAGGTGCCCTGATCCAGGAAGGAAAGAAAGATTCTGCCCGGAAAGTGCTGGATTATTGCATGTCGATCTTTCCCGATGAAGTTTCCCATTATGATTATTTTGTGATCGGGTTTGCAGAATGTTATTATAAAACCGGTGATGCACAGAAGGCCGATAAGATCTGTGAATATATTCTGCAACTGATGGAGCAGGATATGAACTACTTGTATTCTTTCCNAACGGCCGAACTCAAATCGCTGGATAATAGTTTGCGGGAAGACCTGATGGTTCTTCAGCGTCTTGGAGAAGCGGTGAAAGAAAGTAAAAACCAGGCCCTGATAAGGAATGTCAATGCTTGTTTCCGGAAGAACTGGGATCTCTATACAACCAATGTGTACCAACATTAAGGATGTTTTCCATTCGTCCACCGTTCATTTTAAGGGTTTTCGATAGGAAATACCTTTCCTGTTCCATTCCCACTTCGGAAAAAGTCATCTACCTCACATTTGACGATGGCCCGATCCCGGTGATCACACCAGAGGTGCTCATCCTACTTGAGGAACGGAACATCCATGCCACTTTCTTCTGTGTAGGCGACAATGTTAAAAAGAACCAGGATCTATTTGCAAAGGTATCCGGGGCCGGGCATGCCATCGGGAACCATACTTTTCATCATTTGAACGGGTGGAAGACGCCTCCTGCCGAATATGTCGAAGATGTGATGAGGTGTGATGAATACTTTAAAACCGGTTTGTTCCGGCCGCCATACGGAAAATTCACCCCCAGCCAGTATTTTCTTTTGCGGAAACATTTCAGGATCATCCTGTGGTCGGTCCTCAGCGGCGATTACAACCCTGGGATCTCAAAAGAACAATGCCTGTTAAACGTGGTAACCCATACAAAGCCCGGCTCGATCGTCGTTTTCCACGACAGTCTCAAGGCAAAGGGAAATCTGTTCTATGCCCTTCCGCGGTTCCTTGATCACTTTTTGAACGATGACTATAGGTTTGAAATGCTGAAATAGCGAAATAGCGAAATTTACTTTGTGACTTTGTGACTTTCAATTCTTCATTCTTCATTCTTCATTTTTCATTTTTCATTTTTCATTTTCTTATAGTGTTCCTTCATCCGCAAAGCTATAGTAACTGTCATCACCTATGATGAGGTGGTCCAATACGGCTACATCCAGCATAAATCCTGCATCCCGGATCTTCTTCGTGATCTTTTGATCGGCCTCGCTGGGTTGAATATTCCCGGAGGGATGATTATGCCCCAGGATGATGGAAGATGCATGCTGATCCAGTGCGATCTTATAGATTTTTTTCGGGTCGACCACCGTACCGGATACGCCGCCTTCGCTGATGCTGCATTTCCGGATCACCTTGTTGGCTTTGTTCAGCAGGATGATCCAGAAAGCTTCATACGGCTGATCGCCTATTACGCTCCGGAAGATCTCGAAGGCATCCCGGCTGCAGGCGATCTTCTCTTTTGCCAGTACTTCCGATTCATTTCTCCTTTTTCCGAGCTCCAGCGCAGCGATCAGGGTAACTGCCTTGGCTTCCCCGATCCCGTTGAATCCCATCAGGTCATTGATGCCCATCTTTGAGATCTCAATTAAATTTTCGCCAGACGTAAGAAGAATCCGTTTTGCCAGGTCCACTGCCGACTCTGAGCGGCTGCCCGATCCAAGCAGTATGGCGATCAGCTCAGCATCGCTCAGGGAATTCTTCCCCTTCAGCTGTAATTTTTCCCTCGGTCGGTCTTCCTCTGCCCAGTTCTTGATCGGGAAATGGTTTTCGTATCTTTCCATGTTTTTTCCTCTTAATCGGAGAAAAAGCAAAAGGTAATACGGCTGGAAGCATTAATTTTGAACAGGGAAATAAATTAAACTTCATGATTAACATACCTCATCCTCTCATCGAACTGCAAACCGTTGATTCGACCAATCTTTATGCGGAACAGCTTCTTAAGACGCAAATAGTTCCGGAAGGCACCATCATTATTGCACATCAACAGACTTCCGGAAAGGGACAGGGGGAGAATAGTTGGGAGAGTGAGCCCGGCAAAAATGCCACGTTCAGCATGATTTTATTTCCTGAGTTCCTGCCGCCCGGGCAGCAGTTTTTATTGAATAAAACGATCGCAATGGGTGTTATTGATTTTCTTGCCCGGTTTCAGATTGAAGAGAGATGTTCCATTAAATGGCCNAATGATATCTATGCCGGGAATCGCAAGATCGGTGGAATCCTCATTCAGAATACCGTTTGTGGAACTNTGTATGAATCATGCATTGCCGGGATCGGTGTCAACATCAACCAGGAAACATTCCATCCCGGCCTTCCCAACCCGATTTCTCTGAAACAACTAACGGGAATGAATTATCCTGTAAAGGATGCCGTGGATTTCATCGTTGCACGCATTGACGAACGCTATCATCAGTTGCAGAAAGGATTATATGCGCATCTTGGCCGGGAATACCGGGAACAGCTTCTCGGAATCAATGAATGGAGGGATTATTTTGTTGATAAAAAGTTGATAAAAGGAAAAATCAGGGGTGTGGATGAATCGGGGAGGTTGATGATGAAACTGGAAAACGGATCAGAGAGAACCTTTGACCACGGCGAAATAACCTTCATTTTTCCTGTGACGGATCAATGAAACCATTTTTCCAAACTCAAATCGTAATTCGTAATTCGTCATTCGTAATTATTTATTGTATCGTTTTCCAAAACTGACGCTCAGGTAAGCCGTCAGAAAGAAACTTTGCTTGGAATTATACGCCATGATCGCAATGGGAATGGGTGAGTAATCCAGGATGGCTCCGATCTCCAGCGCTTTGATGGCCCTGTTCCGTGTTCCGAATTCAAAATCCAATCCGCCCTTGGCATAGACTCCCGGATGGAACTCCATGTTAAGGATCCCGGTCAGAAAGGCGCCCCTTCCATAGATATTATCGAGAAAATGAATTTCAGGGTTGTACCTTTCCTCCGTTACCTGGTAATCGGTGGTGGTCGTTGAATGTATGATAAACAGGTACATCGGTTTTGTTATACCGACCGAAAGTCCGCCATAATAAAGATAGCTGAGCTGTACCCCTCCCCAATAAGGCTTCCGGTTTAAGATATGCTGGAACCCAACCCCGCCGCGGAGAAAATAAACAGTGTTCAGTTTCCCGTAGATATAGCTTTTGGAATCCGAATAATAAGGGTTGATGGTCTTGACTTCTTTGGCTGATTTATAGGTTGTGAACTCGATCTCCCACATGAACTGTTTTAACGCTGCGAGATTTCTGCCTTTCCGGAATTTTAACCCCCACCCGTTGCTGTTGATATGAACTCCCAGGCTCCATTGATGCTCCAGCAGTATATTGTCGAGCGTATCGCTGAGCGCCGGGGTTTCTTCCTGCGCATAGCACGCAATGCTGAAAGAACCCAGCATGCAAAGGAAGATCGCAGGGATAAACTTACGCATGGGTAAAAAAGATGGAGTCAGAAAGCAAAGGTAAAAAGAAAAAAGACAAAAGGGAAGACGATACTGGCTTCCCTTCATTCAAAAAAAAATTTATCTGCGAGGATCGGTCAACGCCGTTCAATTTGATATCTTTGCCTGTCTCCTCCGTATGCAGCGCATTTTGAACTTGAGGTACAGGAAACAGTAAGCATGGCAATTAACAGGAGAACCGATATCGCTGCAATAACTTTTTTCATGTTATGAAATAGGGTTTAAATTATATATTGCAAAGTAAATGAATTCCAGTGATATAAACAACATATTTCAAATATTATTGTTTTAAAGTTATTAACTACATATTGTTTAAGAATATGGCTGACATCAATCCTTCCATTGAAGAAAGCTGGAAATCTGTTCTTTCCGCGGAATTTAATAAACCCTATTTCCTGGAATTGAAGGNTTTTTTGCTGGAAGAGAAGAAAAAATTCAGGGTATTTCCTCCGGGGTCCCTCATTTTTAATGCCTTTAACCATACTCCTTTCGGGAAGGTCAAGGTGGTGTTTATTGGCCAGGATCCTTACCACGGCTATGGCCAGGCCCACGGATTGTGTTTTTCCGTTCCCAACGGTGTTTCCAAACCGCCTTCCCTGGTCAATATCTTTAAAGAACTCGAAAATGACCTTGGCATCAGCCCGCCTCCTCATGGGAACCTTGAAAAGTGGGCCGACCAGGGTGTGCTGCTGCTCAACGCGACCCTGACCGTAAGGGAAAACCAGGCCGGATCGCACCAGCGAAAAGGGTGGGAGGCCTTCACCGATGCGGCCATCCGCCAGCTTTCCGCACAAACGGATGGAGTGATATTCGTATTGTGGGGTAACTTTGCCATCGCAAAAAAAGAACTTATCGATTCAACCCGCCATCCTGTCCTTACGGCTGCACATCCTTCCCCGCTTTCTGCCAGCAAGGGGTTCTTTGGATGCCGCCATTTCTCTAAGATCAACGAAATCCTTGGGAAACA
>JGI24136J36422_10000494_pt1 | contig 15175 bp, 18 predicted proteins | sample BarGraNGADG00212_2_FD_36422 | JGI IMG/M metagenome (IMG submission 36422)
TGCCTGGATCGTAGTCGCTCGGAAAGCGGCGGCGGGCTCCGCAGATCGAGAGCCCGAGCCCCTCCCCGAGACGAGCCCAATATCGTTACCGGTTCGCAGTCGTTTCAAGGAGAGCGGATGAAGGACTTCTACGAAGCGTTCTACACCGCTGTTGAGCACAGCCGGGCGCATCGCGCGTTCTGCGAGCGCGTCTTCGGCAAGGATCTCTGCCAGCACGGCTTCTGCGATTGAGCAGGCGCGGCAGCGCACGACCGCCAAGTCCAACCGGCTGGCCTTTGAAGTGGGGGACATCAACCGGCTCGAGCTTCCGCCCGGCGCCTTCGATCTCGCGCTCTCGATCGACAGCATCTACTTCAGCGCCGACTACGCCGCCACGATCCGCGAGCTGAAGGCGGCGCTTCGACCCGGTGGCCGGATGGCGGTCTTCTTCTCCTACGGGCGCGAGCCGTGGGTCGCGATCGAGGAGTTCCCGGCCGAGAAGCTGCCGCCCGACAAGACTCCGCTGGCAGATGCGCTCGACGCCAACGGCATGGTCTTTCGCAGCTGGGACCTGACGGCGCAGGAATATCGGCTGGCGCTGCGACGCAAGGAGGTGCTCGCCGAGCTGAAGCCGCAATTCGAGGCGGAGCACAACCTCTTCATCTANGAGAACCGAAACGGCGATGCGGAAGGCGTCAGTCAAGCGATCGAGGCCGGACTGCATGCGCGCTATCTGTATCTGGCGGCGAGCGGCACGCCCTAGTCGCTGAAGCGAACCCTCTCGGCAGTCCGCGGCTACGGAGTTGGCCTCGGCGAGGACTAGCGACCGTTGGCCGAGAAGTGCTGATAATCCTTGGCGCCGCTCCAGTAGCCGCCCCAGCCCCAGCCGACCGAACGGAAGGCGCCTACGAGCAGACCGCCGGAATACGCCATCCCCGGTCTTATGCGAGAGCGGTTCAGATAGGGGCGGCTGGCCCGGTGCGCCACCGAGCCGCTCGCCGTCACGTAGGGGTTCTCGATCGGGTTGACGTCGATCGCCAGGCCGTAGGCGTGGTTCGACCAGCTCGAGGAGCCCGTGGCCGGGCGGCAGTTGAAGGCGGAGGTGTTGTCGGCCTCGATCGAGCGGAAGTCGCTACCGCCGTAGGCGTCGACGGGCTGCATGCGCCGGATCGGGAAACCGGCCCGGTAGAGCTTGCGGAAGACGGCGACGGTCAGCGCCGCCACGCTGCGGTTGACGACCAGGCGACCCGTGTGAGAACGGCCGTCGAAGCCGTGGTAGCTGAGCGTGAGCAGGCGCAGGTTTCGTAGCGGCACGGGGCAGCCGCGGTGCCAGGAGACGCCGGTCATGCGAGCCCTGAGCGCCGGCGTGAGCGAGGAGGTCGTGCCTCGGAAGGCAGCCGGCTTGGTCGCAGCGCCGGCGACGACGGCCGCGGCGAGCGCCACGACCAGAAGCGCCAGGCAAGCGAGAAGGCGTTTCATCGAGACGGTCAGGTTAGCTGGCGGTCGGCTTCCACGACTACACCACGATCCCGAGCGAGGAGCTGTCTGGCAGATCGCCGTGACGGAAGAGACCGCCTCCGCCGGGAGCGTTCTCCTCGCCGGTGTTTCGAAGTCGTCAGTCGGGCCAAAACAAAGGCGAAGGCGTGCCGGTAGGCGCGCTTCCGGCCGCCGATCGACGCGGAGGGGGCTTTCTGGGGGCCGCAGCCTGGAGAGCCCCCTCGCGAGTTTTTCCGTTCGCCTGGCTAAGAGCCCATTTTGATAGGTCTGCACGCCCGAGGCGGCCGATCCGCGGCGCCAGCAACCGCAGGGCTGCTCACCGCACTACCACTACCAGTGCGCCTTTGCAACCCTCCGGCCACTGGCATCCACGGCTTGACCCTCTCGGACGCACATCCCTACCGAAATTGGCTCTACGGATCGGTTGCGCCGGGGTGCTTCTACTCGTCCCAGCCCAGCCGCGCGAGCTCCCGCCCGATCAGTGGCGCCAGCTTGGCGTGGCCGGAGGAGCCCGGGTGCAGCCCGTCGACGAAGTCCTCCGCTGAAAGCAGTCCGTACAGGCCGAGGAATTCGGCTCCGTGAACGCGCGCCAGCTCTTCGACGATGTCGTTGAAGGCGATCACCTGCTCGTTTCGGACGCCGTGCGACTCGTTTCCCTCGTCGACGTTGAGCAGCCCCAGTACGAGAATCCGCGAGGTGAATCGCTCGGCCTGCGAGAGGATGCTGTCGTAGCGCTCGCGGAAGAGGGGGCTGTCGATCCCGCTCGTACCGTGCCAGCCCAGGTCGTTGGCTCCGACCGAGATCACGATCACGCTCGCGTTACGCGCCGCCGCCTCGCCCGCCAGCCGGCGCAGCAGCTGCTCCGTGCGATCGCCGTCGACGCCGAGGTTGTAGACCGAGATCTTCCCGCGCGCGTTCAGGTCGAGCCTCAGCCGTGCGACCCAACCGCCCGCCTCGCGGTCGCCGGAGCCGACGGCGATCGAGTCGCCGAAGACGCAGAGCGTCGGCCAGTCGATGAGCTCGTTTTTTTGCATTGTCTCGGGCGGCAGTTGCGCCGGAAGCTGATGATAATGGTCGCGGCCTTGAATCCCCGGCTCCCGGAACGGAGAATTCTCGCAGGAGGTTGCCCATGGAGTTCCTAACCGTCGAGATCGAAAAGCCTGAGGACGCGAACGTGATCCTCGGTCAATCACACTTCATCAAGACCGTCGACGACGTCTACGAGGCGCTTGTCGGCACTGGGCCGCACCTGCGCTTCGGGCTCGCCTTCTGCGAAGCCTCGGGGCCGTGCCTCGTGCGCCGGGCCGGTAACGACGAGGAGCTGATCTCGCTCGCGGTAAAGAACGCAAGCGCGATCGGCGCCGGCCACTCGTTCATCGTCTTCCTGCGCGAGGGTTTTCCGGTCAACGTCTTGAACCAGCTCAAGCAGGTGCCGGAGGTCTGTCGCATCTACTGCGCCACGGCCAACCCGGTCGAGGTCATCGTCGTTCAGACCGAGCGCGGGCGCGGTATCGCCGGCGTGGTGGACGGAGAGAGCCCACGCGGAGTCGAGACCGAGGACGACGTCGTCGCCCGTCACGACCTGCTGCGCAAGATCGGTTACAAGCTCTAGGTATCGACCGGAAACCTTTGGTTCCCGGTCGCGGGACTTACGGAGCTCGGCCGGTCCGGCCGAGCGTTTGCGACTCGCCACGAAATCGGCACAGCGAGGATTGTCCTTTCACTCTCCGGGTCGGTACTGTCGAACGACCCCGCGGGCGGGTGGCTCGGAGGAGGGCGAGGAAAGAAGTGCTTGGAACAGAGTTGAAGCGTTCCTCCCTCAACGCATCTGAATTCGGTTCGCGGTAATGAAGCCGGCCGCCGGCGAGCAGAGGTAAGCGATCACCTCGGCCACGTCTTCCGGCTGCGCGTAGTGGCGAAGCGGACTGGCAGCTATTGCTTCGCGCTCGACCTCGGGCGTGAACCAGCCCGAGTCCGTGTGCGGCGGATGAACGAGGTTGGCGGTCACTCCCTGCTCGCCGAGCTCCCAAGCGGCCGAGAGGGTGAGGCTCTCGAGCGCGGCCTTGGCTGCGCCGTAGGAGACCTCTCCCGGGAAGCCGTCGCGCCCACCCGAGGTGAGCGAGACGATCCGGCCCCAGCGGGCACGGCGTTCCGCGTGGCGGCGGGCGAATTCGGCGATCAGCAGAGCCGACGCGCGGGCATCGACGGCGAGCTGGGCATCGAAAACGCCGGTCGTGACGGGACGGAGCGGCCGGCCAACCTGGTCTTCGCGCCCGCCCGAAAAGCTGTCGGGACACTGCCAGCCGGTCGCGTTCAAAACCAGGATCTCGACCGGCCCGAGCTCTCGCTCGGCGTGCTCGAACAGCCGCGACGGCGCTCGCTCGTCGCTGAGGTCGGCCTCCAGCGCCTCGGCGCGGCCACCCTCGCGCCGGATCGCCTCGACAACCTGCGAACCGTCGCGCGAGCGGGCACTTCGGTAGGCGGGCGGGAAGGTCGAATCGTCCTCGGGGTCGTTCATCGACAGATAGGCGACGAGAACGGCGGCGCCGCGGCGCGCAAGCGAGACGGCCGTGGCCGCCCCGATTCCCATGTTTGCACCGGTGACGAGCGCGCTGCGCCCGCTCAGGTCGTGCGGATTTGAATCGGTACGAGTAGACATCTGATCCTCCAGAGTGGGAAAGGGGCACTGAGACGGGTAGGAATCAGAGACGTCGCACGGTGGAAAGATTCTCTCACAGGACCGAGAACGTCGCGGTCGGCGCCGCCAAGTCGCTCTTCACGCTCAGGAGCTGGTGGGCCTCCGGGCTTGAGATGACGCTGGCCGGAGTGATCGTCGGCGGCCTCACTTACGCGATCGGTCTNGTCTTCGCCTACTAGCCGCACCGAGGTGGGGTGGGGCGCGAGTTTTCCGGCGCCGGAAGCGGGGCAAAAGTCCTCTGCCAAACAGGGAGGGAAAGATGAGGAGTATCTGGAACGGCGCCATCTCTTTCGGGCTTGTCACGATCCCGGTCAAGCTCTATGCGGCGACGGAGGAGAAAGACGTCTCCTTCCACCAGGTTCACGCCTCGGACGGCGGGCGCGTTCGCATTCGCCGCGTCTGTTCGATCGACGGCGAGGAGGTCTCCTACTCCGATATCGCCAAGGGCTACGAGCTCCCGAGCGGCGAGGTGGTCATTCTCACCGACGAGGATTTCGCGGAGCTCCCGCTCACCAGCTCGCGCATCATCGACGTGCTCCAGTTCGTACCACTCGAGCAGGTCGATCCGATCTACTTCGCTCGCAGTTACTACCTGGAGCCCGACGAGCCCGCGACCAAGGCCTACCGGCTCCTCTGCGATGCACTCGAGCGCTCGGGCCGGGTGGGTCTGGTGAAGATCGCCTTGCGCCAGCGCGAGTCGCTGGCGACGCTACGGGTGCGTGACGGCGTGCTGGTGCTGGAGACGATGCTCTGGCCCGACGAGATCCGGAAGGTCGCCTTCGAGTTCCTGGATCAGGAGGCCGAGCTACGGCCTCAGGAGCTGGAGATGGCGAGCTCGCTGATCGATGCGCTGACAGGCGACTTCGAGCCCGAGCTCTACACCGACGCCTATCGGGAGGCGCTGAAGTCGCTGATCGACGCCAAGGTCGAAGGCCGCGAGCTGGTTACGCCACCGGCCGCCGAGGAGAGGGGTGTCGTCGTCGACCTGATGGCGGCGCTCGAGAAGAGTGTTGAGGCCGCGCGCCGGCAGCGAGCCGGGAACGGAAGCGGCGCGGGCGCCCGCAAGTCGGCCGCCAAGCGCCCGGCGCGGCGCAAGTCGGCCTGAGGCAGCGCGATGGCCGCGACCGAGACGCGACGGCGATCGACGCATCTTCCTCGGCTGGCGCCGATGCTGGCGCGGGCGAGCAAGAGTCTCCCCAGCGACGAGCGCGGCTGGGCCTTCGAGTTCAAATGGGACGGCGTTCGAGCTCTCGTTTACGTGGAAGGCGACCGGCTCAGCGTTCGCTCGCGCAGCGGCCGCGTCGTGACCTCGGCCTATCCCGAGCTGCAGCTCCTGCGCGCGGCGCTGCACGGGAGCGACGCGATCCTCGACGGCGAGATCGTGGCGCTCGACGAGCGCGGACTGCCGAGCTTCGGCGTCCTGCAGGCGCGCATGAACGTGACCAGTGCCGAGAGGGCTCGCAATCTGGCGCTCGAGCACCCGGTCGCCTTCGTCGCGTTCGACCTGCTCTACCTCGACGGCGCCGAGCTGCTCGACGCGCCCTACCGGGAAAGGCGAGGCCTGCTGGCGTCGCTCGGGCTCGCCGGGACCAACTGGCACGCGCCGCCCTACTTCGAGAAGGACGGCGCCGAGCTCCTGCGCGCCTCGCTCGAGCAGGGTCTGGAAGGAGTGGTCTGCAAGCGCCTCGATTCCCGTTACCTTCCCGGGCGCCGTTCGGGCGACTGGCTGAAGATCAAGCACGGACACGTTCAGGAGGTGGTGATCGGCGGTTGGCGTCCCGGCGCCGGACGCCGCGCGCGCCGCATCGGCTCGCTCCTTGTCGGCTTCTACGAGGGCCGTAACCTCGTCTACGCGGGACGGGTCGGAACGGGCTTTAGCGAGGACGCCCTCGACGACCTGCTGGTAAGGATGACGTCGCTCGAGCGCCCGGAGTCGCCTTTCGTGGCGGAGCTGTCGCGCACCGAGGCTCGCGACGTGCGCTGGGTGGAGCCGCGCCTGGTAGGAGAGGTTCGCTTCGGCGAGTGGACGGCAGGGGGTCGCCTGCGCCAGCCCGTCTGGCGCGGACTTCGCTCGGACAAACGGCCGCGAGAAGTCAGACGTGAGCTCTGAGCCTGTCAGCGTTCGAGTCGGAAGACACCGGCTACGGGTCTCCAACCTCGACAAGGTGCTCTATCCGGCGAGTGGCTTCACCAAAGGAGAGGTGATCGACTACTACAGCCGAATCGCTCCCGTGCTCCTACCGCACCTGAAAAACAGACCGCTGACGTTGAAGCGCTATCCACATGGCGTAGGTAGTGAGTTCTTCTACGCGAAGAACGTGCCGGCCGGCGCTCCCTCCTGGGTGCGGACGGTGAAGCTTGCCTCTCCGGGCTCGAGCAAGAACCGCGATCAGGTCGAATACGTGCTCGCCGACGACTTGGCGACGCTCGCCTGGNTGGCAAATTTGGCTGCGCTCGAGCTGCACGCACCGATGTGGCGACTGGACGCCGGGCACAGGCCCGCGCCGCCCGACCTGATGGTCTTCGACCTCGATCCCGGTGCGCCGGCGACGATCGTCGAGTGCTGCCGCGTAGCCGAGCTCATCCGTCAGGCTCTCGATGCCGACGGACTGTCCGCGCTTGCCAAGACGAGCGGCTCGAAGGGCTTGCAGCTCTACGTGCCTCTGCGCCCCGAACGGCCGTGGAAGGACGTCCACCAGTACGCGAGGCGGCTGGCCGAGCGGCTCGAGCGTGAGCATCCGCAATTGGTCGTGTCGAACATGAGGAAGGCCCGGCGCGAGGGCAAGGTTCTCGTTGACTGGAGCCAGAACAACGCCGCCAAGACGACGATTGCCGTCTATTCGCTCCGCGCACGCGAGCGGCCGACGGTCTCGGCGCCGGTCAGCTGGCACGAGGTGGAGAGCTGCCGCCGGCCGGACGACCTCGTCTTCCTCTCCGGCGAGGTGTTGGAGCGCGTCGAACGGCGGGGCGATCTGTTCGCGCCCGCGCTTCGGCCCGAGCACTCGCTGGCGGCCTGAGAGCTCGGGCAAGTCGTCGCGTAGAACTCGATGAGAAATCGGCACCGGGCCCCATACGCCGCGCATGGAACCCGATGCCGTTTTCTCCCGCTAGCTCCCTAGCTTGCTTTTGGCCGGCGGCCGCGCCGGCGTCGTGGCTTGGTCTCCGCTACCGCGTTTTCGGGTGTGGTCTCTTTCTCTCCCGGCGGAGCGCCGAGATCGCCCAGCAACTGCAGGTACTCCTCTCGCGTCAGCTCGCCGCGCGCGTAACGCGTGCGTGCGATCGCCGACGGCTCGTCGGGCACGCCGTGATGATCCCAACCGTGCCGACGGTGAAGGCGCCGGTACCGGCAGTGATCGACAAGCAGCAAGCCGACGACGACCAGGATCGCGATAACGATCCCGAGAATCGCCCACTCGACCGAGCTCGTTCCCGCATCGTGCATGCGTGACGAGTCGCCGAAGATGCCGTGCCTCATCATCTGGCCAAACAGGCCTTGGTTTCCGTTCATGACTCCATAATTGCGATCGCCGGGTTAAGCGCGAACCAGCTGACGTTAAGGTCAGGCTAAAGTCGCGGGTTCGCATCGCGCGAACCCGGGGTAGACTGGGCCGGTGGATGGGGTGCCGCCGACCGAGCTAGCGAAGGCTCTCTTCGCGCCGATAGCGCCGACCTACGATCGCTACGCGAGCCTGCTCTCGTTTGGCCAGGACCCTCGTTGGCGCCGCTTTCTCGTCTCGCGCATCGAGGCCGGCCCCGGCGATACGGTGCTCGACGTGGCGACGGGCACGGCTGCCGTAGCGATCGAGATAGCCAGGCGCAGCGGGGCACACGTCGTCGGGCTCGATCAGAGTCCCGAAATGCTCGCGCACGCGCGCGAGAGGATCGAATGGGCCGGTCTCGGCGATCGAATCGAGTTGCTCGAAGGTCGAGCCGAGAATCTGCCCTTTGCAGACGGCTCCTTCGCCGCGCTCAGCTTCACCTATTTACTCCGATACGTCGCCGATCCGGCAGCGACGATGCGAGAGCTGGCACGGGTCGTTCGTCCGGGCGGCGTCGTTGCGTCGCTCGAGTTCGGCGTTCCTCCGCGCCCGCTTCCCCGCGCCGCCTGGGAGCTGTATGTGCGGTTGGGCCTTCCCGTAGCCGGAGCGTTGGTCTCGGACGGCTGGAAAGAGGTGGGACGCTTCCTTGGTCCGAGCATCCGCGCGCTTTATTCGAACGGCGGGTTGGAACGAATACTCGACTGCTGGCTCGCAGCCGGGATCGAAGAGCTGCGCTACCAAAGGCTCTCGCTCGGTGGCGGGATCGTCATTTGGGGGCGGCGGAGATGACGGTCAGCTCCCGCCCGGCCTTCTACGCGCTCGATTCGGGCGGCTGGCGAGACTACGTGACGCTTCTGCATCCGCCGTACACGCTCTGGCATCTCTCCTATGTGGCCATCGGCGCCTCGCTCGCTCCTGGACTACAGACACATCGGCTCGTCTGGGGTCTACTGGCCTTTTTCCTGGCCATGGGCGTGGGCGCTCACGCGCTCGACGAGCTGAACGGGCGGCCGCTGGCAACGCGAGTACCGGCCCGGGTGTTGATCGCGGTTGCGATCGTGTCGATCGGCGCCGCGACGGCGATCGGGGTGGGCGCGGCAATTGCCTGGACGCTCTGGTTGGTGCCCTTCGTCGCCTTCGGCGCCTTCATCGCCGTCGCCTACACGCTCGAACTGGCCGGCGGTCGCTTCCACGGTGATCTCTGGTTTGCGCTCGCCTGGGGTGCTTTCCCCGTGCTCACCGCCTACGTCGGTGCCAGTGGAACGCTGCGCGCCGAGGCGCTTCTGGCAGCGCTCTTCGCCGCCCTCCTTTCCGCGGCCCAGCGCCGGCTTTCGACTCAGGTGCGCGTGGTACGCCGCCGCGTGAGCGAGATCTCCGGCTCGCTTCTCTACAGCGACGGCAGCGTAGAAGCGATTGACGAGCGTACGCTGATAGCCGTTCCCGAGGCGGCGCTGCGAGCCCTCAGCGCTGCGGTCGTCGCGCTGGCGATCGCGCTGGTCGTGCTCAGGCTCGGTTGAGTCCGTTCCTATGTTCGGGCGTTGTTTGAGAACCGAGCGCCGTGGAAGATAGGAGGCCCGTTTCCTAAACGACTCTATGCGGAGGCCGAGATGTCAACTATCGTCGTACGCCACACTGTCAAAGATTTCGACGCCTGGAAGCCGTACTACGACGAGCACGGCGCTGCGCGTGAAAGCTATGGAATAAAAGACGATGGCGTCTACCGCGACGCTTCGGATTCTCGCAACGTCGTCTTGGTCTTCCAGGTTGACGACTACGATCGGGCGCAAGAGTTCTTCGACAGCGACAGCCTTCGCGAGACGATGCAGAAAGCCGGTGTCGTCTCAGCACCAACCGTCTGGGTCCTGGACGAGGCGAGCAAGCGGTAGAAAAACGCCTCGCCGGCCGTTAGGCTCCAGGCTATGTGGGATGTCCTCAGCTGGCACAGCGGCACTCTGAGCATCGCCTGGTGGGCGGTGCTGGTGCTCGTCGTCTTCCTGCTCGGCATGGCCGGGCACGGCGGCGGACACCGGCACAAGCACTAGGGCGCGCCGCTAGCGGGCTTTTCCGCCGCCGCCCAGGTGTGAGGGCAGAGCCTCTCTGCCGTCGGCGAGCGCTGGATTTATCGATCTCGATCTCGTCGTGAGCCCTGACGGAGAGCCATCGGGGCTGCGACCAATCGCGTTCGGAACGAGTTCTGGGAGCCGCGCCGATCGGCTTGAGCGAGCCTGTTCGGGTTGGGAGCCCCCTCACTCGGCGAAGAGATGCGAAATACGTATTTTCCCGTATTGAAGTTGACGAACGAGCGTGGGAAGATCATCGAGCGTCGAGCACGGAACGCAAGTAGGTTGAGCCTCATCCAAGGGGCAGCGGAAGCGCCGGAAACGGCGAGACCGAGGTTCTTAGGAAGAGGGGACGAAAGCGTCACCGGCTCGGCGCATTTTTTATGCCCAAATCGAGGAGGGCGTGAGTAGGCCCCTTCAGCGGCCGTCGGCTCGATGATCCTGGCGGCGAGCTTTCAAGGCGATGCGCATCCACGTTCGAGCGGTCAGACGCCTACCCGAGGCTAGTCCTACGCTGGGAAACGAGGCTTTGGATAGTGACGGAGAAAACTCGACGGCGACACGGCGTGCGCGGCTAGCTCGCGCTTACGGCTTGCGCCTCGGCCAATTCGCCGGCGCCTTCGCCGACCACCGAGACCTCGGCATCGGGATACAAAACGCTCCAGACGCGCAGGTAGATGGCGATCTCTCGCCGCGCCATGTCACCGGCCTTGCCGGTGTCGGGGGCGAGGAGCTCGATCTCGTTGGGACCAGAGACGATCGTGGCCTGGCCCAGGCTTTCCAGGAAAGAAGCCAGACGTTCTGTATGGATCGTGTCGCCTAATCGCAGTTGCATGAGTCCGCAGGGTAGGGGCTACTTCTAGTGTCGTCAGGCTGGGGGAACGGCGCATCGCTCGATAGGAGTAATCGCGTGTATCCGGCTGAGCCGCTCTTTTTCGGCGTTTCTTGCCTGAAGTTTGTCATATGTAGCCCGTAGTACATGTTCGCTATGGACTGCTTGCGCAACACATACTTTTGCTAGCCTTACGGAGCTGATGTCGCTTCGGTGACGTCAGGCCGAGGCGGCCCGACTGAATTCTCCCGGGCGTCATCGGTCATCGTTGTCGCGTAAGGAGTAGTTGTTCGTGATTCGAAGAAGCGCTTTGCGCGTTCTTGTTTCCGCGCTCGTGATCGCCGTCTTACTTGCTCCGGCACTGGCCGGCGCCACCAACAAACGAACGTCCGAGTTCCGGGTAATACGGCAGTTGAGGCACACGACCTGGCACTGGCAAAACGTCATGGGCGTTTCAAGGACGCCCGCGAGCCACAGCGCTCGCAAGGTGTCCAGCGCGAAGTATCGTGGCTGGGTTCTCAGGCTCTGGCAGACGCGGGCCACTCATGTACGGCGGTTGGTAGGGAGCGTGTCTCACAAGTCTCAATGGCTGTGCATTCATCGCGGCGAAGCCGCCTGGAACGCTCACACCGGTAACGGTTACTACGGCGGTCTGCAGATGGATCTTTCCTTCCAGCGCTCCTACGGTCGATATCTACTTCGCCTCAAAGGAACGGCCGATCACTGGAGCCCGAGCGAACAGATGTGGGTGGCGGAACGTGCCTACAAGAGCGGACGGGGCTTCTATCCCTGGCCGAACACTGCTCGCGCCTGCGGCCTGATCTAGCGCCTCTTCGAGCGAGACCCTCCGGCATCCTGGTCGCGCGACGCGGCCGATTCTCGACCGCGCCTGCGGGCACGCCCACCGGCGATCGCGCGCTCGAGCGTCACGTGCGCCGTCTGGGCCAGTTTGCGAGAAGGCCGCCAAAGGGGAAGTATTCCTTGTGTGACCTGGGCGACGCTGATCCGGAAGAATCTGCTTCGTCGCCCGATGCGCACGGCTCTCACCGCGGCCGGGGTATCGATCGGGGTCGGCCTGATAGTGGCGTTGCTCTCGATCACGAACGGAGTAGCCAACACCGCCAATCAGCTCATTCATCTGGGCCGCGCCGATTTTGGGCTCTTCCAGTCGGGCACGACCGATCTGACCAAATCGCTCTTACCGCAGTCGCTGGAGCCTCGGATCGAGAGAGAGCCGGGCGTACAGGAGGTGGCGGGTATCGAGCTATACGTCACCACGGTTGGCAAGCAGACCTCCTTCCTCATCCTCGGAATGCAGCCCGGCCAGTTCCCCTGGAAGCGGCTCGTGCTCGTGCGCGGAGAGCGCCCCGGGCAAAACCAGATCGTCGTCGGCGACGGTGCGCTCAGATCCCTACATGCGACGGTCGGCAGCAGGCTGAGAATCAAAGGCTTTAGCGGGGCGCCTGACTTCCGCTCGATCACGCGCAGCTTCCGCATCGTCGGCGTCTACCACACGGGCGACCCGTCGGAGGACGGCGGAGCGGTGATGCAGCTCTCCGCGCTGCAGAAGCTGAGCAACCACCCGGGCGAGGTGACGACCATCGCGATCACTGTGACACCCGGGCGGCCGTCGAGCGAGGTGGCCAGGGAGATCGCAAGCACTGTTCCGGGAATATTGCCGGTGGCCGAGCCGGGCCAGGCCGTCAAGGTCGATACCCAGAGCCGGCTCCTGGTCAGCGCCGGCTGGATCTTCTCGCTGCTGGCGCTGATCGTCGGCGGAATCGGCGTCATGAACACGATGGCGATGTCGGTCTCTGAGCGCACGCGCGAGATCGGCATTCTGCGGGCAATCGGCTGGCCGGCCTATCGCATCGCCGCGCTGATCGTGAGCGAAGCAATCGGCATCTGCCTGCTCGCTCTGGGCATCGGGCTGGGAGTCGGGGTGCTGGCGGCACGTCTCTTCACGAGCTACGGCCTGATCTCGACCTTCGTCAAGCCGGACTTCACGGCCGGTGTTTTCGCCTGGGGGCTTGCCTTCTCGCTCGGGGTCGGGCTTTTTGGCGCTATCTACCCGGTCCTGCGCGCGATCAGGCTTGCTCCGGTTGAGGCTTTGCGTCGAGAGTAGGCGGTTGGTCGAGTGGCTCCACGCGTCCGTCGCGCATGCGGTAGGCGCGGTCGGCCGTGGCGGCGACGACGACGTCGTTGGTGACGACGAGCGTGGTCATTTGATGCTGCTCGCGCAATCGCTTCAAGAGCAGCATGATGCGTTCGCCGGTGACCGAGTCGAGCGCCCCGGTGGGCTCGTCGGCAAGCAGGAGGCAGGGCCGGTTTGCCAGCGCGCGCGCGATCGCNACCCGCTGGCGCTCGCCGCCGGAGAGCGTCCCGGGGTTGGCGTCCAGGCGATGCGATAGCCCGACCTCCTTGAGCAGTTCCCGCGCGAGGGCCTCTCGCTCCTTGCGCGAGTGATGACGTCCGAGCATCGGCAGCTGAACGTTCTCCAGCGCGCTCAAAGTCGGAATGAGATTGGAGAGCTGGAAGACGAAGCCGACGACTCCGGCTCGGTACTCGGAGGGGTTGCGCAGGTTCTCGATCTGGTGCGCGCCGACGCTGATCGAGCCCGAATCGGGCTTGTCGAGCGCGCCGATCAGGTTGAGTAGCGTGCTCTTCCCGCTGCCGGAGGGGCCCATGAGCGAGACGAACTCGCCCGGCTCGATGTGCAGGGTCACGTCCTCGAGCGAGCGAATGAGCCCGCCCTCGAAGCTCTTGCGAACGTGCTCGATGACGACCGCTACACCATGTCCGTTGTTCGCGCTCACGTGTCCTCGTCGAATCGTTCGGTTGGCCTACGGGGTTGTTTTCGAAGCCCCGACTGCCAGCACGGTCGATTGGCTAGCCGATCGATGTGATTGTCTCACGACGGCTGTCGGGAAGTGAGCGAATCTCGGTGCCGGCGCTTCACTTGTTCATGACCGAGACGGCCCAGAGAAGCTTGTTCGTCTTTCCCTTCGCCTTGACCACCGCCTGCAACGTCAGCGGATAGCCGACTGACTTCTGGGGCCAGGTGATGATCTCGTGGTAGCGGCCTACAAAGTGGTAGATCTTGCCGTTATCGATCCGGCCGACGCGCGCGCCACCAAGGAGTACGTTCATCCGTAGCGTCGCCGCGATCGACTTTCCGGAGAGGTTGGTGACGGTGACCGTGATCGGCCAGTTCTTCTTGACGACCGGGTGGTGAGTGGGAGCGAAGAAGGTCGCCTTGAAGGGAAGCACTGAAGGAGTTGATGTCGACTTTGTAGCCGCGCTCTTCGTACCGGAGCTTCCGCCGCAAGCGGCTGTGAACACGAGTACGAGGACGGCAAGGACGACGACCTGTGGCGATTTCGCTGCATTTACTAATCGTATTTGATCGGTCACCCGGATTCGGAAACCCGCAGACCTGTGCGCCGAGGCCGTAAGGGACGGGCTCGGGCACGGATAGTTCGATCAGCGCCGAGACAACTGGCGCGCAGCGGCAATCGATCAGCGCCGAGCGAATTGGAGCGGAGCTAGGCCGGAGGGGAGCACCACCGGAGCACGTCTGACCCCCGTGGGCGTCTCGGAGACACACCCAGGGCTTGAGAAGATACGAATAATGGAGGAGGATTGATGCGCTGAATGATCCTCTACGGCAATTCGTACGGTTGAGGACAGTCAACCGTCGGCTCACCCGAGCACAGAGAGGAGTTCCCTGGAATGAGAAGGATCACTCCACCGCTTCCGGGGCCTGAGCCTAGGCCCGATCCCAAGCCGCCCCCGGGGTTGCGCGGAAGCGTCTAGCGGCGGCTCGCCATCAGTTCGGCTCGATGATCGCCGGTCAGCTCTGGGAGGGTCGCGGATTCGGGCGTAGGCTAGACCGGTGGGATTCTTCTCGCGCCTCTCCGGCGGCACAACGCCGCACGTAGCCGACGCCATAACCGTCCACGCTAGCGACCTGGTCGAGACTGTCGGTGAGAGCTTCCACCAGGATGCGAGCCAAACCAGATTTGACAGGGTAACCAGCTGCCTCAGGACGGCTCGTTCGCGTTCGTGATGACGTCTGCCCTTAGCCCTACGTACTACCACGGTGTCCGCGGCGCCGTTTACACGAGTCGCCTTTTCGCAAATCCCCTGCTAAAGCGAATGGGCCCGGAAGGATTCGAACCTTCGACCGTCGGATTATGAGTCCGCTGCTCTAACCAACTGAGCTACGGGCCCCGCCGTCGTCAGCCTATCGCCGCCGGCCCGGCCGTGCTTGAGTATTCGTCAATGGCCGGCTGGAAGCGTTTTCTTCTGCCTATCCAGGGAATTTGCGAATTGGCTGGATCCCTCGTTTGGGTGAATCCGCGCGAGTTCCCTCGTTCGGGGGAATGCGTGTTCTTCGGAGCTGGACTACGGTCAATTGTGCCCGCGTCCCTTCAAGGCGTTACACAGAGGGTCTCGGGCTGATGGCAAGTCTGCGGTACCGCAAACACGCGGTAGAAGGAGCAGCTAGCGGTGCACGAATGCGGCAGTGCCCTATGGGGAACGGGAACGCGAGGAGGACGTTAGTCCT
>JGI24136J36422_10000496_pt1 | contig 15167 bp, 9 predicted proteins | sample BarGraNGADG00212_2_FD_36422 | JGI IMG/M metagenome (IMG submission 36422)
AACGAGGACCAGCTGCTCCTCGTCATCGCCCTGCTCGCCGCCGCCAGGAAGACCCGGTCGAGACGGTTGAGTCGAGGGCGCTTCACCTGCCGCTGGAGCACGTTCACCTGGTGCGCGGCGAAGAAGAAATCGAAGAACGAGATATGGCATGGACGCGTTCCTCGTTCGTCCCGAGACGCTTCTGCGCTGGCACCGGTCACTCATCGCGCGAAGGTGGACGGGGGTCAGGCCAGCAGGAGCTTCAGAGCCACGACCACGCCGACGGTCACGACCACGCTGCGCAGCGCGAGCGGGGACATTCGCCGGCCGACGGCGGCGCCAACCTGGCCCCCGGCGATCGACCCCACCGCAATGAGGGCCGCCGCCCACCAGTCGACCGGCGCGACGGCGACGAACACGAGCGCCGCAACCGCGTTCACGACCAGCGCGAGGACGTTCTTCAGCCCGTTGAGGCGCTGGAGGTCATCGGGGATGAAGATCGCGAGCAGGGCGATGAAGATCACGCTCTGCGCCGCCCCGAAGTAGCCGCCGTAGATCGCGGTCAGGTAGACAAGCCCCGCGAGCGCGCGGGAGTGCTCCGCGCCGTGCGGACGGTGGTGGGCGACGAAAGCCGCCAGTCGCGGCTGGACCGCCATGAGAACGCTCGCGAGGAGAATGAGGAACGGGACGACCCGGGTGAACGTGCTCGCCGGGAGCGCCAGGAGCATGAGCGCGCCGGTGATCCCCCCGAGCAGCGCGGCCAGGCCGAGGCGGAGGACCCGTCGACCCTGTCCCGCGAGCTCACGCCTGTAGCCGACCACCCCGCTCGCCGAGCCCGGGACGAGGCCGACCGTGTTGGAGACGTTCGCCACCAGGGGTGGGAAGCCGAAGAAGAGGAGCGTCGGGAACGTCACGAGGGAGCCTGACCCGACAATCGTGTTGATCGTGCCCGCAGCGACGCCGGCCGCGACGACCGCGACTGCCTCCAGGGGGTTCACGGGTCAGCTGTCGATGTAGACGTCGAAGACCTCCGCGTCAGCGAAGCCGAGGCAAGCGTAGACGCCGGCAGCCTCCTCCGTGGCGGGTTGGGCACGGACATGCGCGCTCCCGATGTGGATCGGGTAGTCAGGGTTGACATCCCGGCGAGTTCATCGAGGCCGAGCGAGCGCCTGGCGCCCTCGACGAGCGGGGCAAGCCCGGCCAGCACCTGCGGCCCATCGCATCGGACGTGGCGTAGGGATCCGCTGCCCGGCTTCGATCCCGAGGTCAGGCTCCACCGCGACGCCGCGTTCGACATCGGCACGGTCCGTGCCCCCTTGTCGCGTAAGCTGTTTGCCGTCCGAGCTCACAGGGGCCGGACTGCCGGCCGGCATCGGTCCCGAGGTCCTTCCGGACAAAGGGTTTGACGGCACCTGGGCCAGCGAGGAGCATCAGATGCCTGAACGGCGCCAGGTCGGCCAGAGCTGCCCTATTGATGGCAGTGCCGGCGTCGAACGCTGCGTGGCATGCCGGTTCTTCCGTGGCGTGGAGTCGCTTGATCCCGTCGATGGCAAGTTCCACGGGTGGAAGGTGTTCTGCATCTGGCCTCAGGAGGGGCGGTGGACCTGGCAGCGGCCCATCCCCGACACGATCACGGCCGCCTTCGAAGCCTCCGGGGAATGATTCGTCAGGGCCGCACCTGACGACAGCGGTTCCACTCGCCGGGGCGGGAAACGACGTCAAAGAGATCAAATGGGTCGAGCCCTCGACGGCGGCAGAACGCGCGACCGCCGGGCTGGATTCTCGTCAGCATGGCGAGCGGGTCATCCCGATGGCACAGGGTGGAGCCGAGTGACCCGCGACGCTCGCCGATCGCACAAGCTGAGGGTGCTCCCACCGTTCGCCGTCGCGACCGGGCATGCGTCATCCGGCCTCTTTGGCCTTCGAGCTCGGCATCACATTCGGGGACCGTCGTGCCTGTTAGTGTTGTTCCCCGTCCATTGATGAGCGGGGCCGACACGAAAGGAAGGTGCATCGTGCGCGTCCACCTCGCGTANGGCGATCACGGCCTTTCGCTAGATCTTCCCAGCGAGCGCACGATGGTTGTGGAGTCAATCCGCCGGAAGTCGGATCCTGATCCGGAACGATCGCTCCGTGTGGCACTTCGCGAGCCGGTCGCGGGTCCGCCTCTGCGACAGCTGGCGCGGCGCGGCCAGCGCGTCGCCATATCCGTGTGCGACATCACCCGGCCCCAGCCACGCCAACAGATGNTAGAAGCGATCCTTGANGAACTGGATGGGGTTGTTCGCGCCCAGGACATCACTATCCTGATTGCCACGGGGACGCACCGCAGTAACACCGAAGAAGAGCTAGACACCATGCTCGGAGCAGAGGTGCGGCGAGCGTGCCGAGCGGTAAACCACGTCGCTGGCGACCGGTCAAGCCTTGTGAGCCTCGATGCTGTCGGCGACGTTCCCGTGGCGCTTAATCGGGAGTGGGTAGAAGCGGACCTACGGATCACCACCGGTTTCGTCGAGCCACATTTCTTCGCCGGTTTTAGCGGGGGCCCGAAACTGGTCGCCCCGGGCTTGGCCGGGCTCGACACCACCCTGGAGCTACACAACGCTCGACGTATCGGAAACCCCCGGGCAACATGGGGGGTCTGCCAGGGGAATCCCGTCCACGACGCGATCCGGGCAATCGCGGTCTCCACAGGCGTGGACTACGCCCTAGATGTGCTGCTGAACGACGAGAAGGAGATTACGCGGGCGTTTGGCGGTTCCGTTCTCGAGATGCATGCAGCGGCGGTCGCGGCCGCCCGGGAGGACGCTATGCGCCCCGTACCGGGTTACTACGACGTAGTCGTGACNACCAATAGCGGATACCCTCTCGATCAGAATCTGTACCAGACTGTGAAAGGGATGTCGGCGGCCGCGGAGATCGTTCGTCCNGGCGGGACGATCGTATGTGCGGCGGAGTGCCGCGAAGGGCTTCCTGAGAACAGTGCCTATGGGCGAATCCTGCGGGCCCGGGATACCACGGCTGAGCTCCTCGAGATGATCGAGGCGTCGCCTGTGACGATGCCCGACCAGTGGCAGGTCCAGATTCAGGGTCGTGTCCAAGCCCGGGCACGGGTTCTTCTGAAGGCCGATGGCCTCGACCCAGCGGCGATCGCGTCTGCCCATCTCGAACCGATCCTCGATATCCAGTCGACTCTGGACTGGCTTCTCCGCGAGGAACCGGAAGCCCGAATCGCGGTGCTCCCGCAAGGGCCGCAGACGATCGCATTCGTCGCGAGGTGACACTTTGCGGGAGCCGCTGCAAGAGCCGGCGCTGAGGGTGAGCTCCGCTCGGCGGCATTCACGGAGCTGAACTCGCTCGCCAGCGGCATGGCCGTGCTCGTGCCGGTGTTGATCGGGCTGTCGATCTTCGGCGGCTTCGGCTGGCGGCCCGGGCTCGTGCTGGCGCCGATCCTCGCCGTTCCGGTTCTCGCCGTCTGGTCTCGCGGCCTGGAGATCCCCGAGCCTCGGCGGGTGGCGACGAGCGTCCGCGGCTCGCTGACCCCTGCGTACTGGGCCTACTGGGCGACCCTCGTCCTCGTCGTCTCGGTCGAGTTCTGCATGAACTACTGGACGACCGCCTTCTTCCGAACCGTCTTCGGCCTCGATCCCGCCCTCGCGGCGGGCGCGCTCACGCTGTTTCTCCTCGGAATGCTCGTCGGCAGCGCGGCGGGCGGGCGAATCGCCCTTCGGTGGCCGCCGACGAGCATCGTGCCCGCCGCGCTGCTGCTCGCCGGGCTCGGCTTTGCCGTCTTCTGGCTGTCGCCGGTGGCGGCTGTCTCCCTCGTCGCNGTGTTTTTCACGGGGCTCGGCGTGGCAAGCCTCTATCCGATGACGCTCGGGTTGGCGGTGGGTGCGGCCCTCGAGACGACCGACCTCGCGACGTCGCGCGCGGCTCTCGCGTCCGGATCGGCGGTCCTCGCGGGGCCGTTGCTGCTCGCCGCCCTCGCCGACGCGCTTGGAATCAACATTGCCTTCGCGATCGTCCCCGTCCTGCTCGCGCTCGCCTGGGCGTCGCTATCCGTCGCCCGCCGGCTGAGCGCGGCGGCGGTGCTCGCGCGCGTTCCCTCCGCCGGGCTCGACGGCCGCTGAAGGAGCGCGAACTCAGGCCTGTCGGTGAAACCCACTGGACGGCGAAACGCGTCGGGGTCGGAAACGCAGATTCGATCACGCGACCATGGGTCAACAGACTATGAGTGGCATGGCCGCCCCGAGTCGCTAATGTTGGCAGGAGGCTCCTTAGCTCGCTCCGTTGACCTCAGCGACCGAGGCTCACGTGCTGACCTTTCACGAACTCCCTCCGGCGATGTGGCGGGTGGGCCGGCGGGTGGTCGTGGGCGGCCGAGCCTTCGGAGGGCTCATGGCGAGTCCTCGGGATGGGCGTCGCCGGGCTCGACCTCGGGCAGGGGCTCGTCGAAGCCGGGGTGGGTGACGATCCTGCCTCGGTCGCGGCCGGGCGTTCGCGTCGCCGGTCGCTAGCGGCGGCCGACGGCCAGCACGAGGCCGAGGGAAACCAGGCGGGCGAGACGCTCCCCGGCGCGTTCGAGGGGGGCGGCGCCGGCGGCCATGGCCTCCTCGACCGACATCGGCCGCTCGACGACGGGCACGACGATGACGCCGAGTCGGCCGAGGGCCTCGACACCCTCCGGCTCCACCCCGCCCCCCACGGCGATGCACGGCCGGCCGGCGGCCGAGGCGCGACGGGCCACGCCCTGGGCGGTCTTGCCGAAGGCGGTCTGGGCGTCGACCCGGCCCTCCCCGGTCAGGACGAGGTCGGCGGCCGCGAGCCGGCCGTCGAAGCCGACGGCCTCCATGACGAGCTCGACGCCCGGCCGCAGCTCCAGGGAGCGGCAGCGGTCGCGGAGGCAGAGCAGACCGAAGGCGGTGCCACCGGCCGCGCCGGCGCCCGGGGCCGAGCGTTCGCTGCGCCCCGTGGCCGCCTCGAGGACCTCCGCCCACGCTCGCAGCCGCTCGTCCAGCTCCCGGACCTGCGCCGTGGAGGCGCCCTTCTGCGGACCGTAGGTCGCGGCGGCTCCCTGCTCGCCGAGGAGCGGGTTCGTGACGTCGCAGGCGATCTGCAGCCGCAGCTCGCCGAGCCGGGGGTCCAGGCCATCCAGCGAGACCGACCCGTCGGGCCGGACCGCGGCGCCGAGCGCTTCGAGGATGCCCCGCCCGCCGTCGCTCGTGGCGCTGCCGCCGATGCCCAGCAGGACGTCGCGGATGCCCGCGTCGAAGACCGCCCGCAGGAGCTCGCCCGTCCCCCTGGTCGTGGCCGCGAGCGGCGCGCGCTCCGACGCGGCCAGCCGCGAGAGGCCGGAGGCCGCGGCAAGCTCGACGGCGGCCCGGGTGCCATCGGCCGAGCGGAGCCACGACGCGCGGACGGGTCTACCGATCGGATCGGCGACGGTCACCTCCCGCCGTTCCCAGCCGCCCGCCGCCTCGAGCGCCGCGAGTGTGCCCTCGCCGCCGTCCGCCAGGGGCGCCAGGTCGATCTCATCGTCGGGTCGGGCGCGGCGCCAGCCGTCGGCCAGGGCCCGGGCGACCTCGACTGAGGTCAGCGAGCCCTTGAACGAGTCGGGTGCGATGAGCAGGCGCAGATCGCCGGCGGCGCTCATGCCCGGACGTGTGTGGTCGCGGACCGGCTCACGGCTGGCCGGCGGCCACCGTCGCGCCGGCGGTTCGGCGCCGCTCCAGGTACTCCGGGAATGCGGACCATCGGCGGCCGCTCCTGGTCGGCCAGCTCGATCACCTTGAGTCCCAGGCGGCCGTGGCCAGACCGCGGCAGCGTCATCGTCGAGCCCAGCTCGGCGAACAGGCGGGCCTGCGCCGTTCCTCGAGCCGCTTCGTGACTGCCTGCAGGATGACGAAGCTCATCCGCGAGAGTCCCTCCAGGTCCCGGTTGCGGTGCACCCGCCGCTCCAAGTCCACCTGGCCACGAGNCGTCCGGCGACATCGTGGTCTGGGCCGACACGGACGTCCGCAACGGCATCCGCCGATGGTCTACGGGACCATCGGCCCGCTCCTCCAGGAGCAGCGTCTGCAGTATACGTCTCGCCGCCGCTCGTGGAGGGCGCAGCTGAGGCCCCCATGATCACGAGGTCCGCCTGCTCGGCCTCGCGGAGGATGGTGTTGCGGACGTTCGTCGCTTCCTTGACCAGCACGTCGGCGTNGCCCTGGACGTGCTGCTTCAGGACGTGGCCAAGGGCCCGCTCCGCCTGGGACCGGACGGAGGCCGTGACGCCGGGCGGGACGAGNTGCAGGGCGACGACTCGGGCGCCGTGCTGGCGGGCCAGCGCGTCGGCGAAGCGGAGGGCGAGCTCGGCGTGGGGACCGCCGCGGACCGGGACGAGGATGCGGTGCACCTCCGTCGTGCCACGCTGCTTGACGACGGCGATGTCGCAGGGTGCTTCGCGGACGACCTCGTCGATGGTGGGGCTAAAGACGGAGACGGCCCGGCTGTGGCCATTCGCCGCGGCGATCGGCATGCCGTTCCGCTCGGCGAACAGCTGACGCAGGCGCTCGTAGAACGCCCCGGCAGCCTCGCGCGCCACCGTGTAGTCCGCGGCGATGGTGCCGCGCTGCTCGACCACCTGCCGGGCCGAGTAGAGACGCGTGATCCCCGCGAAGCGGGGGCCCTCGAACCACTCCTGGGTGGCGAGGACGTCCTGGGNTGGCGAGGACNTCCTGGTCGAATGGGGTTATGGGTGCGCTCCTGCCACTAGATCTAGCCATCGAAGTCGAGGTTCTCGGTGATACGCGAGCCGTCACGCTCGAACGCCGCGAGGTAGCTGGCCACGCGTTCTCGGGCGAGGCCGAGGTCGTGGTTGTTCAGGTTGAGGTTCAGCAGATCGACGTACCAAGGCGGTTTGACCGCCTCGCGGACATATGCCTCGACGATGGCGCGAGCGATCGGGAGGGTGGTCGGTTTCGAGTCATCGTGGACGTCGCGGTCGCTCGCCCGGAGGAGCTTGNCGTACTCCTCATCCAGGAGTCGCGCGAAGAGCTCGGCGGTGAAGGTGTCGCCGGCCCGGGCGCCGGTCTCCGCGTCGTCCTCGGTGAGCCGGGCGCCCTTGTGCAGCCACTCCCAGAGGATGCTGAGGCGGATCTCGCCGGTCGCCATGTCCTCCATGAGATAGAGCACGTCGTCGTTCCCGAAGAAGTCCCCTGGCTTCAGAGCGGCGGCCTGGAAGCCCTGGGCGAAGGCGTTGCCGTATTGGAGAGCGACGCTCAGCAGATCGCGCGCGCCGCGCAACGTCCGCGGCGCCGGTTCGAGCAGCATCAGGCCGGCGGCGTCCGCCGCGGTGTAGGTGAGCCGTGGGAGCTCGCGCCCGAGCTGATTGTCGGCGCCGGCCCGCTCCCAGACCGGCCGCACGATATGCACCATCTTCCAGTGCGCCACCCACTTGCCGCTCGCCCCTTCGCCCTGCTCGCGCTCGCCCCCGGCGACCGCCTTGCGCATGCCTGCGGCGACGCCCGCAGCGGAGCCCACCGGGATGTTCGGCTCCATACCCCCCTGCCAGAGGGCGCAGCCGCCGTTGCGGTCGGGGGTGTTCACCGCCTGGCGGACGCGATCCTCGTAGTTGCGCATGTAGCCGTAGGTCATGACGATCGCGTCGATGTTGGGGTTGACGAACCCCGGGTCCCAGTTCAGTGCGTCGGCGACGCTGTTGATGTAGTCCCAGCGTCCCGTGTTGTAGCCGACAAAGTGCGTGCCGAGGACGGCCCGGATCTCCATCAACTGGAAGCAGGCCTCGATCTGCTCGACCAGCACGTAGACCTTGATGGTACCCGCCGGCAGGCCCAGATGGCGCTCGAGCGCCACCAGCAGGTCGTTCCACAGTGCCGCCTCCTCGGCGGTCTGGATCTTCGGCAGGTAGAGGACGATGGAGCGGCCCTCCGCGCGCAGGCACTCGTGATTGTTCACGACGTACAGCACGAGGTCGACGATCGACGCCGCGAATCCCGTGCCGTCGGCCGCGCGCACGTGACGGTCGTCGAGGTGCAGGCCTCGGACGCGGAAGACCCGGGTGGTGACGTCAAGCTGCCGGCGCCAGTCGTCGATGATCGGGCGACCGAAGAAGTCCTGGGCCCAGCCGTTCATCTCCTCGGCGACCTGTTCGGCGACCGCGAGGAAGACGGGGTCCCGGGCGATGGCCAGCTTCAGATTGCGCAGGTTGTCGAGCGCCATCGTCTCCACCTGGCCGAGGGCGTCCTCCCCGTCGAACATCCAGCCGTCGGCCCCGGAGAGCAGTGCGTGGGCGATGTTGCGCAGACCGCTCGCGACCGAGGCTCGCGGCTTCGTGGCCGGGCCGGTCCCCTGGATCCACTGCCGTCGCAGGTCGGACGGGATCTCGCTGCCGACGAAGTTGCCGTCACGGGCATCCCGGACGCGGATGGTGGTGCGCGGGATCACGGCGTCGGCAGCGAGGAATGCGATGGGCCGGCCTTCTCGAGCCCGCTCGAGCCGCCGGGAGATGCGCGCCGCCATGACCTGACGACGATCGTCATTGAAGGGCGCCAGCGCCTCCAGCGCCGAGAGCGCCGCGGAGGCGTAGACGTCGGGGTAGGCCTGGAGGAGATCGTCGCGGAACTCTAGCGATCTGGCCATTCGACCTCCGGGTGCCGACCAGGTGCGGGTCGCCATGCCAGGGCGAACTTGACCGTGGAGCCGGTGTCGGGGACCCTGTTCGGTGGTGGCGTCCTCGTCCCAATCCTTCCATGGTCCGCCGCCTGTGGCTGCACTTGTGCTGCACTCCGCCAAGGCAGTAGCCCCGGTGAGGCCGGCGAGTGACGACGAGCGTGAAATGCTGGAGGGCCGTGTGGGATTCGAACCCACGACCAGAGGATTAAGTCCCCCGCTCTACCACTGAGCTAACGGTCAGGCGGCGAGTCTAGCACCGGGTCGCCCGGCCTCCGGCCGGGTGGCGGGGCCCTTGCTACGCTTCCCCCCTCGAGGCGGTGGAGGGCGGCCCGGGCCGTCGGCTCGTCGATCAAGCCGAACCTACCATCCGCCGGGACCCGGAGGCAGCAGCACGGCTGCCGGCGTCGGGAGAGCTAGACCTTCGCCGAAACGAAACGGTCCTTCCCTGCCTCTCGCCTGCTGGCGCAACTGCGCCCTCGGGTCTCGGACGACCGGCGAGCACAACGATCCGGGTTCGAGGGCCGGATAGCCGGGCTGGGCCATGGATCGTCAGGGCAGCATCCAGGACATGGCTGTTGACTGCAGATAGACGATCACGCACATCAACAGCAGGAAGGCCAGACTCCACCCGATGACCTTGCGGAAGATGTCGCCCTCCTTGCCGGACATGCCCACGCACCCAGCGGCGATCGCGAGGTTCTGGGGCGAGATCATCTTGCCGAGCACCCCGCCGGAGGAGTTGGCTGCCGCCATCAGGGCCGGACTGAGCCCGACCTGGTTGGCCGCTGAGACCTGCAACGCACCGAACAGCGAGTTCGACGAGGTGTCCGAGCCGGTGACCGCCACGCCCAGCCAGCCCAGGATCGGGGAGAAGATCGCGAACGCAACGCCGGCGCCGGCCATCCAGGCGCCCAGCGATGCGGTCTCGCCAGAGGCGTTCATGACGTACGCCAGGCCGAGGACCGCCATGACCGTAATGATCGCGGGGAAGAGCTGTCGGTAGGTGTCGAGGTAGGTCCGGAAGGCCTTGGACACCGAGATGCCGATGACCGGGATGGTGATCAGTCCGGAGATCACCATGAGCGTGCCGGCCGCCGCGAGCCAGTTGAGATTGAACGTCGGGATGGTCGAGGGTTTGCCCGACGCGCTCTGCAGATCCAGGCCCGGCCATTGGAAAGACACCGTGGGAGCCGCCAAGGCGGCCTTGATGGCCGGGATCTGGGTGATGCTGAACACAAGGATGATGATCAGGTACGGCGCGTAGGCCTTGAAGACGTCAATGCCGGTGTCATGCTGGTCGCGGTCACGGGCGGCCAGCTCTTCGGCAGTGACGGCGACGATCGCGGGCACAGCGCGGTCCGCAGAGATAGGGCGCGGCATTCGGCGGCTCGGACCAGCCGGTCGGGCAACGCCAGGGCGCGAGGCACCCGACGTGTCCACTTCGGTCGCGACGGTGCCGACCTCGGGCGCCTCCACGTAGGAGCCAGCCGGTCGCCATACCCGCAGCAACAGCACCACCGAAGCCCCCGCCACCAGCGAGGCGACGATGTCGGTGAGCTGGGTCGACACGAAGTTGGAGCACACGAACTGCGCGATCGAGAAACTGAAACCACAGGTCAGCGTCGCCGGGAGAGTCGCCCGGACGCCGCGCCGCCCGTCGATGATGAAGACGAGGGCCATCGGGACGAGGAGCGCGAGCAGTGGAGTCTGCCGACCCACGATCTGCGACAGGGTGTGCTCGGGTAGGCCGGTCACCGTGGCGAGCGTGACGATTGGCACCGCGAGGGAACCGAAGGCCACCGGTGCCGTGTTCGCGACCAAGGCGAGCACAGCGGCCTTGATCGGCTTGAATCCCAGGGCAATCAGCATGACGCTGGTGATGGCCACAGGGGTGCCGAAGCCAGCCAGCGCCTCGATCAGTGCGCCGAAGCAGAAGGCGATGATGAGCGCCTGGATCCGTTGGTCGTCACTGACTTTGGCGAATGACCGCCGCAGGACGTCGAAGTGCCCCGTCACCACGGTCATGTTGTAGAGCCAGACCCCATGGATGACGATCCACAGGATCGGGAAGAACCCGAAGGCGGCACCCTCGGTGGTCGCCATGAGGGCCTGACCGGCTGGCATCGAGTACGCGAGGATGGCCACGACTAGGGAGATCGCCAGCGATGCAAGCGCCGCCTTCCAGGCTGCCATCCGCAGCCCCCCGAGCAGGACGAACAGCGTGAGCAGGGGAAGTATGGCCACGAGCGCTGTGAGAGTAAGCGATCCGGACACCGCATCGAGAACTGGGCGATACACGGGTCACCTCGTCTTTGGAAAGAATGGTGTGGTACCTGTTGCGTCGCCGAAGGGTTGGGGCTGGGCAGCGGGTGCGATCATGTCGAAGCCCTCAACAGTCAGCACCCGGTGCCGTGGCCGCGTTGCCGCCAGGCAAGAACTCGCGTTGGGAACAGCCGAGCTGCATGCCGATCCGTCCCGCGCCGTTCGCCCTGCGCCGGAGTGCGCTCGGGCACTCGAGTGGCTCGACCGAACGTTGGCACCAGCGCCACGCAAGGATCATCGGGGGTTCCGATCATGTGGTCTGACCAAATCGTTGGGCTGACCGTAGTGCAGAAATCCCCAACTGTCTACGGTTCTTCGTTCAAACAGCGCGATTCGGACTTCCAACCGGACTTGGAGTGACAACAAGCTCGCGTGAGATACTCGGCGCGCTGTCACAACGACGTGAAAGAAACCCGACGGGAGACCCTGTGTTCAAGCCACTCACCGATTCGATCGTGTGGTCACTCATCGTTTGGATGTTGCCGTGACCGCTCCGGCCAACACCATGCTGAGCGCGTTCCGCGCCGCGGTGGCAGATCCGACACAGGTCAAGACCCGTGCCCTGGATCTCCACGCGGGCGCCCACGATGCCTCCCACTTCCTCCTGATCCCGCAGGCGGTGGTGGTTGCCGGCAACGCCGACGAGGTGGGTCGCCTGCTGCGCGCCAGCGCCGCTCTGGGGGTGCCGCTGACCTTTCGCTCGGGCGGCACCAGCCTGAGCGGCCAGGCCCTCACGGACGGGGTCCTGGTGGACGTCCGCCGCAACTTCAAGGGCATCGAGGTGCTCGACGACGGCGCGCGCGTCCGCGTCCAGCCGGGCGTCACCGTGGAGGCACTCAACGCCCGGCTTGCCCCCTACGGCCGCAAGTTCGGCCCGGATCCGGCCAGCGAGAGTGCCTGCACCATCGGCGGCGTCGTCGCCAACAACTCGTCGGGCATGGCCTGCGGCACCGTGAACAACACGTACAAGACGCTGGAGTCCCTGACCGTGGTACTGCCCAGCGGAACGGTGGTTGACACCGGAGCGACGGACGCCGACGAACGCCTGCGTACCCTNGAGCCCGAGCTGCACGAGGGCCTGCTTCGACTGTCCCGCCGCGTGCGTGGCAATCCCGCCTCGGTGGCGACCATCGAGCANCAGTTCTCAATGAAGAACACCATGGGCTACGGCGTGAACTCGCTGCTGGACTTCGAGCGACCGGCGGACATCCTGGCCCACCTCATCGTGGGCAGCGAGGGGACGCTCGGCTTCGTGGCGGATGCGGTCTTCCGGACGATCCCGCGGCTCACCCACGTGACGACGGGGCTGCTGGTTTTCGCGGACCTCGAGGCCGCCAACACCGCACTGCCGGCACTCGTGGAGACCGGGGCGGCCACCCTGGAACTGATGGACGCACTGTCCCTGAAGGTAGGCCAGGCACTGCCGGGCACACCACCGGTGATCCTCGATCTCTCGGTTCGCGACCACGCCGCCCTCCTGGTCGAGTACCACGCGGACAGCGCGGAGCGGCTGGCCGAGTTGCAACACGTCGGCGTCGACCTGGTGGACCGCCTGCCGCTCAGCGCACCCTCGGCCTTCAGTGCCGACGCCGCGACCCGCGCCCAGCTGTGGCACCTGCGCAAGGGGCTCTACGCCGCCGTGGCTGGGGCCCGCGCGCAGGGCACCACCGCGTTGCTGGAGGACGTCGTCGTGCCGGTGCCCGCGCTCGGACGCACCTGCATCGAGCTCATCAAGCTCTTCGACAAGTACAGCTATCGCAACAGCGTCATCTTCGGCCACGCNAAGGACGGCAACATCCATTTCATGCTCACCGACGGCTTCACTACCAAGGATGAGCTGGACCGGTACAGCGCATTCACCGAGGACATGGTGGANGTGGTTCTGGGCGAAGGCGGCTCCCTGAAGGCCGAGCACGGAACGGGCCGCGTGATGGCCCCCTACGTGCGCCGGCAGTACGGCGATGAGCTGTATGACGTCATGCGCCAGGTCAAGGGGCTCTTTGATCCTACGGGCATGCTCAATCCAGGCGTCATCATGGACGATGACCCGAAAGCGCACCTGCGCCACATCAAGACCGCTCCGCCGGTGGCCGAGGAGGTGGACCGCTGCGTCTCGTGTGGGTACTGCGAACCCGTCTGCCCGAGCCGGAACATCACCCTCACCCCGCGCCAGCGGATNGTCACCCTGCGCGCCATCGAACAGGCCAAGCTCGACGGCGACCACGTCCTGGCCGCGGAGCTCGAGAAGGACTGGGAGTACGGCTCCGTCCAGACGTGCGCCGTCGACGGACTGTGCCAGACGGCGTGCCCNGTCGACATCAACACCGCGACCCTGGTCAAGCGGTTCCGCCGCCGCAACGCGGGCCCGGTAATCAACGGGGTCTGGGGCGCTGCGGCGAAGAAATGGGGCATCGTCACCCGGGGTGCCGGTCTCGCGCTGAACGTGGTCCGCAAGGTCCCGATCGGCGTCGTGCTCGCGCCCGACAAGCTCGCGCGGACCGTGCTCGGGGCCGACACCGTGCCCCTGTACTCGGCCGATCTCCCCGGCGGCGGCAGCGCTCGCAAGCGCCCGGCGCCGACCGCCAAGCCGCAGGCCGTCTACTTCCCCGCCTGCGTCGGGACGATGTTCGGCCCCGCGGTCGACTCCTCGCCCGGCATCCAGAAGAGCTTCGAGCTGCTCTGCCAACGCGCCGGAATCAGCCTGCTCGTGCCGCCGGGCATCGACGGGCTCTGCTGCGGCACGCCGTGGTCGTCCAAGGGCCTGGTCGCCGGTCAGGCAACCATGCAGCACAAGACTCTCGCGGCGCTGCGCGTCGCGACCCGGGACGGCGAGCTACCCATCGTCTGCGACGCGTCGTCCTGCACCGAGGGGCTGCGGCACACGATCGAGACCGACCCGAGCGAGAAGCCGATGACGGTGATCGACTCGGTCGAGTTCGCGCTCACGCACATCCTGCCCACGCTGCCCGACTATGCCAAGCTCGAGTCCCTGGCCCTGCACCCCACGTGCTCGTCCACCCGGATGGGCATCAACGCCAGCCTGGAGGAGGTCGCCCGCGGGGTGGCCGAGCGCGTGCAGATCCCCGAGAACTGGGGCTGCTGCGCCTTTGCCGGCGACCGCGGGATGCTGCACCCCGAGCTCACCGCGTCCGCGACCGAGGCCGAGGCGGCCGGCGTCGCGGCCATGGGTGCCACGGCGCACGCCTCGTGCAACCGCACCTGCGAGCTGGGGATGACCCGGGCGACCGGTGAGCCCTACCGCCACGTGCTCGAACTGCTGGAGGAACTGACGCGCCCGCACCGGGACGTGAGCGCTGCACCGCTCAGGCCTAAAGTTGCGACTCCTGGACAGCGCTGACCTCGTCCTGGTGACGACCATGAAGTCAACGTCGCTGTGCAGTTCAGCGTCGCCGAGCGCGCTTGTCTGTTCGCCTCCGAGACGACCTGTGAGCGGGTAGACCGGTTCCTGGATCGACGTCTCATCGTCCCTGTGGACCTGACTGAGCCGCAGTTGGCGATCAGCGAACGATTCGAGGGCGGGAACGGGTGACTCGATGGGCGCCGAGATGGCCAGTCGACCCCTGCTGATCGTTGCCGCCGACATCGGTCGGGCTCTGATGCCAGCCCAAGCAGAGCACCTGACCACACGGACAGAGAGCGTCCGGAGCCGGGCGGTCTCGACGGTGAAGAAGTCGCAGGCGATGATCCCGTGCGCCTGAGTCCGCAGGAACTGAGGTCCAGGTTGGGCCGCTGCGCCGCGGGGCAGGGCCGAGCCTCGCCGTCCCGAGCAGGGTCCGGATCGTCGTCGCTGCCACGCGGATCCCGAGCTTGCGAAGCTCGCCTTCAATCCGGAAGCTCGCCTTCAATCCGCATGCAGCCCCATCGGGGGTTCTCCCGGGCGAGACGGAGGATGAGCTAACGGGTCGCGGCATCGATCGGTGGCCGGCGGGGGCGACCGGTCCTGCGGTAGGTCCACTTCCTCCTCACGAGATCGCGATGCCAACGGAGGAGGGTCGCGGGGGTGACGAGAAAGGCGACCCAGCGGTCACCCGGGATGGCCCGACTCGCCGCCGCGAGGAGGACCCGGCGGATGGCCCGGAGCTTGCGTGGGCCCGACGTCTACTGCAGCACCCGGAGCTGATGGCGGAGAACGAGGATCTCGAGGTCCTTCGGATCGGCACGCGACC